>Ga0315274_10014173_pt1 | contig 11310 bp, 10 predicted proteins | sample YL17G02_20_MG_FD_203700 | JGI IMG/M metagenome (GOLD analysis project Ga0315274, IMG submission 203700) | Sediment microbial communities from Yellowstone Lake, YNP, Wyoming, USA - YL17G02_20 | ecosystem: Environmental > Aquatic > Freshwater > Lake > Sediment | place: USA: Wyoming | collected...
TGTCGTCGACCAGGACGGACGCGCCGATCGCGCCGCAGAGCTCGGACTTGCTCGTCGACCTGCCCTCGAGCGCCCAGTGGTTGCCAAAGTGCACGCCGGCGTCGAACAGGGGGAGGCCGAAGTGGGCGTCCAGCCAGTCGAGGGTCGGCTGGCGGATGACGTGCTGCCTCGAGGTCACGACGGCGAGCGACGCCCCGAACTCGCGCGCGGTCCGCAGGGCCTCCGCGGCCCCGGGGATGGGCTCGATGCCGTCGGAAAAGTGGCGCGAGTCGAAGAAGGCGTGGACGATCTCGTTGGAGGCGTCGCGGGAGCAGCCCCAGACCTTTTCGAGAGAGAGAGGGGAGAAGAACGAGAGAGCGTTTTGAGAGAAGCGTCGTGAGCGAGTTTTTTCGTGAGCGTTTTTTTCGTTTTCCTTTTTTTTTCTCTTGTTCTCCCTCTCTTTCTCTTTCTTCTCCCTCTCCCTCTTTCTTTCTCTTGCTCCGTTTCTCTTGATCTCACCTTGGCGAACTCATACACGTGATAGTCCGAGATGTCGACGTCGAGGCCGTACTCGTCCTTGCAGAAGCCGTTGAGCTTGTGCAGGAAGCGGCCGAGGACTTGGATTTGGATATTTTTTGAAGTGAGAAGAAAGTGAGGAGGTCGGGGTCGAGGTCGAGTTTTTTTTTCTCCCTCCCCATTCGATTCGATTCGACATCAGTGCTCTCGTCGGCGTTGACTTTTTTCAGTTTCTATCTTCTCTCTTCCAAAAAACTCACCTTCGTCGACGTCGATGGCGACGCGAAGGACGCCCGGAGCGGGGCGCGAAGGCTGCTGCGGCGGCGTGGGGAGTATGGGCTGCTGCCTCGCGGCGGCAGCGGCGCCCCTCGACGCAGAAGAAGAGGCCGCTGCCGACGACGCCATCGACGGCGACGGAGGCGAAGTCGAGCTGCTCCGCCCAGCAGAGCTCGACTTCGCCACGTCGAAGCCGCCGCCCGAGCTGGACGACGGCGAATGTGCTCCTCCTCCTCGTCCGTTGGGAGGGAGGGAACGCCGAGCCTGGGCGCGGATGGCGCCGCCGCGGACAGCGTGCTGATGCTGCCGCCGAGCGACGAGCCCAGTACGAGTCGAGCTCATCTTCGAGGCCTGGGCAATCAAAGTCGTCTCTCCCTGCACCGGAACGAGGGAGGGACACGCCCGGATAACAATCCTGGACGTGAGAGTACGCTCTCTCTCTGCTCTCACCGATCGAAATCGGAACGGAAAAACGAGCCCAGAGAGACGGAGGAGGCGAAGGGAAAAGCGAGAAAAGAAGGTGCGACGACGAGGAGACCGCCGGCACTTTTCAATTTTTCTGAAGAGAGAGTTTTTTTTCTTTTCCGTTTTTCTCCACGCCGACGGTCACACTGACCGTCGGCTCGACGATTGTCTCCGTCCCCCCCCTCCCGTATTCGTAATCCAGGCCCTGAACGATGGTCTCCAAGACTTGCAATCGCAAGTTTATTGTCGGTGCGTGCCTCCGATGATTGGCTCGAGATCAATGGCGCTTTTGAGCCCGACGAGAGAGGCCGATTCCGTTTTCGAGTCTCTCTCGAGGTTGACGCAGCAATCGAGTTGTTCTTTTTTCCTCCTATTTTTTCAGCCTCACTTTTTTCCTACGCTCACGGTCCCCACGATCCCCTTTCTGTTTACCCTCTCATGCGCCAACCTCGACACTCTTGAAACTCACACAGGAGGGAACTGGAAGGCGGTGAGTAAAAAGCAACGGAAAGAGAAGACGATAGAATCAACAGCAGGAGCTAGCGCTTCCCCGTCGTTGAAAGCCCGCCGTTTTTTTCCTCGTCGTCCTCGTTCATCTTCCAAGAGGCACCCCTTTGGTGCCTCTCTCTCTCTTTCTCGCTCGGAACTCACTGTCTCCTCTGAAACGAAAACGAAAACAGAACGGCACGCGGGACGCCATCGCCAAGCTCCTCGCGGGCCTCGCCGCCGCCGCGCCCTCGACCCCGCCCGACGTCGACGTCGTCGTCGCGCCGCCGTTCCTGCACCTCTCGGCCGCGGTCGAGGCCCTCGCCCGCAGCGTCAACGCCGCGCTCCCCGCCGGCGCCGCGCCCTGGGCTGTGGCCGCCCAGGACGTCGGCGAGCGCGGCGTGGGCGCCTTCACGGGGGACGTCCCCGCGGACCTGCTCCGCGACGCGGGCGTCTCGTGGGGCGTCGTCGGCCACTCGGAGCGCCGGGCCGCGCCGCGCGCCGAGGCCGACGCGACGGTCGCGGCCAAGGCCGCGGCGGCTCTGGGCTCGGGCCTCTGCGCGATCGTGTGCGTGGGGGAGACGCTCGAGGAGCGCGAGGCGGGCCGCGCCGTCGAGGTCGTGGCGCGGCAGCTGCGGACCGTCGTCGACGCCGTCGTGCGGCTCAGGGGGCCGGCCACCGCGACGGTTGACGGCAGCTCCCCCTCGTCGGCGGCCAACGGCGGGCGTGCCTGCGGCAACGGCAACGACGACGTCGGGGACAGGTGGCGGCGGCGGCTCGTCGTCGCCTACGAGCCCGTCTGGGCGATCGGCACCGGCCGCGTCGCCTCGCCGGCCCAGGCGCAGGAGATGCACGCGGCGATCCGCGCCGTCGTGCGCGCCGCCGTCTCGGCCGAGGCCGCCGAGGCCCTGCGGATCCAGTACGGCGGCAGCGTCGGCCCGGGGAACGCCGCGAGCCTGGCCAGCTGCCCCGACGTCGACGGCTTCCTGGTCGGCGGGTCGAGCCTCAAGCCGGACGACTTTCTCGAGATCATCAGGCTGGGGGCCGAGGCCAAGAGGGAGGCGGCGAACAATGCCGCGGAGGGGGCGAACTTCAGCGGCGACGGGAAGTAGTTTTTCCCTTGCGGCAGGGGAGCAGGGACTGCGGCGGCGGCGGCGGCGCAGGCGCGGCAGCAGCGGCGTCGACCTGGAAGCGTGGCGGCCCTCCCTCCCCCTCCGCCTCCCCCCCGCCGCCGCGACCTCCCGCTCCCTGCGCCGCGCGCGCTTTCTTTCTCTGGACACCACCTCGACTGCCGCCTCCTCGCGGTTGGCACGCGGATTTCTCTGTCCTCTTCTTTCTCTCATCATTTCTTCACTTGCTGCTCAGAAAAAAACAATTCTTTTCACTTTTTTGAGATATTTTCTTTTAAAAACTTCGTTGTTACCTGTTTCCTTCCGCTGCTGTCGCCGCTACTGCTGCTGCTGCTGCTGCTGACCCCCGGCTTGTTATGCGAGAGCGAGCGGGAGAGGCGAGCGCGCTCAAGCCCGGGCGCGGTAAATTTTTGACCCCACCTCCACTGAGAGAGCGAGAGAAACTTGTTACGTGAAACCAACAATTTTTTTCCGAAGAGCTCCTGGAATCACTTTTGAAAAAAAAAAAAAAAAACGCCTCTCTCGAAGAACCATTCGACATGAAGACTTCGCGAAGCTTTCAATTGCAGATGATTCTGGGCGAGCTCCTACTTCTGCTCATTGCGGCCCTCGACGCGGCGCTGCGAGCGACCAAGGTGCTCAGGCTCTCGGTGGACAGGCCGCGGAGGCCCTCGGCCGAGCAGTTTGCGAAGCAGCAGAGGCAGAGCCGCGTCGCCGGAATCGCGACTGCTCCTCTTTCTTCCTCGTCCTCGACCTCGACGACGTCGTCGGCAAGGACGGCTGCGACGGCGGCGGCGAGGGAACACGGCCCCGCCCTCACCGCGGCCCCGCCCCCGCCCGAGCGCCACCTCGACGCCGTCATCATCGGCGGGGGAGCCGCCGGCGTCTCCACCGCCGCGGCCCTCTCCCGCGCGGGGTTCGCCCGCGTCGCCGTCCTCGAGCGCCACGCCGCCCCGGGCGACGTCTGGAGGACGCGGTACGCCGGCCTGACGCTCCACGACATCGCGGACGACTGCGCGCTGCCGTTCGTCGAGGTCCCGAGCTCGCTGCCGGTCTACCTGCCCGCTGGGGTCTTCGCGGACTACCTCGACTTCCACGCGAGGATCCATCGGATCGACTTCCGCGGCGGCGTGCTCGCGACGGCGGTCGAGCCCCTCGCCGCGACGCCCTCCTCCGCCTCCCCCGCTGCTGCCGCTGCTGCCGCTTCTCCCGGGGGGAGCGAGGGCTCCCCCTCCTGCTCGTCTGGGGGGGGGGACCGCTGGCGCGTCAGGGCGAGGCCGGTGCGCGGCGACGAAGACGGGGGCGCGTCCCCCTCCCCGACCCCGTGCCCGTCCCCGTCGCCCCTCTGCTTCGAGGCCCGGAACGTCATCTTCTGCGACGGCGGGCTGTACAACTCGCCGAAGATCCCCGCGTTTGCGAGGGAGGCCGTCGCGGCCCGCGCGGCGGGGACCAAGTCCGAGTTCCTCGGGGAAGTTATCCACTCGTCGCAGCTCAGCGCGCGCGAGGGTTCTTGTGCGAGGTTCGCCGGGAAGCGCGTGCTGGTCGTCGGGTTTGGTGCGGTTGGTGAAAAAGAGAGTTTGTTCCTCCTCCTCGGACGACGATCGCCTCTCCGCCGCGAGTTTTTATTTTTTTGAACTCTCACCCTCTTTTTCACTCTTCTCTCGCCGCCCCCCCCCCCCCATTTTTTTTCTCGTTCTCTTCCAGGCAACTCGGCGATGGACATCGTCCAGGAGCTGGTCGCGGTCGGGGCGAGGGCGGTCATCGTCGCAGTGCGGGACCCGAGCAGGAGGGCGGTGGTGCGTCTCCTTTTTTCCTTTTTTTTCCATTTCTTTCTTTCTTTGTTCGAGGAGAAAAAAAAACCGCCCCTTTTTCTCAAAAAAGAAAAAAAATGCTGCCCCAAATCCAACGCGCTTCTCCAGGTCCCCCTGCTCGCCTACGGCGCCTACCAGGAGCAGCTCGCGCGCTACCCCTGGCTGCTCTGGGCCGACAGGGCGGCGACTTTCTTGGAGTCCAGGAGCGTCGCCAGCAAGGGCGTCCTGAAGAGCGCCGAGGGCGGCGGCTGCGGGGGCGGCCCCGAAGGCGGCTCCCCCTCCCCGGCGCCCTCCCCGCTCCGCCTCCTCCTCGCCGCGGCCGCCTCGGCCCTCGCCCCCCTCCCCCGCTCCCTCGCCACCGGCCTCGACCTCCTGCTCGACGCCGCCACCGCGGCGCGCTCGCTGCGAGCCTGGGCGGCGCTGGGGGCCCGCGGGGGCGACCTGTCGCCCTACGGCCTGAGCACGCTGCCCGGCGGCCGCGGGGACTGCGGCCCCGTGACCTGGACCAAGAGGACCGCCAACGTGCTGGTCATGGACACGGGGGCGGTGAAGGAGGTCATCCGCGGGAACGCGCGCGTCGTCGTCGCGGCCGTCGAGCGGCTCGGGCCCGGCCGGCGCGTCGGGCTGCGCGCGACGCCGGGCGCGGTGGCCGCCGTGCCCTCGGCCCCCGGCGCCGGCGCCGCCCCCGCCGCCGCCGCCGCCGCCGCTCCTGCCGCTCCCGCTCTCGCAGGAGGGGAGGGAGAGGAGGAGCCCAGGCCGCCCTCCTCGGCCTCGCCCGCCACCGCCGCGCTCCTCGCCTCGGTCGGCGGGGAGGTCCCCGGCGGCGAGGCGCCCGTGCTCGCCCCCGCGCCCCGCTTCCTCGAAGACGTCGACGCCGTGATCCTCTGCACCGGCTTCGACACGATGCAGCAGGCCTACGGGCTCATCGCCGACCCGAGGGTCAGGGAGGCGCTCGGCGGCGCGGGCGCGGCGGGGTACCTCGTGCCGCCGGAGCAGCGCGGGACCGGCGTCGTCGCGAGCGGCAGGGCGATGCCGGCCGGGGCCGGGCTGCTCGCGGGCCTCTGGTTCGTGTTCGGGCGGCTGACCCAGGTCAGGGACGGCGCGCTGGAGGTGGCCGCGAGGATCGCGGAGGCGGAGAGGGGGAGGGGGCAGGGGAGGGGGCAGGGGAGGGGGGCCCGAGGCGCGGTTTCGAAGCAGGCGTGAGAAACAAGAGGGGAAACTGAGAGAAAGGGGGAGAGAGAGAGAGCAGAGAGAGAGAGCGAGAGCGAGAGAGCAGAGAGAGGGAGCGAGAGCGAGAGAGCAGAGAGAGGGAGGGAGAGAGAACGAAAGAAACAACAACAAAACAGAGGGAGATGAACCATTTTCGAAAGCTCGTCCCCCGTCCCCGTCCCTGTGAAATTCCTTTCCCTTCGCAGCCCCCCCCCCCGTCATAACACCCTTCAGAGAGCGGAGTCTGTCTCCGAGAGAGAGGCAGCACAGCGAGAGAGATCTGAAAGGCGACAGCAAACAACCTCTCTCTCCCTCACTGAATTCTTTTTTTTGTCGGTATAATGGTAACAATTGACGCCCAGCGCTCTCTTTCTACGAGTCCTGCAACGAAGCCTGGAGTCAAACGCGCAGGGAAAAGAAAAAGGGAAAAAAAGAGGGAGAAAGAAGAGGAAAAAAAACCCGCCTCTCATTTCTCTCCCTCTCCTCGTCCTCCTCTCTTCATTCCTGTCTTCACTCCTCCTCCTCTCTTCACTCCACGGGCTTCTCGATCCGCAGCTCAACCGTGTGCCCGGCCTTGACGTCCCAGGGCTTCCAGGCGGCCATCTTGGGGATCAGGGCCAGCTCCTCGTCGCACTGATGTTGAGTTTGATGTTTTCGGGTTTTTTTCGCAGGGAGGTCGATGATGAGCGCTGTTCATTCTTCTCTCTCTCCTCTCTCTCTCTCTTGCTCTCTCTCCAAACCATCCTCCATCTGATTCACCTGCTTCGACAGGGCCTCGAGCTGGAAACCGAGCTTGTCCTCGACCTCGGCGTCGGTCGCGTCCGAGTCGACGGCGGCGAGACTGTTTTGAGTGAGAAAAAGGGGGTCGAGGTCGAGATCGATGTCGAGATGAGCGGGGCGGAACGAGTGCGGAAAAAACGCAATTGAGCTCCTCGATTTCGAGCTCTTTCCGCCTCCTCTCGCCCCCCTCTTCCTCCTAGGGCAAAAGAATCACGCCTTGCTCGTCTCGCTCTCGAGGCAAGATAAGAGACAAAAAAGAAACTCCTCACCGCTCCCCGCACAGCGCGGCAAGGCCCCTCCGATACTGCGCCGCCGCGGGCACCCCTGCCTCGTCCAAGGCGGCCATCACGCGCCCGAGCTTCGCGCGCAGCGTGACGCGGGCCTGCGGGTCAACCTCAAGGCCGACGATGCCCGTGGTCTCCTTGGCCGCGGCGGCGAAGGAGCGGCGCGAAGAAGAAGAAGAAGAGGGCGATTGAGTAGAGGAGGAGAAAGAAGTCGATGCGGCGATGGCGGCGGCGGCGGTCGTCGTCGTCAGAGCTCCTCCCGTGCTCGTCGACGCGGCGGCGGCGACGGCGCGGCCGCCGAGGGTGGCGAGCGTGCGGAGCATTCTCTCAGGCCAGTGAAAGGAACGAGAGAGCGCCGAAGCAAGAGAGGGCGAAAAACGCTGTGCTTGCCCCCCCTTTTTGACGGAGAAGAAAAAAGCAAGAGAGAGCGACTGAGTTTGTTCTCGTCGTCACTCTCCAGAACGAAACCGAAAAAACGACAACAAGAGGCGGACGCGTCGACACTGCGATTTCCAGGCGCTCTTGAACAAAGCCGTGTCGAGCTTTCTTACTTTCTTCTTCGTCCTCCGCGAGCAAGTAACTCACACGTGATCTCCCATGGTGCGCGAATTGAATCGAAACGAAACTCAGAAGAGAGCTGAATGCGGCGACGAAGGGTGTCGATTGTCGTTTGCCGCGTCGGCGTCGTCGCGTCGGCGCGATTCCTCCTTTTCTTTTCCCTCTCAACCTCTTTTCCTTTCTCTTCACCTCAACAAGAACACCAGGACGACGCCTCCTCCGCTCCCTTCCCGCGCGCCGCGGCCGCGCTCGCCAGGGCCCGCGCGACCGCCTCCGCCCCCTGCTCTCCGTGCAAGTCCCGCCTCGCCGCCGCGAGGCCCCCCCCCGCCGCCGCGGCCGTGGCCGCCGCCGCCGCCGTCGTGGCTGCGGAGAGGACCGACGGGAGCTCCAACGGCGGCGGCCTCCTCGGCCCCTCGGCCCCGCTCGCCGCCGCGGAGCTCGCCACGGGCCGCGCCAAGGCCTCCGTCGCGCTCGAGGAGCAGGGGGCGGCGGCGACCTCCCTGAAGAAGGAGCTGGAGGCCGCCCTCGGGGGGCTCAGGGCCGAGCTCGCCGGGGCGCGCGAGGCGCGTCGCCTGCGGCGGAGAGGGGAGGGGCTCGCGGTCCTCGGCGCGGTCTCTCTGAACAGCTCGCCTTCGGCTTTTTTACCTCCGAGGCAGCAATGAGGAGGGGGTCGAGAGGAGAAGAGAGTCGGAAGTGTAACATCGTCTGTCTGTCTGTTTTTCCTTTTTTTTTTTTTTTTTTTTACAAAACGAAGAGCAAGGAGAAAAAGCTCCGGGAGGAAGAAATGGGAAAGAAGACGAAGAAGCAGAAACTTCCGCGCTCCCTCTCTCTTTCACGCCACCCCGGCCGCGCTCATCTCGTCGAGGACCCGCGCCAGCACCTCCGCCGCCAGCGGCACCGCGAGCTCGTCGCCCCCCTGCTGCGCCGCGGAGCCCCCGCCCCCGGCGCTGCGCCTCGCCACCAGCAGCCCGTGGTCGCGGAACTCGGCGAGGTGCGCGCGCAGCGCCGGCTCCGAGGGCGCGACGAAGCGCTCGCGCGCCGCGCGGAAGAGGTGGTCGAACGGGACGCCGCCCGCGGCGTCGAGGCCCCCCGCGCCGCCGCCCCTGCCCCCGCCCGCGCCGCCCGCCCCCGTCGCCTCCCTCGCGGCGTCCAGCGCGGCCAGCTGCGCCTCGGCCAGCAGGCAGAAGACGGCCCTGGCGTTGGGGACCAGCGCGCCCAGGACCGCGAGCGCCGCCGCGAGCCCGCCGTCGTCGCCGGCGCCGCCGCCGCCGCCGCCGGCGAGCAGCGTGGGCGCGCGCGCGGCGTCGGCGGCCGCCGGCGGCGCGAACGTCGTCGCGTCCACCCACCGCCACGCGAACAGCGCGGTCGCGCGCTTGTCCCACAGCAGCGGCGCGTTGGCGTGGTCCGCGGTCGCGACCAGCCGCACGCATGGGCACGCGGCCAGCGCGGCCAGCGCGGCGGCGTCGGCGTCCGACGCGGAGAGCCTGTCGATGTTGTGGACGGCGACGAGCAGCCGGCGCGAGGGCCCGTGGCTCGGGTCGACCTCCGCCAGGGCCTCGAGGGCCGCCGAGGCCGCGCGCCCGCCGCCGGCGGTCGCGGCGGCGTTGCGGGCGCGGCTGGAGACGCCGAGCGCCCTGGCGGCGCAGGCGGCGAGCCCGCGGCCCGAGGCGCCCGCGGCGCCGCCGTCGGCGACGAGGACTCCGCCGCAGGCCGAGGCCGGGGTCGAGGCCGCGAACTTTTCCAGAATGGCGCGCTTGGAGCCGAAGCCGTAGAGGATGACGGAGTGGCCGCGGCTGGGGGAGTTTTATTTTGTGTGTGTTTTCGTTGGGAGCAAAAGGTCGAGGGTCGAGGGCGCGATGAGAAGGAGAGAAAAAAACAAGGGATCGAGATGGGAGTTTCGTCGCCGAAGTCGACGTCTGTGAATCGCTTCTCGCCTCTCTCTCCCCCCCCTCCGATAAGCACGACTCACCGCATCCATTCGCGCCACTGAGGGAACCGAGCCTCGATCGCGGCCCTGCGCTGGGCCTTGGCGTTGGCCCTCTTTGGCGGCAAAGCCGAGAGCGCGGCCCTCGCCTCCTCGACCTCGTCGGTCGAGCAGCGCAGCGGCTCGGCAGCGGCGGCAAACGCGGCCGAGGCGCCGATGCGGCGCCCGGGGCGGCGGGCAGAGATGTAGTCCCGGTGCGTCGAGGCGAAAACGGTCTCACGGGGCGGTTCTGAATCGCGCGACTTTGTGGTGACGGTGGCGATTGCTGCCCGCTGCTGCTGCGCGACTGGAGGGGGGGCAGGAGGAGGAGCGACGACGCCGGTGATTGTTGGAAGAGCAACGGGAGCGGCATCGGCGACAGCCTTTGCCTCCTCGACGCGGGCACGCTTCCTGCTTTTGGACGACGCTGCTGCTTCTGCTGCGACAGCAGCGGCAGCAGGAGCGACTCCATCGCTGCTGGCGGCGGCTGGAGCCTCCCCCCTCGGAGCGGGACGGCGCGAAGAGAGAGCCATCGTTTTTTTTCCCCCCCGAGTCGAGAGGCGAATGAAAAATGTCCCGACACGGTGATATCTTTTCGTTTTCTTTTTTTTCGAAACCCCGAGAAACCTCTTGTTTTTACACGCCACCCTCTTCAGACCTGCTCCAGCCTCAGGCCCCTGAAGCTCTCCGCGACCTCCATCCCGCCCGCGCCCTCGCCCCCGGCGACGACCCTGGTCGGGAACGGCCTCTTCACGGGCTGCCCGGTGCTGCACCTCTCGGCGGCGGAGGCCGGGGTCCCCGGGCCGTACCGGCGGTAGACCGCATCCTGGACCCGGAGGTCGCCGCCCGCGTGCCCCGGCACCGCGCCGCGCACCCACAGCAGGCCCCTCGACGCGTCGACCTTGCACACCAGCAAGCTCTGCACCGTGGCCCTGCGGCCGCCGTGCCTCCCCGCCATCTTCTTCCCCTTCCAGACGCGCCCCGGGTCCTGGCACGCGCCCGTGCCGCCGGGGCTGCGGTGCGCCTTGGACGTCCCGTGCGTGGCGGGCTGCCCGCGGAACCCCCACCGCTTCATCACGCCCTGGAACCCCTTCCCCGTCGAGGTCCCCGTGACGTCGACAAACTGCCCGGGGCTGAAGTGCGAGGCCAGCAGCGGCGTCCCGGGCGGCAGCAGCGCGTCCTCGCTGACGCGGAACTCTGCGAGGACGCGCTTGGTGTCCGGCAGGCCCGCCGCGGCGCAGTGGCCCTGCTGGCGCCCGTGGGCGCGCTTGGGCTTGACGGAGCCCGCACCGACCTGCAGGGCCGTGATGGGGGTCTTGGCCCTCGGCCTGAAGACGCTGCCGTTGCCGGGAGTCGAGCTTTCGGGCGGCGGCGGCGGAGACGAGGGGTTTGGAGAGGAGGAGGTCGAGGTCGAGGCTGCTGCTTCTCCGACCCTCTCCTTCACCTGCACCACCCTGCAGTCGTCGACCCAGAGCACCGTCAGGGGCACGCGCGCTCCCGTCGAGTCCCAGTCGTGGGTCATGCCCACTTTCACGGCGAGGAGGCCGGTGCGGCTGAAAGAGGTCGGGTTTTTCATTCGGGAGGTCGTCGAGGTTGAGTTTTTTCTTTCTTTCTCTTCGAGCGATCCCGCTCCTCTCGTCTTCTTCTCTCTTCTCTCTCCTGTTGATCGAAATGTAATTTCTTTCTTTGAACTCTCAAGACACAATGTGAAACTCACCGCGATCCTAGAGGAACGTCGGGGAGCGTCCTGACGGCGACGGGAGGAGAGAAGCCTGAGCCTTTCTTCCCCTCTTTGTCGTCGTCATCGCTTTCGTCGATGGCCGCCACGGCAGCGTCGGCGGCGAATCCCCGCT
>Ga0315274_10014174_pt1 | contig 11310 bp, 8 predicted proteins | sample YL17G02_20_MG_FD_203700 | JGI IMG/M metagenome (GOLD analysis project Ga0315274, IMG submission 203700) | Sediment microbial communities from Yellowstone Lake, YNP, Wyoming, USA - YL17G02_20 | ecosystem: Environmental > Aquatic > Freshwater > Lake > Sediment | place: USA: Wyoming | collected...
TTGCAGAATCATGTTTACCAGAATGGTAATTTCATCCCTGTTTTTCCAATTTAAACCAGCTCTGTGCACTCCAACATCAATTTTGACCCATACCTCGGTCAGCAAGCGTAAATTGTTCTGTAAAAATCTGGCCGTCTCACAAGATTCAACCAGCAATTCAAGATGATTATGGTCAGCCAAAGAATTGATCTCATTGATTTCCCGCCAATTTACAGGAAAAGCAATAGTGATATCCTTCCATCCATGTCTGGCAAAATATCTTGCCATCGAGACTGATGAGACTGTAATTGTCTTAACACCAGCTTTGCCAAACCAGCCTCCAATTTCAGCAGACTGATGGGTTTTAAAATGCGGACGGAATTGTTTTCCCTGTGCTTTGGATTTGGAAACCATGAAATTAATATTTTTAACTGCCTGGACTTCATCCAGTAACAGGGTGGGTTGTGTGATCGTTTTAAAAATTTCTGTCGGCATCATTAAAATCCTGGTCGGGAGGTTTTAAAAAGTATAATACCGTTATGAACAACACAGAAATTGCTGATATTTTTGACCGCATCGCTAACCTGCTTGAAATCAAAGGGGAAATTATTTATAAAATCCTCGCCTACCGCCGTGCAGCCGAGAGTATCCGTATTCTAAACTCCGACCTCTCCGGACTTTCAGAAAAAGAGATTTTGGACATATCTGGTATTGGACAAGCCATTGCCCAAAAAATCCAGGAGCTTCTCTCCACCGGGAAATTGGATTTTTTACAAAAATTGGAAAACGAAGTTCCTTCTACATTGATTGAATTATTGAAGGTACAGGATCTTGGTCCAAAAAAGGCTGCTTTATTTTGGAAACAAGCTGGCATCACTTCTCTGGCAGAACTTGAACAGGCAGCCCGTGCTGATAAATTAAGCTCCCTGCCGGGCATGGGGGTTAAATCCCAGGCACATATTCTGGCCGGAATTGAAGCCCTAAAGCAGGAAAAAAAACGCCTGCCAATTGACAAAGCATTGACCATTGCCGAAAAATGGCTGGAAAAATTACGTGGGCTGAAGGGATTGAAAAACGTAGAAATTTCCGGCAGTTTACGCCGCTGGAAACCAACCATTGGCGATCTGGATTTTGTTGGCGCATCGGATGAACAAGCCCAGGTCATGCAGGATTTCACAGCTTTGAACGGTATTAAGCAGATACTCAGCCAGGGAAATAATAAAACCAGCGTTGTTACCGAGGAAGGTTTAAACCTCCAGCTTTGGCTACAACCGCCTGAGCGATTTGGCAGCCTGCTTCAGTTTGTCACCGGCAGCAAAGAGCATAATGTTCGCTTGCGCGAATTCTCCCTCAAGCAGGGTTTCTCTCTTTCCGAACGTGGTTTTGTGGATCAGGAGCTCAAAGAAAAGCTCTGTCCCAAGGAAGCTGACGTATATCAAAATCTCGGTTTGCCTTACATCTTTCCAGAAATGCGTGAAGACCGGGGGGAAATTCAGTCGGCTATTAAGAATGAATTGCCAACCCTTGTTTCCATTGATGATATCTGTGCAGACTTACATGTTCATACAAATTGGTCAGATGCTCGTGCCTCCATGGAGGACATGGTTCAGGCTGCCATAAAGCGCGGATTAAAAGTATTGGCAATTACCGATCATTCCAACGCAACCAATGGCGTCAACGGATTAGATGAAAAACGTCTTAAAGAACAGGCGGTTGAAATTCAGAAATTGCGGGAGAAATACAGCAGCCTCATTACCCTGTTGCATGGGATTGAAGCAGAAATCCTTGAGGATGGATCTCTAGATTTAGCTGAAGAAACACTTTCAAAGCTGGATATAGTTGTGGCTTCCCTGCATGAATACCTTTATCAACCCCGTAAAGTGATCTCCGCGCGCCTGGTGAAAGCCATTCGTAATCCTTTGGTGGATATCATCGCCCACCCTGGCGGTCGCGAACTTCCACGAACGAATGGTGCCGACCTGAATTGGGATGAAGTATTTAATGCTGCCAGGGAAAATCAGGTGGCATTGGAAATCAACAGTAATCCGGTTCACATGGACATGGACGAAGTGCGTGCTAGAAGTGCCAATGAATTCGGCGTTTTAATCAGTATTGATACTGACTCGCATACCATTCATAAATTTGAGAATCTGAAATTTGGTGTATCGGTTGCCCGCCGCGCCTGGGTAGATAAACAAGCAGTAATAAACACTTGGCCGACTAAAAAAATCATCGGTTGGCTGAAGAATAGAAAATAAGCTGGCTCTATTAAGGCAAAGTGGCGAAGTATAGCTGATTACTAAAGGCAAGAAAAATGGATTGGGATGTAGAAACCGCAAAAGCCGTCGGTGCCTGAGTGGGGATTGGGTAAGTTCGGCTGGGCATTATTTTTAATGTGGCTTCCAGATTAAGTTGGTAACTAAGTTGGAATACTGCCCGGTTGACCTCATCCAGGATATATATAGAAGAATTTGGTAAATGGGTTACCTGCATGGAAATGAAATGTGAGTCCAAAAATATCCACGGGCTCTTTTCCCGTCCCAGGCGGTCATCGGTATATGGTGTGGGATCCTGACAGGCAGTCTTTTTTAAGTCTTTATTTTCGCCATATTGGCAGGTGATCATATGTCCATCTGCATTTAGAATATATATTTCCTCCTGGTCGGTCGCTAGATCAATTGCCCCACCGATATCAGGAACTGATTCATCAAAAAATGGGGCAGGTGCAACCACATAATTAATTCCAGATCCACGAAACGCCCAGACTGTATTCTTACCTGAATCTAGAATATATAAAGTACTTTGATCAAGGGCAAATCCGGTGATTTTTCCCCAACCTCCCGCGGGAGATGGTACCCGTTGGGAAGAGGGTGTGCCTTCAGGCACACAATACAGCAAATTACCTTCAGTGTCCATTCCCAATACTTTGTAATTCTCGGGTTGATTGGATGGCAATGCCACCAGATCGATTAAGGGACCAATGGTATTCAACCCAGATGGACCCGGGGCACATTTAAAATTGGAATCCAATTCATAATAACCTTTGCTATTAAAGGCAATGCGCAGGATACTGCCTGAGGTTTTATCCAGCAGATAGACATCCGAACCGGAAGCGGTCACTTTTGTGATTTTGACGCTGTCGGGTAATTTTTGAGTTAAAGCCGGGCGGAATTCCAACCGTTTGGTCAGGTCCATCGAATCTATTGTGTTTTGTGCCTGCAGCCTTAAATTAGCAGATATCGTGTTTGATCCATATTCTTCAGCTTTGATAACGTTTTCCAAGGACTTGCTCCAGTAATTGTACTGATGAAAGGAGTCTGATTCCATACCAGCCAAAGTTTGATATTGCTGAGCCAGGTCAAGATAACCAGTGAACTGCTCTTCTTTACCACTGCGGGAATAAATTGTTAATGAGACAGCAATAAACACCAGCGGAATAATCAGCAGAAGAAAAACTTTGGCGGCAGGCGTGAATAATTGCCAATTTTCAAGTTTTGGGAAGATCTTTTTTCTAAGTCCGCGCAAAGACTCTTTTATTTTGCCAATAATTTTTTCAAGTTTCTGCCAATACTGTGAGATGGACTGATTTAATCCAGAATATTGGACAAGTCCTCCTCGCTCTGCTTTTTTCACCAATCCAGGTGTGGCTTCTTCTGTTTTTCCAGGTTGGATTGGGATGGCTTTATCCTCTTCGATTGTAGGTTTAAGTAATCCTTCCTCCTGAGAAAATCGAGCAGGTTCATTTTGCAGTTCTGTACTCGGTTCACCTAAATGCATTCCTGAAAAGTTAAAAACTGATCCGTTGTGGGATTCTTTTTCAGCGTCTGCGGCAGGTGTAATATTTGATCGCAATTCACCCAAGGGAGAACCGCCCAACGGCTGAAGATCCTCCACCTGAGTCTGTTTCTCTTTTTCTGCGGTCTGTATCCCCCACTCCCCAACCTGAATTCGTCCCTGTCCGGGATTCACTTTGACTACCACTGCTTGCAATTCGTCTCCGGCTTGATTGAGCAAACGCCGCCGCACCTGTTCCATGCTCAGGTATGAGCTTCCGGAAAGATTCGCAGCTGACCAGGAATATGGCGGATTTGGTGAAAAAACCAGAATATTACCGGGATGTAATACGGCCTGATAGAACTGGACTTGCACTGTGCGGTTAGAGCCAATGGTTTTAACATCCAAATCCTGATCAAAGATATCCACTGAATCCGCGTGCAACACATACGTCTGGGATGGGCCACAATGGCAGATGAACAACGAACCCTTATGAATCACTGCCAGATTAAGCATGCCTTCCAGCTGTTCACCTTCATGGGCAGCATCCAGGTTGTAATCCATTAATATTCGGTTAATTTCCTGCCCCACCGCGCTCATGGCGCGGGTGACCGAACCCATGGTCTGGAAAAAAACTTGAGCCAATTGCCGGGTGATCTTTTGGATTTCCTGCTCGTCTGTTTCCTTGTTGCCTCGAATGGATAACAGCATGGCAATGAGGTCATCTTTACGCAAGCGATTCGCCAAACGTGGAGCAGCCGCAGCAAGACCACCTGAAAGAACCCCCTGTTCCTCTCCCTTTGAAATATTAAGCGAATAATAATGAAGGTCAAAAGAATTCATATTCCACTCTGATTACTACTTTTGATTATACTCATAACAGAGTCGATTCTGATAAATCAACTCGTTTTCTTTCCAAAATCAGTTTAAAATAGAATTATCTTTGGAAAAATAAAAATCAAATTTAAAGAGGGAACCCATGACTTCTAATCCCACTCAATTTTTTCTGGGACGCTTGTTCGACCTCAAAGCTGGAAAACTGACATCTAATCCCCTCAATTACGATCCCCCGGACTTGACCACCCATGCGATCGTCACCGGTATGACCGGTTCCGGTAAGACCGGTTTGTGTATTGACCTTCTTGAAGAAGCTGCCCTAGAGGGAATTCCAGCTATTATCGTGGATCCCAAAGGAGACCTCACCAACCTGATGCTGCACTTCCCGCAATTAAGACCAGCAGATTTTGAACCCTGGATTGACCCTGACAGTGCCCGTCGTTCTGGAAAGACAATACCTCAACTGGCCACAGAAACCGCAGATATCTGGAAAAAAGGATTGGCGGATTGGGGATTGGGTCAGCCTGATCTGCAAGCGCTAAGCGACTCGGTGGAGCGTACGATCTATACTCCCGGTTCCACCGGCGGAGTGCCAGTCAACATCCTGTCCTCTTTTGCTACTCCACAGATGAATTGGGATATCAACCAGGAGCTGCTGCGCGACAAAATCGCCAGTATCATCACTGCTCTGCTGACCCTCATCGGGATAAAAGATATTGACCCGCTGCGCTCGCGTGAACACATCCTGCTTTCCAATATCATTGAAAAAGCCTGGCGCCAGAATCAATCCCTCAGCCTGCAGGAAATCATCATACAAACCCAGGATCCACCCTTCAACCGACTAGGCGCATTTGAGATGAATACCTTCTTCCCCAGAAAAGACCGCTCGCAACTGGCATTATTGCTCAATAATTTCCTGGCTTCACCCTCTTTTCAAACCTGGATTACAGGTCAACCGTTAAATGCCGAAGAACTGCTTTATGGGAAAAACGGCAAAGCCCGTCACAGTATCTTTTATATTGCCCACCTGGATGAAACCGAACGCATGTTCTTTGTCACCCTGCTTTTTGCAGCCGTGGAATCCTGGATGCGTACCCAGCGTGGCACAGGCAACCTGCGCGCACTCCTTTATTTTGATGAAATTCTAGGCTACCTGCCACCTGTTGCCAATCCCGCTTCCAAACCAGTTATGATCCGCATGGTGAAACAGGCGCGTGCGTTTGGTGTTGGGTTAGTATTCGCCACCCAAAATCCGGTGGATGTGGATTACAAAGCCCTCTCCAATGCCGGCACCTGGATGATCGGACGCCTGCAGACTGACCAGGACAAACAACGTTTGCTGGATGGTCTGGAAGGTGCAGCCGGAGGTATGGCACGAAGCGAATACGACCGTATCATTTCCGCCCTGCCCAAACGCGTCTTCCTCTATCAGAACGTACATTCCAAAACGCCGCTTATCTTCCAGAGCCGCTGGGCAATGGATTACCTGGCCGGCCCGCTGACCCTCAACCAGATCCCAGCTCTTAACCAGTTGGCTGGTGTGACACCCTTTAGCAGTAAACCTCAGAAGTCAACGGAAGCTGTGGGTACTGCAAAAATTGGCTCCAGGGCAAACGCTACGACAAACACTTTTGCCACTACCGGTAAACCGGACTTACCCGCCGAAATTCAAGAATATTTCCTTCCTGCTCAAAACGCGGGCAGCCAACCAATTTACCGACCAGCATTATTGGCTCAGGCAGAAGTGAATTACTATTCCCGAACTCCCAATGTCAATTTCACGCGGACTTTTTCATTACTCATCCCCAACCCTGGCACTGGCAGCCTGGATTGGGAAAGCGGAAAAAAAAATCCAGTGGATCTAAAATCCCTACCACAAACACCCATTTCCAATTCCCGATTTGATCTCCTGCCGGGTCATCTAAAAGATGCCAAATGGTGGAATGCCCGCTCAACCCAATTTGAAGAATGGATCTATGAAACCCAGACCGCTATCGTCTACGTTCATAAAAAGTTGGGCATCATTTCTGAAATGCAGGAAAGCTTGGATCATTTCAAAGAGAGATGCCGCCAGACAATGATTCAAAGCACTTCAAGCGGGAATACCGCTTTTGATAATAAACGTGCTAACCTGCAACGGAAAATTGATGCCCAGCAGGCCAGGGTCAATCAGTATCAAAATGATGTTACCCATTACACACTGGAAGAAGGCGGGCACGTGCTTGGAACTGTGATTAATATCTTTACCCACGGTAGAACCACCGGAGCCAGCTCCTCTATTTCTGCCAACCGCCGCCGGTCAGCTGCCCAAGCCAGGCTCGACCAAGCCAAATTAGCGCTGGCAAGTTTGCAACAGCAAATGACTGCCTTGCAGGGAGATGTACTGCCCGGTCAAGATCAATTACAGAATGATATTCAGGAAATAAAAATTGCCCCTTCCAAACGTGATATCGTAATCAAAGCGTTTGGCTTGGCATGGATGATTAATTAATTACATCTCTTGTCGGCCAGAAAGAGCCCTCAACAGAGTACTCTGATCGGCATATTCCAAATCACCCCCCATGGGTAGACCGCGAGCCAGACGGGTGACCTTAACCCCATAAGGCTGCAACTGCTGGCTTAGATAAAGTGCAGTGGCATCCCCTTCCATACTGGGATTCGTGGCAATGATTATTTCTTTCACCTGCCCGCCGTTTACCCGTTCGAGTAGTTGACGGATTTTCAAATCATCCGGACCGATGCCTTCAATAGGAGAAAGGGCACCATGCAAAACATGATAGCGCCCATTGTAACCAGCGGTGCGTTCCAGCGCCAGCACATCCAAGGCTTCCTCCACTACACAGATCAGGCTGGCATCCCGTTCCGGACTGGCGCAAACCTCGCATAATTCCTGTCCGGAAAGGGTGAAATTGAAACATACTGAACATTGGCTGATGGATTTTTTAAAATTTTGCAACGCACTGGCCAGGTCATCCGCAACCTCATTGGATGAACGGAGCAAATAAAAAGCCAGGCGTGAAGCGGTTTTGGGACCAATCCCAGGCAAACGCTCGAGCGCTAAAACCAGTTTTTGAAGGGGATCAGGCAGCAACTTCATCTAAAAACCCAGACCGGATAAACCTCCGGTAAGAGGTCCCATTTTCTTGGCTGCCAGATCGCGGGATTGGTCCAGGGCGGTATTCACTGCACTCAGCACTAAATCCTGTAGCATTTCCACATCTGCATCTTTGAGTAAATCCGGGCTGATCTCCACTGCCTTGCATACCTGCGCTCCAGTCATAGTGACTTTTACTACTCCACCGCCCACACTGGCGTTGACTGTTTCAACTGCTAGTTGCGCCTGTGCTTCCTGCATCTGTTCCTGCATAAGCTTGACCTGCTTCATCAGGTTGCCGCCACCTCCTCCACCGAATGAACCTTTAAATCCTTTTGCCACTATTTGTTCTTCTCCTTATCCAGGTTATCCTTCCCATCCTTGTCTTTCGCCTGCCCCTGATCCACAATCTTTCCGCCCATGGAAAGAGCTGTCCCCACAATTCCATCCCGGTCAATGTGCAGATTTTCGGTGATGGTTTTATCATTAATGTTTACCACAGTACAAACGATGGGAATATCCACTTGGGTTATTTCCTTTATCTTCTGACGGGTCAATTCAATATGGCGGTTGTTTTCCATTTTATTCTTCAGCAATTCGCTGGCAAAACCTAGCAAAAGCATTTTATTATGCATGCTGACCAGCTTGGATGAAGTTAGCAGTGCTGCGGTTTCCGGGGATATTATCTTCACCGCTGCTTTGATATTCAACCACTGCTGTAGGATCTTTTTCAAGTCAGTATTTTCAATTTCCCCGGCTATTTTGATTGCTGGCGATTTCCCAGGATTCTGAGCACTCACTGTTGTCTGTTTCACTGGAGCAGAGACCGGGTTTTTGCTTTGAAAAGCCGGAACAACCTTTGGGGATGTGATTTGGAGATTTGACGAAAGTTGACTGGAAGAACCCATGGAAGATAGAGTGGGTTTAACCCTGCCAGCATTACGTTGGATGAGGGATTCATCCTCCTCTTCATTGAATTGCGGATGTTCTTCCAGCGCCTCAGTCAGCGCCAATTCCAATGGTAATGCCGGCTGCCAGCTAATCTGAGACATATGGGCTGCATGGGCTGCACGGTTAAACAAATTGATGGCATTAATCAACACCGGCAAAGCGAAAGATTCCGCCTGATCATTGAACTGTTTTTTCATCTCCGATGTGACTTCCACCTGATCGGCATTACCCAATTTAATGAGCATCATCGAGCGTAGATAATCAACCACCTGGCGGGCAAACTGGCGTGGGTCTGTTCCACTATCCAGCGCCTGATGGATAGCCAACAACCCCTCGCTGACTTTCTTGTGTGCCATGGCTTTTACTAAATTAACCACATGCTCACTGGTAGCAGCGCCCAATACCGATTGCGCCACAGCCAGACTGATCAACTCTCCGGTGGATGCCAATTGGTCTAATAATGAAATAGCATCACGCATACTGCCAGTTGCCTGACGGGCGATGAGGGTCAGTGCTTCAGCATCCGCATAAATCTTTTCTTGTGCTACGATTTGCTTGAGTTCTCCCAGGATAAAATTGAGTGGAATGCGACGGAAATCATGCCGCTGGCAGCGAGAAATGACTGTGGCAGGAATCTTATGGGCTTCAGTGGTAGCGAGGATAAAAATGGCATGCGCAGGAGGTTCTTCCAGGGTTTTCAATAAAGCATTGAAAGCTGCGTTGGAAAGCATGTGCACTTCATCGATAATATAGACTTTGTACTGCCCTTTGGAAGGTGAAAAATTAATCTTTTCACGCAAAGCACGGACATCATCGACGCTGGTATTGGAAGCAGCATCAATTTCGATCAGGTCCAGAAAGCGGCCTTCGTTGATTGCCAGGCAGTTTTCACATTTATTGCATGGACGCTCAGCCGGATTTTCCGCCAGGCAGTTGACCGCTTTTGCCAGCAGGCGGGCGGTGGTGGTCTTACCCGTACCACGTGGACCGGAAAATAAATAGGCATGTCCAATACGGTTCTGGCGGATCGCATTCTGAAGGGTATGCACCACGTGTTCCTGTCCAACCACTTCCTCCCATTGCATGGGACGCCATTTTCGATAAAATGCTTGTGTCATACTGCTCCCTTTTTTTAAGACCAGATTACAATATGACTACATTTTAATCCATATAAAGAAAAAATGACCATTCTATGAGTCTTTAAGGACATATTGAAATGACTTACCTGATTGACGGCCATAACCTGATCCCGCATGTTGATGGTCTTAGCCTTGACCAGCTCGATGATGAAGACGGATTGGTCACATTATTGGTGGATTTCAGCATTAAAAGGATTTGCCAGGTTGAGGTCTATTTCGATCGCGGGCAAGTGAATAGTGAAAGGGAATATAGACGTGGTCGGGTGCATGTTCATTTTGTTCCACCTCCAATGATTGCCGACAGTGGCATTCTTTCCCGCCTTTTGGGAATTGGTAAAGCCGCGAAAAATTACATCGTAGTTACATCAGATCAAAACGTCCAGACCCGGGCACGCAGAATTGGCGCTACGATAATGCCTTCGCAAAAATTCGCACAGTTATTATTTAATACGGATAATAAAAAAGGTACAGACCCGCACGGGCAGAAACCAGCTAATAACGAAAACGAAATTGATGAATGGATGAAATTATTCTCCAGGGGAAAATCAGAACATCCAAAAACTTAACAAATCGTTAATACTAAATCGGACAATTTTGGTATAAGATATCAGCAAGTCACCAAGCAGAACTAGTGACAAACCACCAGTAAAAGACAGCGCGCCCCTCCTCGCGCTGGCTGACCCGAATAAGGAACTGGTGGATTCCTCCCTAATGACCACCGGGCCCCTAACCCGGTGGTTTGTTTTTAATATAGTGAGCAGAACACATAATTCTTTTATCCACGAAAATGCTATAATATGGTCGTCAGCCCCAGTAGCTCAAATGGATAGAGCAAAGCACTCCTAACGCTTAGGTTGTGGATTCGAGTTCCGCCTGGGGCACAGAATGAACGCCTGAATGAATTTCAGGCGTTTTTTATATGTACACCAGATCCCTTCCAAAGCCTCATTTTTTATTTTAATAACGACCCCATAACTGGACCAGAATATGGCTCGTCAACAGCACATTTGGGTCATTCATCATCCTCCCCACTATCATCTTCGTCATTTTCTTCACCATCCTCGTCCGCTTCCTCATTCAAATCTTCCGCCTCGGTTAACTGGCGCACCCAGAGAATGAGAACCTGCCCATCCGCGGTTTCGGCTGAGCGGGCTGCCAAGATGGGGGCTTTCTCTTCCAAGCCCATTTCATCTCGGTAATGCAGGTACATGGTGATGCCCTGTTTCCATGCCCGGTGGCAGCGTTCCACCAGGGCAGGGCCGTTGAAAGTGCGCACCTGGGTCAAGGTAAGGTCATACAACCATGGACTTTCATTCAATCCCAGTGCCCAACCATCGTTAACAGTTTCAAAAACAGGCGGCGGACCTTCGATAATCGTGATCTTGTCTTCCATTGATTCTCCGGCAGGTGAATATACCATAAATCAAATTATTCAAGGGGTTTTTTAATCTTCTCAAGAATTTCTAACGATCTTTTTATATTTTGTTAGTAAATTTCCTACATAACCTGATTATCATCATTCCAAAATAAGAATTG
>Ga0315274_10014175_pt1 | contig 11309 bp, 12 predicted proteins | sample YL17G02_20_MG_FD_203700 | JGI IMG/M metagenome (GOLD analysis project Ga0315274, IMG submission 203700) | Sediment microbial communities from Yellowstone Lake, YNP, Wyoming, USA - YL17G02_20 | ecosystem: Environmental > Aquatic > Freshwater > Lake > Sediment | place: USA: Wyoming | collected...
GTTTGTCAGACCGCCGCAATCAGGATGCATTCGAGGGCACGAAACAGGAATGGAGGAAGGATGAAGTACAGATGATGAGATACCGAGGATGCGGGAAGCCCCTTTTACATAGGTGAAAAACAGCCAGATGTCTCGGTTCATGTCCGGCTCCCTGCACGCCTCATTCATGCGTCTCTGTCGGATCGCTCTTCTCACCTTCGCGATCCTGCGTAAGCGCTTAGGATCCCGTTTCCTTTTGCCAGTATGTCCCTATCCAACGGTGCCACTGAATGCTCTTTGAGGGTCTTTCTCACCACATCTCTCGCGTCGGAGACCATCCTGTCGGACATCGTCGCCCCGTACAGCTCCGTCTTCTTGTTCCTCATGAGCATCTGGCTTCTGAAGTTCCTCATCGTATGAGGATCATTGAGGAAGGTGTTGCCTTGCCCGACCCTCTCGATTACCTTCAACGCTGCAGTCTCCTCCGTCACCGGGAAGTCCCTCATGAACGCTCGGTACTCCTCCCACATGACGGAGTCTATCACGACCTGCTCCAGGGAGCATCCCTTGTCGAGATCCAGTCCCCCTATACCCGAGCATAGGTCCGTCCCCGACATCGTCGAGAGCATCAGCACAGAGACCTCGCCATATGGAATGGGCACGCCCGGGACCTCGCCATCGATCCCCAGGATACCGGCCATCTTCGGGAGACCGTACCTACGAGCCATCTGTGCCGCTGCGGCGAATATCATCGGAGCCTCAGGACCCCGATATCCAATTTGCCCCGTCACCACGTTGCCAAGCGTCGCCTCGGAACAGTATATGTGAGGAGCCCCAGGAGCTGCGGTCTGGGTGATGACCAGGCTTGCGAGGTTCTCGACGTTCAGGGTCAGGATGGTTCCGGCAAGCGTCACAGGAGCGGTCATGCCGCCCATGCACATGGACATCGATATGATCGGTATCCCCGCGAGGGCGTACTCCACTTGCGCCTCCACCGCTCCTGCCTCGAACACCAGCGGAGGCACGATGCAGCTCAGCACGGAGAACAGCGGCCGTTTCCTGAGCTTCTCAGTACCGCCAGCGACCAGCGCCCCGAGAGCGATCTGAGTCTTCGCATCCGGCGCGCCGAGGGTGCCTGATCCGGCTGATCCAAGGATGTGCTTCGTCGTGTTCTGAAGAGACACCCAGAGTTCGTTGGCGAACTGCGCATGGGCGGGGACGTCGGATGTCGTCACTATCGGCCAGAACGCGTCCACAGGATCCATCGCGTCGGTCAGCTTCGCGAAGTCCGCGAGATCCTTGCTGGTCGCCTTGCGCCTCTCGCCCGTTTCGAAATCCGTCATGAAGACCGTGACCCCTCCGGTGGAGACGAAGGGGAAGCGCGCGACAGGGATCTTGAGGTCGCGCTTCGGATCCCTGGCACCGAGGGTGATGGCCTTCGGGGCCTTCCTGACAGCATCGTTGACGACATTCTCCGGAATCCTAGCGATCTTCTTCTTGAGATCCACTTCGGCTCCCGCGTCTTGAAGCATCCTCAGCACGCTCTGGCTGTGGATGAGGACGCCAAGCCTCTCAAGGCATTCGATGCTCTGCGCGTGGATGATGTCTTCTTCCTGCCTGTCCATGAACCCGAATCTGAGAACGGCCACTTCGAACGCCCCCCTGTGGCGTGAAGGACAACAAGCGATTTATCCGTTTGCCTCGGAATGGATGGATGAGAAGAGATTTCAATCCGATGCTATGATAATCAGATTGACGGTTGAGCCAGACGGCGAAGCGCAAATCTGGCTCATCCCGTTCGCAATCCATCGGACCGAATTCATTCCTTCTCGAAGATGAACAACTCATCCATAGAGGTCTTCAGCACCTTCGCAATGTCGTGTGCGAGCTTCAGGGACGGTACGTACTTGCCATTCTCGATGAAGAGTATAGTCTCGCGCCGAACGCCTATCTTCCTCGCCAGATCATCCTGAGTCAGGTTGTATCTTGCTCTCAGCTCCTTGATTCTGGTCTTCATCCAGAGACACCCTTCCTCTTGAGATAGGATGTCAGGACCAGGAAGATCGACCCCATAATTCCGACATAGACCATGAGCCATTCCGAAGTGGGGAGCGAGGAGATCTCGTTGTCCTCGAGTATCGCATGAACGAAGCTCATGCCGAGAATGAGATACAAACTGACGAAGAAGGCAAGATAACCCGCGCGCGTCTTGATCGCTCTTGACCTCTCATCTTCCATCGGAAATCCGCTTTTCAGATCCTTCAATCCCTTTCTAGCAACGACAATCGCGACTAGAGCCATGGTTAGAAGAATCACAGCTGACATGACTGTCGCCCAGTTGTCGGCTCCAGCGGCCTCGGGCGCAAAGAAGAAGATAACTCCTGCACCCAACGCGACAACCACTACTGCAACAAACGCTCGAAGTCCAGTTCTTTCATCCATGCTATCACACCTCACGACACACTGTAGTTACTTTATGCGAACTTTTTGTTCGCTTAGCAGCACTTTATGTTAGCTATAACTAACATCACATAGATAAAACCTTCGACGCGACCCTTACGAGAACCGGATTTGGCTTTCCGAATCCCGCCATTCACGAGGAAAGGAGATGCAAAGGTTTTTCTCTCAGTGCCAAATCCCACTGATTGAGAAACAGCCAGATGTTCAAGTCCATGTCCGGCTCAAAGTGCAGATCACGGATCGAACATGGGACGAGACTTCTGCGACCAGAATTGCATGCTTCAGGCGAGTTTTCCTGTCTTCTTTCTGCGAGTTAACACAAAGACCACTCCGGAAATGGCCACTGCAGCAAGAACAACTAATCCAACGATGACAATGGGCGATTCACCCGTGCTGACGATGCCCGATGCGTACATTAGACCACCGTCGGGATCCAGGTAGTTCCCCGAGCCTCTCCAATAGCTTATGTGCGCAATGCCTGCCGAGTCGACTGCTATTGATGTGGAAACAAATGCTATGTCCGAGGTAGAGGTCTTATCAATCGTTTGCTTCTTCCATCCGTCGCTTGTCTTAACCGCACATCGGAGAAGGGTGAGGTCACCGTCAGCTGCAGTGTAGCTCACATACACTTTGTTCTTGCTGTCGATGGTAATCGATGGGTCCCAGCACTCTCGATCATCAACAGATGTGAGTGATGACGGCTGCCAAGTGCCATTGTTGCTCGATATGTACATCAGATGATCTGTGTCTCCGCTTGAGTCAATGAACACGACGTGACAGTCCCTCTTAGAGTCAATCGCCATGTCCGCGAGGACCGCATTCGGGTATACCTCGGAAATGGCTTCTGCACCACCATCGAGCTTTGCATACCAGACGCTGAAATCCCCAGCGGACGCCGTCCATGCAGTGTAGCAAATGCGGGTCTTGCCCTGATTGTCTACTAACATCGAGATCGAGTTCATCGATTGGTTAGTGACAATGACTGTGGAGTTCCACCCTGAAGGCGTCCGATATGCGTGCGTCAAGTTGTCGTAGACCGATCCATCACTCTCGAAGTAGCACGCACGCAATTGTCCCGACAAATCATTTGCCGAATCGACGCCAAAAGCCAATCCCTCGCTTGACAGAGGCTCTTTCACCCACAAGCCGGAGGACAGAAATGCATGCTTGATTTCCGTCGCATTGGAATAGACAACATGCGGGCTTCCTACCTTATCGATCGTGGTCGATGTGCCAGTTCTCCAATAGGCCATCGACATTTGTTCGATAGTCGAGATGGACCAAGTTCCGCTGGAGTTCGTGGCGTACTTGATGCTTGAGCCCTCGGGGTATGTATCCGTCCTATAGGAGATGTGGACAGCATCATTCGCGTCCAGAGCCAAAGAGGTCCACGCATAGATTCCGGGAGCCCCTCCACCGCTGTCCACCGCTACCTTGGTCCAGCCGCTCCCCTGCGCCGTAAACGGCACGCAAGAAAGAATGAAGAGAAGCGCAAGACCGATCCCGAGCATTCTGCTCACAAACCCCAAATCACCACTTCCCCGGGCCTAACCTTCAACCCCGTCTCTCAATATAAAGACTATCTGGCAAGTCCACCGTGGGCGGCTCCCTGCACACCGAAATACCTGACTTCTCGTTCGAACTCACGAACGGCTCGCAGTATTCTCCTCAGCCAACATGTACGCTCCAAAACCCAGAGCCCAGAACATCGCAGGGTAGAAAATCATTCGCTCCATTCCGCCAGCTCCCAGACCGAGGTAAGTGCTACCACCTAGGAGGATCAACGCTGAAAGGCCGATGAGGCCGAGAAGAACGAACAAGAATGAGAGAGGGGGACGAACCATCCTGTAAGAGTAGACTACTGCCAAGTTCCCAAAGAAGAAGGCCATCATGGCGAAGAGTGCATGCACCGCAGGGATGAAGTCCTCATTGAAGACGCCGACGCCAATGGCTCCAATGCCGGAAAGTGCGAGAAGGGGCCAAAGCAATGACCTCTTAGACATCTGCCGCAACAAAGCTGCGGTCGCTAGAGCCATCAACCCAAACAATATGATTGCGGCGGTGAAAATCCAATTTGAGGGCGTCGGGCCGACACCCAAGTCACTGATGTAGTTCTGAGATGTGCTGTATCCAGGGTACAGAAACTCGGCCAGATGGACCAGGAACAACATCTCCAAGCCTCCGAGAAAGAGCCACAGACCAGGGGACCGCAGATTGACCATGCCGCGAATATGCTGCTGGTACATAATGATGATTTGGAGAAAGACAATAGTGAATGGAAGATGAAGGAGTCTGGCTCAATGCAGTAGTCCTCTGATTGAAAGGCGGCTAGTCGTCCGGGTCCACGCATCACTCTCGGCATTCGCTAGTCTTGAGCAACACCATTCGCAGGACGGCCACTTCTGCGTGTAGGTAGCTTCTTTCCCGGATTCATGATATTGTCCGGATCGAATTCACTCTTGATCTTCCACATCATCTTCAGAGCCACATCTGAGAATTCAAGAACCAGTTCGTCTTTGTTCTTCAGGCCCACACCGGTGCAGCTAGAGATTGATCCTCCGAGTGCCACGGCCAGCCTGGCGACCTCGACCAGTGCGCTCCTGTAGTCTTCCCATCCGCGCTCCCCCTGATGGATGTAGAATCGACAGTAGCTCATGCTGTAACGACCGATGTCAATGCCGTACTTGTTTCCCGGGACCGGCGCCATGCCGTGCTTCGGCATTATCTTGTTCCACAGTGTGTCGTAGAATTCTCTGACTCTCTCCGTCGGGACATATGCGGTCGTCTCATCTTCGGGCTCCAGGATGGCTCTGTCCCCGCACCACAGCATTGTGAATTCGTCAAACAGTTTCTTCGCATCGTCCGAGCCTGCAAGAAGACCACCAGTCTCTCGGAAGATCCGTTTGACAAAGTCGACGTCGGCTTCTACCTCTCCCTTCGTACCCTCAAAGGATACGCAGAAGACTGCTCTCTTTCCATGAGGCGCGCCATATGTCTCAGGGTCGGCTGGCTCGGCCAGCTCAGCGCTCACGAACGTGACTCCGGACCCCGTCATCCTGAGAGCGGCCTCATGGGCAGTCCAGATTTCGTCATAGAATCCCATAAGCACTTCAGTCGACTCGGGGACGGGTTCGACCCTCAAGGTCGCCTCCGTTATTATCCCCAGCGTACCTTCCGCGCCCACGAAGAGCTGGTGAAGCCTGTAACCTGTGGACGTGTAGAGGACATTTGGACCTGTCCGCAGAACCCTTCCGTCAGCAAGAACGACTTCGAGGGACATTATCCGGTCCGAGATCGTGCCATATTTCTGATACTTTCTGCTGAAGCCAGCAGTGGAGATCGAGCCCCCAACTGTCGCCACCTTGAACGAGCCCTGCTCCTGGTTCAATGCGAGACCATATCCGGCCAGATGCCCTTCTAGCTCCTTGAGCGTGATTCCTGGCTGGACTGTCACATAGAGGTTTGGAACGCTGACCTCGAGCACCTTGTTCATCCTGATGGTGTCTATGACGATACCACCGTGGATGGGAATCAACATGCCCGTCCTGTTGGATCCCCCGCCCTTTGGAATAAGAGGGATCTTGTTCTCTGCCGCAATCTTCACGACTGCCTGGACTTCTGACGTGGACTCAGGGAGGACCACGAAATCGGGAGGGTGCTTGAACACCTCTTCGGGTCTTATTCGGGAGTTGTCTGCTGCATAAGGGAGCAAATCGGCAGGCTTCCAGAGCATCTTGTTCTCACCAAGAGCGACAACAAGGGCTCCTCTGATCTCTTCGCGCAGATCCGAATCCATCATCTCCACCTCCATCCTCCACATGTCTTTGGTTTCTTGGATCAGTCCTTGCTTGTCCCCTGAAGCACCTGCCTACATAAAAGAATCCATTGTCCTGACCGAGCTGGGGATTTCTACGCAGCGTTATCCTCCACCCTTGGGATGATGCGCTGATATGAATTCTCAAGAATACATCGATAAGGAAGCGAGAATGAGCGAGTCTAGCTCGGTGCAATAATCCTCTGATCGAAGGAGAGCTAGTCATTCATGTAGGCACACGGTTCTCTGCAAGCCGCCCTCGACTGCAGACATATTCACAAATAGGAGAGAGTCTGCGCCCTATGTGCAGCCCCCCTCGACAAAAGGTTTCTCAGTTGGAAAGCGAGTCACTTCGCGGATTTCCTCGGCTTCTTCGCGGGCAGTACGCTCCACTCATGCACCTCGCGAAGGATCGTGGTATTCATAGAACCAGGAACGTAGAAGTCAAGCTCTTCGATAGAAAGTTTGTCAATCACTGGGTCACTGTATTCGCGCACGGCATCCAGATCAGCGAACTTGCGAAATTCCCAGAGCCAGGTCACATCGTACTTGCCTATGTAGAACGTTGAGCCATAGACCCCTCTGAGGGTACAGCCAGGCGGATGGCGTTTCTTGTATGTCGCGAGATTCTTGGCAATGAAATTCTTGTATTCAAGATCTCTTCCTTTTTCCAGGTTAGCACTCCAAAGCAACAACATCGTTTCACCTCCCCCTCGAACCACCCTCGAGGCCAAATCTGAATCGAAATACGAACTATATGGATTCTACTGCAAAGAGACCGACAAGAGACTGAGAAGTAGAAGGAATGAGTCTAGCTCAGTGCATTGATCCTTTGATTGCGAAATAGCCAGACATTCAAGGTTGAACGCGGCTCTCTTTCCTCGCGTCTACTGCGTTTCCGCTGACCGTGCCAGTTCATGTCCGCGGGACGAGGACCGAGAGCAACTCTCAGCTGAAGCGTTTCACCGCTCAACCTTCCGAAGGTCCACCATGTGCTCAGGAAGCTTCCCATAAACCCGAAACCCACAGCGCTTGTACATGTCCACTGCTTCCACGGTTGACAGAACGACGACATGCTTGAACCTCATTGTGCGTGCGTCCGCTAGGGCGCTCTTTACGACGGCGGTGCCCACACCCTTGCGCCTTGCGGCATGGACGGTTCCAACCGTCTGGAGTCCGGCGACATCGTTGCTCCAGAATAGCATAGACGCGGCTGAAGGGCCCCCTTCCGAGGAAGCGAGGTACATCTTCCTTGGGAGCGACAAAGCGCGGCGTTGCTCGATCGCGAGATTGAAACAAGCGTTGTTCATCATCCAAGGGGCGACTTCCATGGGCGATTCCCAAGACTCGGTGAGACAACCAGTCCATTCTCTGCAATCCTGCTCGCTAGCGACCCGCCTGACTGGCACACTGTCCTGATGACCTGCCCCACCATCCACAGACTCGATGTCTACTGCCATCGCGGTAAGGTCGTAGTCGTGGGGAAACCCGCGAGCCCCCAAGTACCTGCCGAGATCTCTTGGCTCCGTCAACTTGCCAACGTGCCATATCACGGGAATCTGACGAGATCCGATATCCTTGATCTCCTCGTCTATCCTCGCATCGATGGCATCCGCCTCGAGATGGCAACTGAGAATAACGTTCAACACATCCTGCTGAAGGCCTGTTATGCATCGTGTGATCCCCCTGATCTCGGAGAAGTTCGCATTCGATGAGAGGCCAACGCACCTCCAGTAGTCTGCGTAGTTCTCCTCGCACGCCTTGACCACTTCTTCCGGTGAGGGCTCGGTCCCCAACCCACGCGTCTCGGACTTCATGGTTTCCAGCATCCCGTATGGGTAAACGCTAGATGACGCTTTCCAACGAATGCGAGGATCGGGCTAGAACTCGTCGCTGAGAGTGGTGATCCACTCACCCCACTGAGAACTAATATGAAATACAACCGCAATGGGCCAGACGGGCTCGAACATGAAACCGGCACTCCTTGTCATAGATATCCAGAATGTCTGGCTGGACGAAAACAAGGACTTGAGGATGTCCGTGGAGAAGCGCATCGAGGTCATCAACGAGGCAATCGCATGGTTCAGGCGGAACAAGCGTCCGATTGTCGCGATATATCACGAGGACAAGGATGTGGCGTCGCTACCTGGCACGAAGCCGTTTGAATTTCCCAAGACGATCCGCATCAATGAGACCGACATCAAGATCACAAAACGCTATCCGAGCGCCTTCGGCAAGACCGAGCTGGAAGCTGTCCTGCGGAAGAAAGGATGCGACACTCTGGTGATTGCGTGGCTGAGCGCGAGCGGATGCGTGCTAGCGACCTACTTCGGCGCGATGGATTGCGACTTCCGTCCCTACCTGGTTCAGGGCGGTGTGGCGTCTCACAGCGAGGAGCATGTGCGATTCGCAGAGGAGATCTGCGAAACCCTGAACGTACATGCAATCGACCAACTACTGCGTTGAGCGGCCAGTCACGAATTCTACGACCTCAAAAGGGCCTTGCGCGAAAGCACTGCCCCCAACGAGATCATCAAGGCGGCGAAGATCGTTATCCCGAGGAGGTCGACCCCGACCGAGTACTGCGAGCCAATCGAGGTGTGGAAAATGAGCTGCCTCATCCCATCGACTACGAATGTGAGGGGGTTGTATCCAGCGACCGTCTTGAGCCACTGAGGCATGAGAGCAATCGGTATCAGCGCACTGCTCGTGAACATGAGTGGGAAGTTGAGCAGGTTGATCATGCCGAACAGCGTCTCCTCGTTCCTCACGATGAGCCCGAGTGCCACGAAGAGCGCTGCGAGGCTCAGCCCGAGGAGTATCAGGAATACAGCTACGCCGAGAGCCTCAAGAATGCCAAAACTGGTGCTGAACCTGAGCCCGCTCAGACCAGGGATGAATACGAACACCGCGGCCAGCATCAGCACCACAACCGCTTGGAGGAGTGCTTTGACCACCGTCGAAACCATGCGCGAGACCGGGATCGATGCCCGTGAGATAGGCGCCACTTGCAGCTTGGCCAGGAATCCAGTCTTCCTGTCCCATATGAGGGAGACTCCACTGAAGAGCGACCCGAACAGTATGATGAAGGTCGTCTGGCCGACCGCCATAAACGAGAAGTAATCGGTCGCGCCACCGAAAACCGCCCGGATATCGACACCAGGGGCGCCCTGGGCCAGCTTGCCGATGTTGAATGCCTGTCCGAACAGGAGCAGCCACATAAGAGGGGTCGTGAACACCAGTATAATCTGGCCTGGAGTTCGGTACCACCGCCTCAAGTCCCGAACGACTAGTGCATAGGTCTCGCCCAGCATATGCTCACCGCCTCCTGCCGAATCGGCCTTTCTTCGCAACTGCTGCGCCTGGCTTTCCGCTGTTGCCCTTGTCCTCGTCTCTCAGCTCTCTGCCCGTATACTCCAGGAATGCCTGGTCGAGGGACGGCTTCTTGACGGCCACATTCAGGACTGCGATCTTCCTGTTCCAGAAGCCTTCGAGTATCAGCGGCAGGGCCGCGTTGCTCTCGGGCACCTTGATCCTCGCCTTGTTCCCTGAACACTTCCCTTCGAGCAGAGTCACTCCTTTGATCGACTTGATCATCTCCAAGACGTCCATGCTGCATTCGGCGACCTCGACCTCGATCACGTCGCCGCCCACTGCCTTCTTGAGGCCGTCTGAAGTGTCAAGAGCGACGATCTTGCCGTGATCTATGATGGCGATCCTGTCGCAGAGGCCGTCCGCTTCTTCGAGATAGTGGGTCGTTAGGAAGATGGTCATGTTCGACTCGGACCTCAGCTTCCGGATATGATCCCAGATGCTGGTTCGGGTCTGGATGTCGAGCCCGAGAGTCGGCTCGTCAAGGAACAGTATCTTCGGATTGTGCACAAGCCCGGTCGCGAACTCCAGCCTCTTCTTCATGCCTCCGGAATATGTTTTGACAATCCTGTCTTGGGAATCCGTGAGGCCGACCAAGCCAAGGAGCTCATCGGCCCGCTTGCTGGACTCCGCATATGGAATGTGATACAGCCTCGATTGGAGCTCGATGTTCTCCCTGCCGGTCAGCTCCTCGTCAGAGGTCAGATCCTGAGGAACCAGGCCGATACCTTTCCTCACCTTGCTGGCCTGGGTCACGACATCCGCACCCAACACCTCTGCCTTGCCACCAGTCGGCAGCATTAGGGTGTTGAGTATCGAAATCGTTGTTGTTTTACCCGCCCCGTTAGGGCCGAGGAATCCGAAAACCTCTCCCTCTCGGACATCGAACGATACGGAATCGACCGCCCGAATGCCGCCTGGAAAGATCTTCTGCAGACCCTGAACCTTGATGACCGAATTGTCCAAAGGCATAATCCAATGCACCTCGCTACATGACTGCGGTCTACGGTCAGTCGACGTCTGTCGGATATACTTTGCCTCGAATAGCTCGATCTCCGAGCCTGATGGCATGTCCTGTCTCTTCTTAGGGGACGGATTTTGTGAAACACGCACGGTTCCATGCAGCCTCTCAATCGATTATCACCGATGATAATTGTAGGTGGCGAATATAAACCGGTGAATATCCCATTGATGCTAGCAGCCATTGTTGGACAGACTGAGGTGAGATCAATCATGTCAAGAGGCGGGCGTCTAGCATTCGTGATTCCGGGAACGGCTTTGATCGTGTTGTCTTTCATGCTCATCGCCAGCGGTGGCACAAGAGCGGATAGCGTGAGCGGCACGTGGACTTCCACAACCCCTGGTCATGGGTATTTCGACCACACATGGCCGGCCGATTTCTACTACGATGGCAGGCTCACTATCAATGGGGGCACTGGTTCATTCAAGTTGACGTGCACTAGAGTGGTAATCAATCAGCCCGGTTGGGAGGCGGCCCTGGAGGGGGTCGGCCAGATAACCAATGTCATTGTCGACTATACGGTTCTCGGCTCTAGCTGCTGTGACACATAATTCTTAACGTCCGGGGCTCATATTGTCTGGCTGAATGAGCGAAAGCTCATTCAGGATGGGATGCATTAATGGGCGGTCTCTGTCTCTCCAGGAGAGACTGGCGGAAGATAGG
>Ga0315274_10014177_pt1 | contig 11307 bp, 7 predicted proteins | sample YL17G02_20_MG_FD_203700 | JGI IMG/M metagenome (GOLD analysis project Ga0315274, IMG submission 203700) | Sediment microbial communities from Yellowstone Lake, YNP, Wyoming, USA - YL17G02_20 | ecosystem: Environmental > Aquatic > Freshwater > Lake > Sediment | place: USA: Wyoming | collected...
CGAGGTCTGGGTGCGCCACGGGACGTATCCGGAGTGCGTTGGCCTGAGACCCTTCACGTATCTCTACGGCGGGTTCAGCGGCAGCGAGGCGACGCGGGAAGAGCGCCACCTCGAAGCCGGTGCCTCCATCCTGGACGGACAGTCCACCGGAAGCGTCGTGACGATTCTCTGGGTTGGGGTGTACGGGGCCGTTGACGGATTCACCATCCAAAACGGGCTCGCCGTCGATGGCGGGGGAATACACTGTCCCGGCTCCGCCATCCGGATCCAGAACAACACACTGACGAACAACACGGCGACCCATGGCGGGGGCCTTGACTGTCCGGACCCTGGTTCGCCGATCATTGTCAACAACGTGTTTGTCCGGAACCGCGCCCTCGGCGACACTTTTGGCGGCTTGGGTGGGGCCATCTACTTCACCTTATCCTCGGCCCTGGTCGCAAACAACCTGATCTGCGACAACTCGGCGCAGGGGAATGGCACCAGCGCCGCCTTGGGCGGCGCGATCGTTTGCGGGGCAGGGGCCCCGACGATCGTCAACAACACCTTCCTCCGTAACCGGAACGGGGCCGTGCCGACCAACGACACGGCGGGCACCATCATTCTTACTCAGTCTGCGACCCTCCTCGCTAACAACATCATCGCGTTCTCGTCCTCCGGAATAAAGCAGCAGGTTCGAACCGGGAACCCGGATGCCACGGTAGTGTACAACTGCCTGTACGGAAACACGGCGTTCGACTATCTGGGTCCAGGCGCTCCGCTTGCCGCCAACGGCAACTTCTCGGCAGACCCTCGTTTTGATGCCGGCAACGGCGGGTTCCACCTCCAAACAGATTCGCCGTGCATCGACGCTGGCACGAACCTGGTCGGCCTGATCACCACCGATCTGGACGGCCACCCGCGGCCGCTGGACGGCAATGGCGATGGGATAGCGGCCTTCGACATCGGGGCCTGCGAGTTTGACCCGCGGAGCTTCCTGGCCTTCACGCAGCCGTCACTTGCCGCCGACGGCAAAATCAACCTGGCTTGGGCGTCCGCCGCCCAGGGGATGACGCTCCAGCGGGCCACGCGCCTCACCGATCCTGACTGGCTGGACGTGCCGGACTCCGCAGGCACCAACACCCTGAACCTGCCAATCACTGGTCCAGCGGCTTTCTTCCGCTTGGTACGTCCCTGAAACGGCCGCCGCAGGCCACACCGGATCAAGCAGTATGCAAATCGGCTTCCGACACGCGCAGAACTTCACATTTTTTGTAGCAATTGTTACGCGAATTGTGGTACCAAAGCTCGGCTTTAGCCTCCGCGCTCCCCGCGGCTCAGGGGGGCAGCACCTGGGAGTCGATCTTGCACTGCCCCGCTTCAGGATTCCCGCTTTGTGCAGATGCCGGACTTCCGGAACTCATCGCAACTGCCCGTGAGTTGCAGGCGCCGCGCCTTGACCGTGAAGCCCAGTCTCTGGCAGAGCTCGTCTTCGAGCTTCTCGACCCGGTCGCTCTCGAATTCGATGATCTTCCCGCACTCCTCACAGATGATATGGCTGTGATTCGGATGATCCGCGTAGTTGGGATCGTAGAACCGGTAGGCCTTGCCCAGGTCGATCTCCCGCACCAGACCACACTCGGTCAACAGGGACAAGGTCCGATACACCGTGGGCCGCGAGAGGGAACGGTTCCGCTTCTGCGACCATTCCAACAACTGCTCGGCGGTGAAATGTTGTGAGGTGGCGAGAACCGTGTCGAGGATCGCCCTCCTCTGTGCCGTCATGCGCAGGCCCTTCCGGGGCAGGAACTCCGTGAACTGCCTTTTGGCGGCGCGCCTCGCAGCAATGGGCATGACCGCACTATATGGCCTCGGCCCGGCAAGTCAACGCAGGGCGATCCACCCCGGTTCGGATTACGGTCGAGCAACTGGGACTTGCCAGGCGTCTGTCGGCACTCGACACTGCCGGTCCGGTGAACGTCGAGATCATCAACACGGGTAGCGAACTCCTGCTGGGCGCAGTGCTCAACACCCATCAGCAATGGCTTTGCGAGCAATTGGCCGCTCACGGCTATGTGGTAGACCGACAAGTAGCGATCGCGGATTCCGGCCCGGCCATCGAGCAAGCCGTTCGCGAATCGCTCGCCCGGGCAGACTGTGTCATCACGACCGGCGGGCTCGGCCCGACCTCCGATGACTTGACGCGCGATCGGATCGCCGCTCTGCTCCACCGTGCCCTGCACGAAGATGCCGATGTCCTGGCTCACGTCGAGCAGTTCTTCCAGGCGCGCAGGAGGCCGGTCCCGCCTGCGACACGGGTCCAAGCCCTGGTGCCCGAAGGAGCCCTGGTGCTGGCCAACCCCCACGGCACCGCGCCCGGGTTGGTCATCGAGGTGAAACCGAACCAGTTCCGAGCTGATGGCAGGCCGAGCTGGCTGGTGATGCTGCCCGGCCCGCCGCGCGAATTGTATCCTATGTTCACCGCAAAAGTCCTGCCTTTGCTGCGCCAGGTGCTGCCGCGGCCACCCCAGTTTGTCTGTTGCACCCTCCGCAGCACGGGCATCGGCGAGTCAGTGGTCGAGGAACAGATCGCCGCGCCCCTGAAACCACTGGTGGATCTCGGTCTCGAGCTCGGTTACTGCGCTCGGACCGGTGAGGTCGATGTGCGACTGAGCGCGTCGGGCGATGATGCCGCCAGACTGGTAGGCCAGGCCGAGGACATTGTCCGCCGATTGATCGGGAAACACATCTTCGGATCGGGCGACGATACGCTCGAAGCCGTGGTGGTGCGTCTGCTGGCTGAGCGCCGGCGGACACTGGTCCTGGCAGAATCGTGCACGGGCGGTTTCATGGCGCATCGGATCACGAACGTGCCGGGGGCTTCGGCGGTTTTCTTTGGCGGCCTGGTCACCTACAGCAATGAGGCCAAACGCCAACTCCTCGGCGTCCGCGCTGAGACTCTGGCCGCCCACAGCGCCGTGAGCGAAGCCGTGGCCCGCGAAATGGCGGAAGGCGCGCGCGTCAAATGGGGTACCGACTACGCCCTGTCGGTGACGGGGATTGCCGGCCCTACCGGCGCCTCACCGGCCAAACCTGTCGGGACTGTCTTCATCGCCTTGGCCAAAGCTGGCGAGACGGTCGCGTTACACTCATTCAACCCGTTCGATCGCGAGACGTTCAAGTTCGTCACTTCACAGCAGGCCCTGGAGTTGTTGCGTCAGGAACTGCTCGAGACGGCTGGTGCGTCTGAGCAAGCATAGCAATTGGGGGTTCCGGAAAGTAAAAGCCCGCAAACCTGCTCGGCTTGCGGGCGGGATCCGTCGTGGTCTGGACTAGGCGCCGTCGTTGCCGATGGCTTCCACCGGGCATCCTTCTTTTGCCTCTTTGCATTGGGCTTCTTCCTCGGGGGTTTCCGGCTGTTTCCAGACATAGGAATACCCGCCATCCTCGTTGCGTTTGAAGTTGTTGGGCGCGGTCTCACGGCACAGGTCGCAGTCGATGCATTGGTTATCCACGTAGTACTTGCCTGGCACGTTTTCCGGATACTTGTTCGCGATGTCAGCCATATGATTCGATCTGTTTATGTTGCGCCTGTTATGAGTTTGGCCGCCCCAAAGATCAAGCTTCAACTGGAAGTTTCTGTGACGTCAGGAAACTCCAGACCCGGCCGGTTTCGAGTGGGCCAAACCTGCTGGGCGGCCCACCGCGGGCGCGGGTAACGTGCGGGCCATCGGCTCCAGAAGGAAGGCAAGTGGCGCACCCGAACTGTCAGACCGGCCGAAGCGTCCTTGCCCTGAGCTCGCATTCCTTGGTAGCGTCGGCACGGATTTGCCATGAAGAGCGTGCTGACCGCTTTGTTGGTGTCGTTATCGATCCAAGGTGCCGCCCAGACTTTTCTGCTCGACACCAGTTTCCCGGCCGGCGTCGGCCCGGACCGTTACGTGCGCTCGTTGGCCGTGCAACCCGACGGACACGTCCTTATCGCCGGCGACTTCACGAATGTGAACGGGATCTACCGGCCGGGGATTGCGCGGCTTAACCCCGACGGCAGTGTCGATGAGAGCTTTGCCTGCAGCGTCACCAACTCCGTGCGGGTGGTGGCCCTCGCTCCCGATGGCTCGGTCCTGCTCAGCGGTTACGACACCAACGCCGCCTATTCCTTGCCCGGGGTGGCACGGCTTCGACCCGATGGGCAGTTCGACGCGCAGTTTGCGCTGCCCGCAGTCAAGCCTGCGAACGCTTACCTGAGCGCGTTGAAGCCGGCGGGTGCCGGTCGTTTTTGGCTCACCGGCGGCTTCACGAACATCGGCGGTTCGGACAGCGCTCGGATCGCGCGCTTGCGGAACGATGGTTCGCCCGATCCGTCCTTCCGGTCGCCATTCCGCGCCACAGACAGCTCGGTTTCCATTCTGCCACTGCCGGATGGGAGGTTGCTCGTCACCGGCACGTTCACCAACCTGGGTGGACTTGCCCTGCCTGGCTTTGCGCGGCTGAATGAGGACGGCTCGCTGGACCCCACGTTCCGCCCCTCATTGGCGCCTTCCAACCGCGTCGGCCGGCTCACCCTGCTTACTGGTGGAATCCTGCCGGGCGGGAGCGTCGTGGCCAGCGTGTCGAACTTGGAACTGGGCGAGATTTTTGGCCGCAGGCTGGTTCGCTTTCTGCCTGATGGTGCGGTGGATCCCGGGTTTAATCCCCCCTTTGAATTCCCTGGACCCGCGTACAGCGCCGGGATCATCGCCCTGGCGGCTCAACTCGACGGTGGGCTCCTGGTCACAGGTCCCTTCGCGGCGGTAAACGGTGTGCCCCGCGCACAGGTCGCGCGCCTGCTGCCTGACGGTGGCACCGACCTGTGCTGGGATCCCGGGCTCGGGCTCGACTCCATGGTGCTTAGCCTTGCAGTCCTGCCCGACGGGGGAGTGCTCCTGGCCGGCCTGTTCCGCGAGGTGGAAGGACAGCCGCGCCCCTACCTCGCTCGCTTGCGGCCCGCGGGCAGTTGTGCCCCTGGCTTGATCCAATTCGGCACCGCGCAGGCCCGCGTCAGCGAGGACAGCCCCCAAGCGTCGATCAGTGTCGTCCGCACCGGGGGCGCTGATCGGGAACAAACCGTCGATTTCGCAACCACCGGTGGCACCGCCACGCCAGGGACGGACTTCGAGGCGACGCGCGGCATGCTCAAGTTCGGCCTCGGCGAGCGAACCCAGACCATTTGGACACCGCTCCGATTGGACCTGGTGGCCGAAGGCGACGAGACCGTGACCCTGAGCCTGTCCAATCCCGGCGGCGGCGCTGCGTTAGGCGCTCAAACCAACTTCACCCTGACCATTGTCGATCACACCACGCGCGGCACCGCGGGTGCCGTGGACACGAACTTCGTGGCCCACGTCGGTCAACCGGTGAACACCGCGCTGGCGTTGCCGGGCGGCGGGTTTCTGCTGGGGACCGGCGAATACGCAACCGGCACTTCCACCGGCACTGTTGTGCGTCTGCTGGCTGATGGCCGGCCGGACGCCACATTTGCCCAACCTACATGCGACGGTGAAGTCCTGGCCATCGCGCGGCAACCGGACGGTCGGATCCTGGTGGGCGGAGATTACCAAAACGCGGGCGGGGTTTTTCGTCCAGGACTACTGCGGTTGAACGCGGACGGGACGCTCGATGAATCGTTCCAGCCCTTCGCCAATCTAGTGACCAACTCGTACCCGCAATCCGCTTCGGTCGCGGCGATCAGCCTTGCAGAAGACGGGACAATCCTGGCGGCGGGCAGTTTCAGGTTTGCAGGCCAGGAAAGCCGCCGGGTGGTGAAGATCTCGCCTTTGGGCGCTGTGGACCTGGGGTTTGCCCGCGATTTTTGGTCACTCTCAGAAGCAACGGCCTTGCTCGCTTTGCCGGACGGCAGCCACCTGGTTGGCATCACGTCAGCCGGCCTGCGAGTAGCGGTTGCCCGGCTGCTTCCAAGTGGAGCCTGCGATCCCCGCTTTGTGCCGCCGCTGGGTCAGGGATACGCCGGGGCAATGGCGTTGGAGCAAGGTGGCAGCCTTCTCGTCGTCGGCTTCTCAATGGCACCAGGCTTGATTGACTACGAAGCCGTGCTTTCCCGCCTGAATCCTGATGGGAGCGAGTCTCTGGATCTCGCGCGTGTCGCCAGTATCGGTGTGACCAACCAGGACCAGATCATTGTGCGTGCCATCGCTCCTTCGGGTGACGGCAAGCTCCTGGTGGGCGGACGCTTTGACACGGTGTCGGGCGTGCCGCGCCGTTGTCTGGCCCGCCTGCACGCGGACGGGTCACTGGACCCCAGCTTTGATCCCGGCGCTGGCGCGACGGACCGGCGGCTAAACCAGTCATCGTGGACCAATATCATTCCCGCCGAGATCCGCGTGCTCCTGCCATTGCCGCAGGGCGGTTGGCTGGTCGGCGGAGAATTTGGCGGTTTCGACGACGTTTCGCAGCGTTTCCTGGTGAAGCTGCTCCCGGAGAACACGAACCGTCCGCCAAAGGTGCAACTGATCGTTAGCCAGCCGAGCGTCCCTGAAAGCGGCGGCGGGGTCCTCGTGCATATCGTCAGGACCGGAGACGCCGCCGAAAGCGCCAGCGTTCAACTGGCGACCGCGCCAGTCACCGCCACGGCCGGCGAAGATTTCGGTGCGATGTCGGACGTGTTGAACTTCGCGCCCGGCGAGTGGAGCAAGACCGTGCAGGCGCCCGTGGTCAATGACTCGAGGGTGGAACCCGATGAAACGTTCCGCGTGTTCCTGACGAACGCTTCGACCGGGCTCGTGATCGCCGAACCGAACGCGGTCACGGTGACGATCGTGGACGACGATGTCAATGTGGAGTTCACCGCGACGGAGTTCAACGGAAGCGAGGACGATGGTTTTGCGGTCGTGGGCGTCCGGCGGTGTGGAGTGGCTGGCGGCCCAGTGCAAGTGAGCTGCCGGGCGGGCGACGTGACGGGTGTGACTGAGTTTCCGGCTCGCTCCTCAGTCTGGCCCGTCACGAACTTCGTCCTGGTGCCAATCGTGGATGACAGTGTGAGAAAGCCCACCGGGATTCTGGCGTTGAGTTTGGAGTCGGCCAGCGGCGCAACCCTTGGCCCGCGGGCGCAGGCGATCTTGACCGTGACGGACAACGATTTCACGCTTGCCCCGGCCCGCGGCGTCGGGGGCGTGATCAATGCCATGGCGTTGTCGCCCCAAGGCGGCGTCTATCTCGCCGGCGAGTTCACCGGCGTCCACGGCGTGCCGCGTCGGCATGTCGCCCGGTTGCTGGCGAGCGGCGAAGTGGATCCGGCGTTCGACCCGGGAGTTGGCCCAGACGCGAAAGTCACGGCGATCGCGGTGCAACCGGACGGCCGAGCCGTCATCGGCGGGGAGTTTCTGGGCGTGGCGGGTGTGCCGCGGAACCGTGTCGCGCGGTTGAACCCGGACGGTTCGCTCGACCCGACGTTCGATGCGGGCGCCGGCCCGGTAAGCGGCACGAACGCACCGCTCATCACCGCGCTTGCTGTCCAACCGGACGGGCGCGTCCTGGTGGGCGGGAGGTTCACTCAGTTCGGCGGCGCCGACCGACATGGGTTGGCGCGGCTCGAAACTAACGGCGTGGTGGACGCTGGGTTCCAACCGCCGTTCACTAACTCGTCGCCTCTTTTCATTTATGACCCTGCGGCGCCCAGCGAGGACAACTCCCTCGTGACGGCGATCCAGGTCCAGACCGATGGCCGGGTGCTGGTCGCGGGCACGCTCTCTGTCGGGTCCTTGCCCCGTTTTCCGCTGACCTCCGTTTCCGAAGTCACGCTCGAGCGCCTATGGCCGGACGGGCGGCCAGACACGAACTTTGTCCCTTCCCGGGTTTCGCCTTGGTTCCAACCTCCCGTCGCCTGGTGTTTGCGGCTGCAGGCCGACAACAAAATTCTCGTCGGCGAATCTTACTCGCGCAGTCTTTGGCTGGGGATCACGAATTGGCTTGCGGTCCGTCGCCTCCTGGCCAGCGGCCAGCCCGACCCGGATTTCAGCGTTCGCGACATGCCGGCCTGGGTGTTTGAACGATCGGTGATCCGCCAAGTCACGGTGCAGACCGACGAGCGTATCATCTTTCTGGCCGATGTCGTGGAAGGCACAGGCAACCAGGTGAATCGAAGCATCGTTGGCCGCCTGTTGCCCGACGGCCAATGGGACTCCAGTTTCCAGGTCGCCACCGCCACCAATCCGCCTCCCCTCATCCCAACCCTGCCGAGACCGATGACGGTGCAGGAGGACCTCTGGGGCGCGCCTGGCGCCATCCGAACATTCGTCCAACAACCGGACGGCATCCTCGTCGTGGGCGGGGCGTTTAACGAGATCAACGGCATACCCCGGCGTCGGCTCGCGCGCTTGGAGGCTGATGGCTGGCCACAAGGCGTCTTCGAGCTGAGGGTTCGGCTGGATCCGGTCACTGGTGGACTGTGTCTCGCGTTGCCGCCGGAAATCGAATGGCCGTATGTGGTGGAACAGTCAGTTGATCTGCGCGTGTGGACGCCGGTGGCGACGAACACCGCGCCTTGGACCGGCCTCGAGTTGCCGATTACGGACGAACAACAGTCGCACCAATTCTACCGCGCGGTGGTCATGCCTTAGACGGCTGAATGTCACCGGACGTGACGGAGAAGCCCGCCCGCCAGCACGATGAGCGTCAGCGCGAAGGTTCTTCGGGGCCGACGCACATCTGAAGATGGCGCAAAGCAGGCCGACCTGCCAGCTTGCTCTTGAGGTTCCACCCGGGCGCCACCCCCACCCCGGGCTGGCGCCAGCGGCAATGTGGCCGGCGGATTCACCCAGATCAACGCCGCAGTCCGTTGGTGGCTCGGCTAGTCTCCCTGGCGCGCCGGCGTGTCGGCGGTCAGGCGCCGGAGCGCGGCCAGGTTTTCCGCACGGTCGAAAACGGCCCGCACCGGGATTTCGAAGCCCGGTACCGTCAGGCTGTGCAAGGTGCCGTCGGCTTGCTTCGCTCGCAACGAATAAGTGTCCCCGGCCAACTCGTATTGCTCGACGACCTCACGGTCAGGGTCCACCAGCCAATACTCACGGACGCCGTGCGCGGCGTAATCATCCATCTTCACGCCGCGGTCCCGCTCCGCCGTGGCGGGCGATAGAATCTCGACGATGAAATCCGGCGCCGGGTATGTTGTTTGTCCTGGCCGGATTTGGGCGGCCTTCTCCTGGCCGAAGAAGCAGAGATCCGGCTCGTAATCGTTGCGCGTCAGGCACACCAGCACCTTCTCGTGGCCGACCCATCCGAGTTGGTGATGTTCCACGAAGGTGTCCAGTAGTTTGAGCAGGTACTTGCAGGTGTTAATGCGTTCGAATCTGGCTGGGGATTGCAGGACGACCTCGCCGTTGATGAACTCGGCCTTTTGCTCCGGTGTGGTTTCGTCGTAAAAGCGCTGCCGACGCTGGCGTTCCTCGGCGAGCAAGTGCTGCCAACGCTCCACGTAAAGCGAGAGTCGTGGCGATTTGGAAGCCTCTTCGAGCAGCGCACTCATGCGAAGCAAACTACGCCGCCGGACCGATCCTGTCACGCCGGTTTTTCCGTGAGACAAGCGATGGTGCGGCTGGATTACACCCCGGCCCTCCACTCAGGGCGGGTGCAATTGGGCCAGAGGTCAGGTCCAACCGTCCCTGTAAAAGCGAAGTCGCTTTCTGTAACTCCTGCTCAGCCCGGGTCTTTCTTCACGGAACCGACACCGCCCGGTAGAACAGAAACGGCTCCGACGTCGCTGCGGGATCGACCAGCCTCCGGGCGCTACTCCTCTACCTTCACCCGGTAAAACCTGGAACCTGCCTCCAGGTTGACCGGGAACGGGCTGACCGCGATCGTCAGGTTGTGGCACGGCCATCAGCCATTTCGGCGTCGGCGGCTTGCGGGCTACCGAACACGCCGCATGCTGAAGAGGTTTTCACAGCAAGCCGGGCCGCTTGGCGGGCGGTTGGTAGTCCTTGTGCCAGTAGAGCTGCCAGAGGCGGTCCAGCTTCACGAGTTCGCCGTGGCCGTCGAAAAACGCCACGTTAGCAGCACCCGGCAGAGGCTTGTCCGGCGGCCAGTAGGTCGGGACCCGATGGGGCCGACTGCCGTGGCGGGGAATGCAAGAAGAGCGCATATTGCCTTTTACGGACGCTCCGTACGGCGCGGGCTGAGGATCGGCCCGGACGAGATCCCTGGGTGGGGCGTCGGAAGCTTCTGGATACACAAGGTAACAAGTACTATCGGCTAACAAGGGGGTGAGCGCCGGTTGCGCAATGTCATTCTCGGTTCTGAACCATACATCGCAATCAATACCGGACGGCTTCCCCGCGTTCATAGCGTACCGTTCGTCCATCGCGGCCTCGAACAACCACACATTCAGACCGTAACTGCTGCGCCGCCAAGCAAAACGAACCGGACGATCCGGCCACACACCATCCCACGGGGACAGCATTGCCCAAGCGGAACGAACCGTGCCGGCAATGGCCCATGGTTCCGGTACTCCGCGGGGCGGCGGTGACGCTGGCGCGCTTGGGCAACTCCAACTCTGTTCCTGGATTCCCACCTCGCAGTCATGGTTTTCCCCGACGGGCATGCCCCAATCCGCGATCGGCGGCTGATCCAGACGCGGGCTGAAATCGTCGATCAACAAACGGTACCTCAGGTTAATCTGGCGTTGGTTGCTCAGGCAGACCACGCCCTGGGCCTTCAGCTTGGCCCGGGACAGCGCCGGCAGGAGGGGCGCCGCCAGCAGCGCGATGATCGCGATCACCACGAGAAGCTCAATCAGAGTGAAGGCCCGCACGTGGCTTGGATGAAACCAGCGGCCGCCATGTGTCAGGCGCGGTGAATCCTCTCGGACATTCATTTTCTCTGGACGTTGTAGATTTCGGGATTGGTTGGAAACGGCGGCGTCTCACCCTTGAGGAATGTGTCGAAAAACCATGCCAGGCAGGCATTGTAGGCCATCGCCGGTCCACGGCCCCAAGGGATCTGCTGCGTCCAGCCAATGTCACAGGGGGTGGAGTGGTCGGCACCTCGGATCTGAAGGGACACGGCGTTGGTGGTCGCTCTTGCTGAAGAGCCATTGGTGCTCCGAGTTGAGGGAGCCCTCTCCCTGCGCGACCAGGAACGGCTTCTGGAGTACGGCAGAATTCAACTGAACATTCGTGGCATCATAAAGCACGTGCACTTCACCCGGCTGTCGCTGCGGCAAGACGTTTGTCCCACATGGGGGCGGGCGGGACTCCGGCTGGTGGCGGGTCCGCCGGTTTCAGAAAGGACGGGCATCCTGCTGCCTCCACCCGCATCCCATCCCGTGATGACACC
>Ga0315274_10014182_pt1 | contig 11306 bp, 9 predicted proteins | sample YL17G02_20_MG_FD_203700 | JGI IMG/M metagenome (GOLD analysis project Ga0315274, IMG submission 203700) | Sediment microbial communities from Yellowstone Lake, YNP, Wyoming, USA - YL17G02_20 | ecosystem: Environmental > Aquatic > Freshwater > Lake > Sediment | place: USA: Wyoming | collected...
TGCGGTTATAGCCGTGGTGGTGACGAGGATTCGCAGAACGCGCCCTCCCGCGCCTCCTCCGGCAGCCGCCTCGACCGTCGCCTGCAAATATTGCATGATGGAGGTACCAGCCAGTATAACGGTGTGCCCGCGCTGCGGCGGGTTCATGTAATCTATTGAAGATAGCCTTCCTTATCGGCCAGCTTCTCCAGCCGCTTTATCCTGGCCTCTATCGGCGGGTGCGTCGAGAACAGGCTGACGAAGGCGCTCTTGCTGAACGGGTTGACGATGAAAAGCGAGGCGTGGGCGGGGCTTTGCGAGCCGAAGCGCATCGGCCGGCTCTCGTTGGCGTTTTGCAACTTAGAGAGCGCCCGGGCCAATGCCAGGGGCTTCATGGTTATCATGGCTCCCTGCCGGTCCGCCTTGTACTCGCGGGATCTCGAGACGGCAAGCTGGATGAGCATGGCTGCGATGGGAGCCGTTATCGCCGCGCCCAGAAGGACGAGGGGGTTGACATTGCTCCGTCTTCCGCCGAACATCGCCTGGTAGATGGCGATGCGTGCGACAATGGAAATGATGGCGGCGGCGCTGGAGACCACGGTCATGACCAGGATATCGCGGTCCAGCACGTGGGCCATCTCGTGCCCGATGACCGCCTCCAGTTCGTCGTCCGTGAGGAGGTTCAGGTTCCCCTCGGTCACGGCGACCACGGCGTGCTCGGGGTCGCGGCCCGTGGCGAAGGCGTTCGGCGTCTGCGAGGGCACGATGGCCAGCCGGGGCATGGGGAGCCCGGACTGGGTGGCGACCTTCTGCACGATGCGGGCCAGCCTCGGCGCCTCCCGCTCGGTAACTATCCTGGCGTCGTAGGCCGAAAGGACCATCTTGTCCGAGTAGAAGTAGGTCACCAGGTTGAAAAGCAGCAGCACCGGGACCATTATCATGAGTATGGTGTAGTAGCTGCTGCCGGCGGGTATATACCCGGTGTATATCAGGGCGTAGAAGATGCCGTAGGCTATCCCGATGAACACCGCCCACAGCACGGCGAAGATGAGGAATACCTTGAGCCTTGCTCCCATTGGAAAGTACCTAGTACGCATTGATATTTAAGGATATTGAGAAGTCCGGTGCAGATCTGGCCCGGACAAGGTATATCTTACCAGAACCGTATGAAGGCCGGAGGACCATGGCGCAAAGGCTGTCGAGGGAGACCAGGGAACTGCTTGTAACGGCTGCCAGGCGGGCCGCCAACAATGCCCACGCCCCGTATTCGGGGATAAGGGTGGGAGCCGCCGCCCTGACCCGAAACGACCGGGTCTTCGTCGGCTGCAACGTCGAGAACGCCTCGTTGGGGCTCACGAACTGCGCCGAGCGGGTGGCAGTCCAGAGCGCCGTGGCCGCCGGCGAGAAGCGGATCGTGGCAGTGGCCGTATCCTCGCCCGACATCCCCGAGATATCGCCCTGCGGCGCCTGCCGCCATGTCCTGGCCGAATTTTCAAGCCCGCAGGGACTCCTGGTGATCGTTGACGGGAAAAGCGGGCCGAGAACCGTGGCCCTTTCGAAACTTCTGCCCGCTGCGTTCACGTTCAGCGGCAGGCCGTGAGCCGAATTTGTAGCCCCCGCGACAACAAAATGCTTATAATGCCGCGTTTCTTTCGGATTTTGAAGGTAATCCGATGAAGCGATTCATAACGAGCGAGTCCGTGACGGAAGGGCACCCGGACAAGATCTGCGACCAGATATCGGATGCCGTGCTTGATTCCATAATCAAGGACGACCCCGACGCGCGCGTGGCCTGCGAGACGATGACGACAACGGGCCTCGTGACAATCGTGGGGGAGATAACGACCAAGACATACGTCGATTTCCAAAGACTTGTGCGCGACACCATCCGGGACATAGGCTACACAGATTCGGCCTTTGGCCTTTCCTGGGAATACTGCTCGGTCCTCGTGGCCATCCACGAGCAGAGCCAGGACATCGCATTGGGCGTGGACGAGTCCAAGGGCCACGAGCAGGGCGCCGGGGACCAGGGCATGATGTACGGCTACGCCTGCAATGAAACGCCGCAGCTGATGCCGCTCCCGATAATGCTCGCCCACGGCCTCACGAAGAGGCTGTCGGAGGTGCGCCGGCGCAAGGTGCTGCCGTACATCCGGCCCGACGGAAAATCACAGGTCACGGTCGAGTACGACAACGGGAAACCAAAGCGCGTCGACGTCATCGTAGTCGCCGCCCAGCACGACCCGGACGTCCCCCGCGAGCAGATCATCGCCGACATCAGGAAAGAGGTCATCGAGCCTGTCTGCGGCAAGTGGATGGACGCAAAAACGCAGATACACATCAACTCCACCGGCCGTTTCGTCGTCGGGGGCCCGCAGGGCGACTCCGGCGTGACGGGACGCAAGATAATCGTCGACACCTACGGCTCGGTCGGAAGGCACGGCGGTGGGGCGTTCTCCGGGAAGGACCCCAGCAAGGTCGACCGCTCGGCCGCCTATTACGCTCGTTACATGGCCAAGAACATCGTGGCGGCGGGAATAGCGGACAAGGTCGAGATACAGCTCTCGTACACGATAGGCGTGGCCGAGCCCACGAGCATATATGTGGACACCTTCGGCACGGGCAAGATACCGGACGACAAGATAGAGGTCCTCCTGCGCAAGCACTTCAATGCCTCGCCCAAGAACATGATCGAGGAGCTCAAGCTCAAGCGGCCGATATTCCGGAAGACGGCGGCCTACGGCCACTTCGGGCGCGAGGACGACCCCGACTTCACCTGGGAGCGCACGGACAAGGCGAAGGCTCTCCGGAAGGACGCCGGGCTCAAATAATCGCAAGCCCCGCGCTCCGGTTCAGGCGTATTTGCTTGCCATCACCAGGAACTTCTTTGCGTCGTAGATCCATTTTTCGGCGTCCGACCTGGAAGCGGCCCCGCCCTTGTAGTCGAAATTGGACTTGCGGTGGACGGCGCGCACGAGGATGTCAACCATCTTGGCCTCTTCCTGCAGTATCTTGTTCTGGCGTATCAGGTCCTGGAACAAGGCGATGGCGCGCTCGTGTCGTTCTGAGACACGGCGCAGGTATTTCTGCGTCAAGGCGTCGTTGGCGCGAATGACGGCATGGATAGCCTGTGCAGATGCGACCGTGAACCGTTCCTCGTATTTGGTCAGTTCGAGCGTGTTCTCGGCGGATATCAACCAGCATTCGGCTTCCTTCAATGCCCGCTTTTCCATAGGTCCTCGCCTGCCAGAATGTTTGGGACAGCCGGCAATGAATTTTGTATAAGATCGGTTTGAGTAATGTAGAACGGCACTATCCGGGCTCCGGTGGTTTGCTGAATCCGGAGGGTCTCGTCGGCGCAGGCCTGTTCCAATGACGCCCGGCCGATTTTCTTGGAATCGTAGACCACCGCAACATCGACGTCACTGGCCGGTCCCTGCGTCGATTCGGAAACGCTGCCAAACAGGTAGCAGCCGACGACCCCGTCAAGCCCATGAAGGAATCCGGCGAACTTGACAGCGGCATCCCTCTGGAAATCTCCCAGTCGCGAACGTTTCAGGTCCTTTACGACTACGGATGCCCCGTTAAGCCGGACCGCAAAGGCTTTACCGACCGTATCCACGGTCACCATCCCCATCGCCTCGAACTCCCGGACGGTTCGCCAGCAGGTCATCACCGGCACCCCCGTTTCCCGCGCGAGCTCGTTGATGGTGAAGGCCCTCGCCGGGTACCTGACCAGGATGTCGAGGACCTTCAGCCGACCGCGCTTGCCGAGCGATTGGAGCAGAGGGGCCGATATTCGCATCATACCAATTCTGGTATATATATACCACAATTGATATAAAGCTTTTTTGTCTCAGGTTTTGTTCATTTCTTTGCCGCGTCGGCCTCGGCCTGCTCGACGTGCGCCTTTCGTTTTCCCCGCATCATCATCAAAGCGGCCACGGCGATCACGACCGCGACGCCTGCCACGGCCCCGCCGATGATGGCCAGCGGCGGACCCTCCTTCGCCGGCTCCACCGGTTTGGCGGCCTTGTAGACATCGACGGTCACCGAATCCTCGACCGAGGCGCCCTCGTCGTCGGTGACCTTGAGCCTGACTGTGTAGGATCCCGCCGCAAGGTAGGTGTGGCTGGCGTTTTTGCCCGTGCCGGTCAGCAGGTCCCCGAAGTTCCAGTCATATCTCAGGTTGCCGAGGTCGCTTGCCGTGTCCGCCGCCTCGGCGCTGAAGTTGAGCGATGTGCCGACGGGAACACGCGGGAGGCTTGCCGACGCTTTCGCGGTCGGTGCCACATTGACGGCCTTGACGGTCAGCTCGGCGGTAGCGGAGACGCCGTCGTTGTCCGTGACGGCGAGCACAACGGTGTAGGTCTTCTGCTTCGTGTAGCTGTGGTTCGCCACCGGGCCTTCGGCCGACCTTCCGTCGCCGAAGTCCCACGAATACTGCAGAAGCGGAAGGTCGGAGATCGTGTCCGTGCTACCGGAAGAGGTGAACACCACGGGCGTGTCCTCGTCCACGGTCGTCTTCGAGGCCTTGGCCCTCGCGATCGGGGGCAGGTTGTTGACCGTGATTTCGAATTTTGCCCTGGCCTCGGCGCCGTCGTTGTCTCGAACGACTAATGATGCTGCATAGAGGCCCTTCTGCGCGTAGGCGTGGGAAGCGGCCGCTTCCGCCATCCATTCAGATAGGTTCCCGTCGCCGAAGTCCCAGCGGAACCAAAGCGACCGCAGGTCCGTCGGCGTGTCCTTGCCGGTCCCCTCGAACGACAGCTCCGCATCTTCGGTCGCATCCTGGTCGCCGGTCGTGACGGCGCAGGTGGGCGGGAGGTTGCGCACGGTCACGTTCACCGTCGCGTTGGCGGTGGCGCCGTCGTTGTCCCGGACGAAGAGCCGGGCCGTGTAGTTCCCGGACATCGTGTAGGTGTGGACCGTGGTCGGCTCGGGCATCCATTCCGTGGCGTTCCCGTCGCCCAGGTCCCAGCAAAATGACAGGCTTCCGAGGTCGGAGGCCGTGTCGGCCCCGGTGCCGGTCAGGGTAAGCGGCGAATCCTCGTCGATTTTGACCTCGGAGAGCTCTGTCGTCCCGGCCGGAGGCACGTTGGCGACCGTGATGTTGATGGCGGCCACGGCGGCGGCGCGGTCGTCGTCGGAAACGGTCAGGGTCGCCGTGTAGACGCCCGATTTCGTATATGCGTGCTTGAATTTGGGCGAGACCAGGACAGGCGACTTGTCGGTCCCGTCGCCGAAGCTCCACTGGTAGCGCAGGAAGGGGATGTCGGGTGTGGTGTCGTTCCCGGAGCCGTCGAAATCGAGCGGCGTGTCCTCGACTGCCAGGTCGCTCATGGAGACGGTAGCGGTCGGCAGCAGGTTGAGGACCGTAATGGATATCGTGTCGTTGGAGGTCCCGTTCTCGTCGTCGCGGACGGAGAGCGTGGCGCTGTAGGGGCCGCTCTGGTTGAAGAGGCGGGTCAGCATGGGCGAGCCCTGCCAGTCGGTCTTCCAGCCGTCGTTGAATGTCCACTTGAAGGTGAGGTTGGGCAGGTCGCAGGCCGCCCCTTCGCTATGGCTCCCGTCGAATGTTATGGGCTCCGTCTCGTTCACGGTCCGGTCCCCGCCGGCATGCGCGGTAGGCGGGAGGTTGCTGGCCTCGATGTAGAGGCTTTCCCAGTCTCCCAGCTTGCCGGTTGCGTCCATGATCTTTAGCGAGGGGTAGAACCGGCCCGGCCGGGGGAACGATATCGTCACGGGCTGGTAGCTGTTCTGGACCGACTCGAACTTGCCGTCGCCATCGAAGTCCCAGAGGTATTTTGAGGGAGAGCCGCTGAACGTGGCGCTGAGCGTGACGTTCTGGCCCTCGGCCGGAGCGTTGCTGGTCGAGACGAGCGTGGATATCTTCGGGCCCGAGCCGTCCTCGACGATGTTGACGGCCTGGTCCAGCTTCACCCCGGTGATGTTCTGGACGATGCCCGAGGGCCAGCGTATCTCCACGTTCACGGTCCCGGAATAGGCGCCGAAACCGAACATCTGCGTAAGCGAGTTCTGGTGGGCGTGGCCGCCCGTTCCGCCCTCCACCTCGCGTATCTGGGTCCGGTCACCGTCGGTGACGGTGACGCGGGCGCCTATGGCCGCCCGGTTGCTCGTGGTGCCCGCAAGATGTATCTTGAGCCAGTGGTTCTTCGTGCCCTCGTTCTTGAAAAGGTGCGCCTCGCGCGGGCCCTGGTACGGGTAGGTGCCCTCGGTGATGTGGTCCGGCTGGCCGTCGTTGTTGTAGTCGGCCCAGGCGCAGCCGATGCCGGCCCACACGCGGATGCCGGCGTCGAGCCCGACGTCGGTGAAGGTGCCGTCGCCGTTCTGGTGCCAGAGGTGCGAGTAGGCCCAGGAGTGGTAGCCCTTGACCTCCGGAACGTAGAGGTCCAGCCAGCCGTCGTTGTCGAAGTCGCACCAGGCGCCGCCGAAAGTGTCGTCGTCGCGCCACTGGCTGTCCTGCACCGTCCCGGCGGGGATGCTCGGGATGCCGGCCCGGACCTTGAAGTCCTCGAACGTGTAGGGGAACCCGAGGTTCTTCATGAGCATCGGGTCGTCGCATATCGGCGCCCGGTCGGTGTCCTTGTGCGCCAGGTTCCCGACCCAGAGATCGAGCAGGCCGTCGTTGTTGTAGTCGCCCCAGCAGGAACCGGCCGTGTGCCCGTAGTACGGCCCGCTGCCGTCCGTGTAGTAGTCCGGGTCCCCGGAAACATTGGCGGCGTCGCCCAGGTTGGTGAACGTGCCGTCGTGGTCGTTGTGCCAGAGGTAGTTGGCGCCCAGAAGGTAGTTCCCGGCGTAGATATCGGGCCAGCCGTCGTTGTTGTAGTCGGCGCAGTCCACGCCCATGCCGGCGTTGGGCTGGCCCGAGGCGGCGCTGCGGTCGACTATACCGGCCGGCGCGGTCGTCTGCGTGAAAGTGCCGTCGCCATTGTTGTGCCACAGCACGTCGGCGTAGCAGGTGCCGGCGGCGTCTCGCCAGTTCATGATGTAGATATCGATGAACCCGTCGCGGTCGTAATCGACCCAGGCCGGGGCCAGCGACGGCTTCAGGCCGTCGTCCATCCCGCCGGCCGTCACCGACACGTTCGTGAATGCGTAGCCGGGCGGGCCGTTGTTGCGCCAAAGCGAGTCCCGCTGGTTCTCGTCCTGGCCGCAGCAGAAGAAGTCCAAATAGCCGTCGTTGTCGTAGTCGCCCCAGACCGAATAACCGTATGCAGTGCCGATTCCCACGAGCTTGCTGACGTCGGTGAAATCGTAGTTGGGCGGCCCGTTGTTGCGGAAGAGGCGGTAGCCCTTGACGAGGAGGTCGTCGTAGCCGTCGTTGTTGTAGTCGCCCCAGGCGTAGGAATCCGCCAGCAGGCCGGAAAGGCCGGCGGCGGCGGTGGCGTTCGTGAAGACGGCCGGGGAATCGCGCGAATCGGCAAGCGCCGGTCCTTCGGCCGGGCCCGCCTCGATGGCGGCCAGCGGCAGCGCGGGCAGGCACACGAGAAGGGCCATTGAGACGGCAAACAGGCGGTTCATCCGTATTCCCCGTGGTAGCTATCGTCTGTATGCTAAAATAGGTTTTGGAGAGGCCCCCAACCGGCGTGAAATGCATGCGGGGGAAAGGATTATTAACCGGCGCGGCAATGGGGGCTGGATGAATCATCCAGCCCCTTCCTGCGAACGCCGGCCCGCCTGGGCCGGGAGGCTCCGTCCTTTCTGGGCGGCGCTCGCCCTGGCTATGGTTCTGGCGCCCGCGTTGCAGGTCCAGGGCTCTTATGTGGAGAGCCCCGACCTGGGCGACGCCACGGTCGGCGTGCTGCTCTACCAAGACGAGTCACAGTACCGGTGGGCAGATGTGCCCGTGACGGGCAATTTCACGGCGCTTTGCGCCACGCTTTCGGCCTGCACCGCGCAAAACGTCCCGCTGAACTACTCGATGAGCCAGTACGGGGCCTACGTGACATCGCTCTTCGGGGTCAAGGCCCCGGACGATTTCTCGTGGTGGTGGGAGATCCTGATCTGGAACAACACTGCACTGGCCTGGCAGGAGGCGCCCGCCGGCGCCAGCGACCTTCGGCTAAGGATGTGGGACAATATCGCCTGGTGCCCGAACCGGTCGGCGCCGCCGTTGCCCGACCCGCTGACCCGGTACCCGTCACCGAAGTTTCGGGGCGACCTGGCCAATACCGGAAAGGCACCGGTCCCCTATCCGACGAACGACACCGGATCCAAGACCATGACGTTCTCCAACGGGCCCATCGACTCGACCCCGGCGGTCGTCCATGGCAGGATATACTTTTCAACCGGAGGCGTCTACAATTGGAGCCGGATGATCTATGACGAACAGCCCCAGCTATGGTCGGTCCCGGTCTCCAGGTACAATAACGGTGCCGGCGCATACTATAACACCACGACCACGGCGGCTGGCTGGCAGGTCTCCTCGCCGGCTGTCGGCGCCGGAATGGTCGTCATCGGGACCTCCGACGGGAAGGTCATGGCGTTCACGATTGACGAGCTCAAGCCGCTTTGGAACTACTCCATAGGCGCCAGCGCCACCGGCGTCACCGCCTCGCCTGTGATATTCCAGGATGTTATCTACATCGCGGGCGGCAACGGTCTCCTGTACGGGCTCTCGACCGATGGAAAGATGCTCTGGAACCTTTCCCTGGGCGGCCCTGCATACATGTCCACGCCGGCGATATCCAACGGCCGCTTGTTCGTCGGTTCCGACGCCGGGGTGCTGACCTGCGCGGCGTTAAACGGCACGTTCTTGTGGAACTTCACGGCGGGCGGAAAGATCCGGTCCTCGCCGGCCGTTTCCGGCGGTCGCGTCTTTTTTGAAAATACTATATATGACGGGTTCACCGCGACCGGGAGCACGCTGTTTTCCCTTGTTGCGAGCAACGGGACGCTGGACTGGAACCGGACCATCCCGGCATCTACCTCGAGCCCGGCCATCGCCGATGGCAGGTTGTTCCTCGGCACGAACACCGGCGTGATGGCGCATGATCTTCAAGGCAACCTGCTCTGGACCCATGCAACGCCCGGCCCCATCCAGGCCTCGCCGACCGTCGGCGGGGATACGGTCATCGTGGCAGAGAACTCTCCAAACGGGACTATCCGGATCCTTTCCGCCGTGGACGGACGCGAGCTACGGATCATCGGGCCGAAACCGGAGCAGTACCTCTTCTCGTCGCCAGTTCTTGCAGGGGACATGCTGGTCTTTGCGTCGGACAACGGCTATGTCTATGTCCATGAAAGCTCGGACACATCGATGCTGGCCGTGGAACATTGGGACATTCCGCAAGGCCTTGAGCCGGGAAAGAATGTGCAAGTCAAGATCACAATCACAAACCGGGGGAACCTCACATCGCACAATATCCGACTGGTCCTGAACGGACCGCAAGGGAGATTCAATTCCCCCCTGAACATATCATATCTTGCCCCCGGACACAACATCACCGCCGTGTTCAACTGGACGCCAAAAGAAGGAGACACCGGCCTTGGGCTGAGCTTCTGGGAGTCGGGAAGCATTATCCACATGTCGGGCCATAAGGTTCAGGTTGCCTCTAAAAGAACCATTCCGGCCCAAACGATATTCATCACCATATCCTTGATCATCGTGCTGGCCGTCGGTGTAGCGATGCTGGTCCGCAGGCGGGCCCGCAAAGGAGGCGCCTAGCACGAACCGGAACACTCCGTTGCTGGTGGCCGTGGTGACGGTCTCGGTCCTGCTCATAGTGATCCTGACGTTTTCGGTGCCGCGCAAGGAACCGGAGAGGAAGGGCCCGGCCCTGGTTGCGGTCGAGATCGATTTCAACGGCTACGGGCCGGCGAACGATACATTTTCGGCCATTCTGGTGCCCGTTAATACCGGGGAAGCGTCCCCGGACTACAAGGCGGAGCAATCCAGGTTCTTCGGCAATCTACTCCCGCGGGAAGGTGAATCACATATCGTCATCCCGAAGGGAGGAGTTGATTATTGGTATTACAGAATCAACCGCACGGACGAGCTGGATTGGGGTTTCCTGTTCCAACTCGAGAACGGAACGGTCTACGATGCTACCGTGATCGCTTCGTCCATCATGGACTTGAATGTCAAATCCGAATGGTACCCCAACTTCCGCTCGCACCGCGTCACGGAGATAGCCGGCGTCAAGGACGGGACCGATGGCCGCTACTGGCAATACTACGTGAACGGCGTCTACATGGGCACCGGGGCCGACCAGACGGGCCTGAAGGACGGCGACGTCGTCCGCTGGGAGTTTAGGAGCGCGCTGCAATGAGAGCACAAAGGGTGCAAGGGTGGAAGGGTGCATGGGCGGAAGGGTGGAAGGGACGACGGAACGAACGATAGAAGCTAGATACCCCGGATTTAAGTCCGGGGTCGTTCACCATAGCAAAGCGTGAAAGCCCCGGACTGACTCTTCAGTCCGGGGATGTGGAAAAACGGATATGTATGGAAAAGGATACGGAGTTGGTATGAGCATGAACGAAAGGACTTGGAAGATATTGGGTGCGGCGGCTCTGATCGCTTTGGGCGTTCTGGGGAGGGTGGCGCTTCGGCCCTTCGTCCCCGAAGGCAGCGCGCTCATAGCGTTCGACCTGTTTGCGATAGTGGGAATAGTATCGGTGCTGGCCGGCGTCCTCCTGGGCGGCTACTACGCCCTGGTCGTCCCTCTCTCGGCAATGGCCGTGTCGGACGCCATTCTCGGGAACGGCCTGATATTCGTGTTCACCTGGTCCGGGTTCGCCATGATGGGCGTTTTAGGCCTCCAGGCCCGCAAGAGCCGGGCCCCGAACGCCACCTTCGGTTTGAGGCTCACCGGCATCGGCGTCGCCGGGATACTGGCCTTCGACATATGGACCAATGTCGGCTGGTGGGCTCTGTTCTACCCGCACACCGCCGGCGGGCTTGCTGCTTGTTTCGCCATGGCCCTGCCGTTCATGGTCGGCCACGTGCTGACCACCGCGGCATTGCTCCCGACCGTGTCCCTGGCGGCCATCTACACCGTGGAGAACCGGGCCCGCCTGGCGGCCGCCGTCCGGGCGCGCCTGGGCCTGCCCGTGGCCGCCTGAGCCCGGCGCGGGTGACGAATGGGCGTCGACCTCTCCGAGCTGGTCCCCAAGGAAAAGAAGACCATCCGGGACTTTTCGGGCCAGACCGTGGCCGTCGACGCCTACAACACAATATACCAGTTTTTATCAATAATACGCCAGCCCGACGGGACGCCCCTGATGGATTCGCGCCATCGGATAACCTCTCACCTTTCGGGCCTGCTTTATAGGAATTTGAACCTGCTCGAGGCCGGGATCAG
>Ga0315274_10014183_pt1 | contig 11306 bp, 4 predicted proteins | sample YL17G02_20_MG_FD_203700 | JGI IMG/M metagenome (GOLD analysis project Ga0315274, IMG submission 203700) | Sediment microbial communities from Yellowstone Lake, YNP, Wyoming, USA - YL17G02_20 | ecosystem: Environmental > Aquatic > Freshwater > Lake > Sediment | place: USA: Wyoming | collected...
GCCAAATTGATGAACCCTGACGGGGTAACCTCGACGGAATATCCCGATTCGGGGGAGTTCCCGTACGTTGACGCCAGTCACTGGGCTCCCCTTCCTCCTGGAGAGACGTCACCTGCGACAACTCTTGAGTTCTACGTCAAAGACCGAAATCCAACGTTTGAACCCATCATTGAAATCTGGGCGTACGATCCCGTGACCGACCTGGACCTCGATGGTTATGAGGACTCCATGGATCCGGATGCGGACGGCGATGAAATCCCCGACGTGTGGGAGGTCGCCTATGGTCTGCCGACCGATCGAAAAAACGGTGAGGCCGATGAGGACGGCGACGGATACTCGGACTTTGAAGAGTATGTTGCCGCTACGGACCCGACCGTTGCAGACTCGCATTTCTGTGTGAGCCATCTCATTTCGGTTGAGGGCGGCGGTTTTCTTCTGGGCTGGGAAGCCGTCTCTTCCCGAGTATACCTTGTTGAGGTCTCCGATAGCCCTGGCGGACCTTGGACACCTTGGTCTGGGGAGACCATCCCCGGGCGCGGTTCCATGGAATGGCGCGACGTGCGATGCGATCGAGCGAAATCCCGCTTCTACAGAATTCGAGTGTCCTGTCCATAACTCAGACTCGTGCGATGTCGGATATTGTCTGGGAGGATTAGCCATGCGAACAAGCCTTGAGATTGCGATCTGCCTCGCTTTCCTGTCTTCTGTTTGCGCCCAGGATCGTATTCACCCCGCCGATTATTATCCACTGCTCATGGGTGCGGAATGGGAATACGAGGACACCGGCACAACGGCCATGGAGACAATCACGGGCATCGAGGAGGGCTTATTCGTCCTCGAGGACCCGGACGGCATGAAAACGTACCTGAGCAGCGATACCGAAGGCATGAGGGTGCACAAGTTCTACGTTCCGGATCAAGACCCTGACCTCGAATGGTCGTATTTTGACCCGCCGCTCACCCGGTATCCTTACGAAATGGAACTTGGCATTGAATACGAGAGCCGCTCTCTGCTGATGTTCGAGGGGCTCTGGGATGTGGAGACATTCGTCGTTTACAAGGCGAAGTTTCAGGGGTTCGAGGACCACAAGGTCGGCGACCGAACCTACCCCCTCTGTGCCAAAATGGCAATCCGTGATACGAGCCGGTCGATTTTCCTCGAGCAGACCATCATGACGACGTCTACGGAGACGACGGAATGGTTGGCCTGGGGCGTAGGAGCAGTGGAAAAACACTCTCATATTGTCTCGTGGGATATCATCAACGGAAATAGCGAAGAATGGATTGACCTGCGCCTGATCCGATGCAGTTTGCTTGAGGAGAATCTGCCCATCGTCAGTTTCGCGAGTCCGACCGCTGACCCCGCTTACATGACCGATGCTTCTTCCGTTTTCATATCAGGCGACGTCAGTGACGACTCACGGGTCATGAGAGTGACGTGGGAGGATGACAAAGGGAACAACGGCCTCGCCACACTGAATGGAGGCTGGGAAATCGGCGACGTCGCTCTGGAATGGGGGAAAACCGCTTTCAATCTCAGTGCATGGGACTCTTGTGGCAATGTCGCCACGGAGGTTTTGACCATCTATCGCATGACGATCAATGAGCCTCCTCACCACTGTTGTCATGAGGGTGAAACGCTCGGGGCTTTGCAGCTATGCGGCCAGGGCCTTGTTGAAGACCTGATTGTCGAGCTGACCAGCAATGCAAAGGCTGTCTGCGGGACGAACCTTCAGGTTCTGGATGGAGGGACAGTCCTTCAGTTCGACATGGACCTCAGGAATTCCGGTGCGGGCACCTGGGATATGGTTATCCGGGACGCCTCGCAGTCGGAGCTTATGAGGTTTGCAGATTGCGTGGAGACCGCGCCCTTCCGCATAGCCGAAATGCGTGAGGCGGACGCTTCGGCGATTTTCCTCTCGTGGACGAGTCTCCCTGACAGGAATTACGAGGTGTTGCGTGCAACAACGCTGGGCGGGCAATGGGAGGTTATCGCAACTGTTCCCTCACAAGGCAGCAACACGACCGCGGAAGTCTCGCCTGCGGAGGTCTCCACCTGCAACTTCTTCAGAATACGAGTGCTTCCCTGACTTCCTCCTGGACATGAACGACTGAAGATGACGATTCGGTCGTAACCCGCGAATGGTGAAGGGCATGATGCGTCAGAGGACAGCCAACTATGCCGCTCCTCTCGGGCCGTCCGGATACGTGAATCAGATATCCAGATCCTCCATCATGCCGTGAGAAAACTCAAAGCTCCCGCCCCTGTAAGAGTAGCTTGGCCGTAAAGGGAAGACGCCCAATTCACGCTGAACCAAGACAAAACCGACACAGGAGGGAAGAAAATGACACTAACGCGTAAATTGACCGCTGCTCTGTTTGGCTTCGTGGCTTTCTTTGCTCTCGTATTGGCAAACGAAGGGCACGGCGCCTACGAGCTCGTCAAAGCCTTTGCATTTGGCGCGGATGACTGGACGCGCGCGACCTACAACGATCCAGCAACCGCGTACATCAAAATAAACCAGGCCGCGGGCGAAGAGAGCATGGCCTATTCCCCTGAAAAAGGGTACGGTTACGTCAACTCCGATGCCCTGGACCGGAGTCCAAATAACCGGGGAGTCTATACCGGAGATGACGAAATCTACGACCAGTTTATCGGAGCTAAGAAGATACAAGGCATTCCGCCGATGTTGTTCCGCATCGACCTTGAGAATGGGAACTACCGATTTGTAGCGGCGGGAGGCGACGCCGCGAACTATGACCACGCCACAATCATACGGGCACGCGACGGTGAGACTGGTCCTGCCGTGATTCTCGTGGACGACTTTCAGCCCACGGCGGCGGGACAATTCTGGACGGTGGAATTCGCCGACAAGATTGTGCCCCCCGCCTCGACCATCCCTCCTATGTTCATTTTCCCAACCGAAAGTCCGCTTCTTGCGGTCACGCAGGGATACATCATCATTGAGCAAGATATCGGCGTTCACCCCGCTGGAAACGGTGGAGACCTGTGCCTGCTGGAGGTCTGGGATGTCGGCACTGTGCTCTTTGCCTCTGCGGGGCACGACCGAGTGGCGGTCGAAGGTGAGACGGTTACCCTTGATGGATCCGGGTCCATTGATGCAGAGGGGTTCTTCTGGGAGCAAATCGCAGGCACGCCAGCGGTCGAGATAGTGAACTCTCACGAGGCTGTGGCAAGTTTCGTGGCTCCGGATGCTCCGGGTTCCTTCTTGACGTTTAGACTTACAGTTACGGCGTCGGGTGAGGAAGAGGATGCAGATACTGTGCTTGTGTTTGTTTCCAGTGGGACACCTGTTTCGTCCACCTCAGTTGCCCTTGCCGCCGGTTACTTCCGGGAGATGTTACACCTCGGTTCCAATCGATTCGATCGCATCACAGGCAGCGACGTGACCATCGTCAGAGATTATCTGGCGAAATTCGGAAGTGAGGCGAATGTGGACCCCGGTCCCGGTGACGGCTACGATTTTTCTGGAACCAACATCAGCACGAGTCAGAACCCGATGGTCTGGACGCCTCATACCCCTGGAGGTGGAGCTTGGCCGTATAGGTATGGAGACGATATTGCCTTCGACTACTGGGTTATGTACTACCACGTCGACATTTTCAGCCCTGGAGTGTCGGAGCGAGACGCGCGACTTCGTTTCAGACATGATGACCAAGTTCGTGGCTGGAACAACGGTGGCTTGATACTTTCCCGCGATGTCAGCGATCAGAGCCTCGAGGGCTGTCAGGACTTCGTTCTCCACCCGGGCTTGAATTCCATGACTTTCAAGCTTCGTGACGGTTCCGGAGCAAACTACCTGGCCGTCCGAATTACTGACCGGAATGACAACCCTTTTTCTGACCTGCGTTACACATCTTACCTGTTGACAGCGGATGCGGGTCCCGACCAGGCAGTTCTGCCGAATAGCATCGTAACCCTTGACGGCTCACGGACAACAAACGCCGAGGGATACATTTGGGAACAGATAAGTGGGCCGGAACTTCTGCTTTCGAATCCCCACTCTATCAACCCGACTTTAACGGTTCCGGAGGTTCCTGCAGGGACCGTCTTTGTCTTCAGATTGTCGGCAGCATCGCTCGCGGGGTTCAGTTACGATACAGCAAAGGTGTGCGTCTCCGATGAGCTGCCGGTGGGTTTCAGTGCCCAGGACATCGGGATTTCTCTGCCCGGCTCGACCGCCTATGACGAGGCAAGTGGAACGTTTATCGTCAGCAAGGATGGCCTCGGCATAGGGGAAACCGCTGATGATTTCCGGTTTGTCTATACGAATGCGACCGGCGACTTTGCAGCATCGGTTCGTGTTGACAGCGTTGCTGGAGAGCGCTGGCCGAAGGGGGGAATTGCCGGGATTATGATTCGACAAGCTACGGATCCAGGTTCGGTGAATGTTGCTGAAACCGTGACGCCTTACTTGGGAGTTGGCTTTCAGTCGAGGAGAAATGCGGGCGGCCCGACAGGATCACTCGGAAAACAAGGTATGGCACCTTTGATTAGCTTCCCCGTTTACCTGGGTGTGCAACGTCGAGGCAATGCCTACTACGGTTGGGAGTCCACGGATGGTGTCAACTGGGAACACAACGAGAGCTTTTGCATACCAGTCGAGATGGGCGAACCTGTGCTCGTCGGAATGTGCCTGTCCGGCCACGACTTTCCGGCAACGGCCACGGCGCGGTTCTCCGAGTTCTCGACATCCCAGGTTTTCCCGCTTTTCGCCGATGCCGGGCCTGACTTTGTGGCGTACCATGGAGGGACAGGGTTGCTGGACGGGTCAAGATCGTTGAACGCAGAGAGCTACTTCTGGGAACAAACAGGGGGGACACCAGTTGAGATTCAGGATCTGAACCAGGTGGTAGCACAGTTTGCGACCCCGGAGGACCCTCCGGGAACGGCTCTGACCTTCCAACTGACGGTGTGGGGACCTGGGGGCGCAAGCCCTGACCTAGACACCGTCCAGGTCTTTCTTTCGGACCCCCTTCCTGGCCAATTTGTCAGCAAGGACATAGGCACGCCTGTCCCAGGCCATACGGTGTATGACCAGAGCTCAGGTACGTTCTCGGTGAGCGCCAAGGGATATCGTTTGATGGGCACTGCTGCTGACGAGTTTCACTTCGTTTACACGGAGATGTCCGGCGACTTCGCCGTATCGGTTCGGCTCGACCCAGCAGTCATGCCGTGGCCGAATTCTACTATGACGTGTCCGGGAATAATGGTCCGGCAAACCGATGATCCTGGCTCTGCGGAAGTCGTTATGGTGGCGAGCCGCAATTCCGGCTTCTTCTTTGGCTGTAGAACAATTCAGGGGGCCGTGGCAGAATGGCCGCGGCCCATACGTTGGCCGGTCCTCACCGTTCCCTATTACCTTGGCATCCAGCGGCGAGGAAACACGTTCTACGGTTGGTGCTCTCTCGACGGGGTGAACTGGGTACATGATGAGCGGGATGTCGTGGCCGTTAAGATGGAAGATCCTGTTCTTGTCGGTATGTGTTTCGCAAGCGGTTCCTCAGCGACGCTGATCACCGTGCAGTTCTCTCAGTTTTCGGCATCAGCCAGTTTCCCCGCAATTGCGATTGCGAGAAACCAGGGCGCAATCCCTGGTGACACAGTCACCCTTGACGGCTCGAGTTCTCTCAACGCCGATTCGTACGAATGGAGTCAGGTGCGCGGGCCTGCCGTTGAGATTTCCGCCGAGCCTGGTTCACCAATAGCGACATTCGCCGCTCCCACGGTTGGGGAGCGTTCCGTCCTCACTTTCAAGCTCACGGCGACCGGGCCTCTGGGCACAGATAACTTCATCGTCGGAGCTGTAGTATCCGACAACCTTGCGTTCCGCACTGACGCGACGCCCATCGCCCGCGTAACAGAGAGCACGCTGACTGGTCTCAAAGACATACGCGTAATCAAGGATGGGAGAAGAATTGAGGACTACGATACTTACGATGGGTATAACCCCGCAGGTGAGGACTGGTACGGCTTCCTCTGGTCGGAGCCTGTGCATATCGAATCCATTGTTTACTATCAGGGTAGCATCTTCGCAGACGGCGGATGGTGGACAAGTTTGACAGTGCAATACACCCCAGATGGAATCAACTGGCTTGAGGCCGGCAACGTAATAATCAATCCTCCGTACGATTTCAGCGACTGCGAAATAGGGAAAGTGGGTTTCCGAAGATACATCCTGATCTTCGATCCAGTGGACGCGATAGGCATCCGAATTTATGGCGAGCCCGGCGGCCCAGCCGACTTCACTACGATCGGCGAACTCGAGGTGTACAGCTATGTGCCCGGTCCACCCTCAGAGGAGCGGATCAATGAGGCAATTGAAGCGGGGCTAACCTACCTGCGGGACCAACAGAATGAAGATGGCTCCTGGACTTTCCTTACTACCTACTTGTCCCGGCTTGATGTTCAGGCCGCCGCTCCTGCGGTAACCTGTCTCCTCAACCATGGGGTTGGCGAGACGGATCCTACCGTTCAAAAAGGGTTAACGTGGATCACTTCTTGCCAGCAGCCTGATGGCTCAATCCGGGTCGGCCCAATCCGCACCTCGGAAACGGCTTTGGCTATTCTGGCACTCTGTGCCACAGGAAACCGTCAATACGATGATGAAATATCCGCTGCTGCACAGTATTTGGTGACCGCTCAAACCGACACCCAGAACCAATACTATGGTGGCTGGTCGATTTCCAAGGACACTGCAGCAAACCTGTCGTATACATGGCTTGTGCTTGTGGCCCTGCATCACGCTGAGGACTTCAACACAGAGAGCACCATTCTCCCACCTGAGGTCTGGCAAAGGGCGGAAACGTTCTTGCAGAAGTGTCAGAACCGCCTGGACAGCAATCCCGACTACAGCCTCTTCAATGACGGAGGGTTCACGGCGGTGCCTCCCCTCTACTCTGGGTCGACTGGGGGGCGATCCTCCGGTTATATGACGGCGGCCGGTTTGTGCGGCTTCTACGCAATTGGGACCGGCCGGGCTGACCCAAGAGTTGACGATGCTTTTGGATGGCTCGAGGCCAACTTCGCCCTCGAGCAGAACTACCCGATTGGGAAGAAGTCGTTTTATGACTACGTTTACTCGCTGGCGATGGCTTGTGTCTCGTGGAATGAAACGACGTTGGCAGGACATACCTGGTATAACGAATTGGCGGAGGTGTTGCTTGATCGTCAGGAGTTAAGCGGACACTGGGCCACTACTGACACGCTTAACGTTCCCGACATAGTGGCGACCTGCCAGGCCATTCTCGCTCTGCAAACGAAGCTGGTTCCGGAAGGTAGCTCAATTGAGATCACGGTCGAGTCCCCTGTGGACTTACACGTTTACGATGCTGAAGGAAGGCACGTCGGAATCAATTACGAGACCGGCGAGACCGAAGAAGAAATCCCCGGGTCGAGCTATTTCCTTGAGAGCGACACCGAGCCTCAACATGTTCGGATACAAAACCCGATTGCGGGGACTTACAGCATCCAGCTTGTCGCAACGGGTACCGGAGAGTATACCCTCACAGTCGCTGGTTTCATTGGGGATGCCGTAGTTTCAGAGCAAACATACACGGGAACCGTTGAGGCAGAAGAGGTCCATGCCGCTGCGGCCACCGTCTCGGCTATCGCAGGACCCGTAACGACCCAGGTCAGTCAACCTGCTCCGCTGCTTCAGCTACAACCCGTCGAACTTGCCTGGGGTGAGCCCGCTCCCGGATACTCCTATGAAAGCTGGCCGCTGTTTCAGGGCTGGAAGCACGTTCGGATGGAGAATCCTGGGGGTCAGACAGCCTTCAACGTGACGGCAAGAATAATGAGCTGCCCACAGAACTTCACCGTTGTGGACCCTGAAGTCGAAATCGGCGACGTTGGGCCGGGGCTGTCGGAATGGAGCCAGGATACATTTGCTTACACAATTGACATGCGAAAGCCTGTTCAACCGCAGAAGGGCCTCGTGTGGCGGATCACTTATGACGACGAATCCTACCAGCGTCATACAGTGGAGGGCCGGTCGGTCCTGGCTAGCCTGGAAGTCCCTGTGGACATCAAGCCCGGAACTGCCCCGAACAGCATCAATCTGGGGTCAAGCAGTGTCGTGCCTGCGGCATTTCTGACGACGCCTGATTTCGATGCCAGCGTCATAGATCCCCGGACAGTTATGTTCGGGGGATATGATTTCTGGGGCGACATCAAGCTGCGCGGGAAGAAGGACGGCGTGCCCATGGCGAGCCTCGAGGATGTGGATGGCGATGGAGACCTCGATCTTGTGGTGCATGTTGAAGTGGAATACGCTGCGACAGAGCCAATGGATGTGGAATGTCAGCTCCGGGCCTTCACGTACGGCGGGTTTCTTGTGTGGGGTCGGGACTCGGTCAGAATCGTTCCGCCGCGGTGAACCCGTTAAAGCCTGTGCCTTCCCCCCAGCCTGAATGGTGTCACCTGGCAACCGATGCGGGGGATCCGGCATTCCCATATGCCGGGCCCTTCGGTTCTTTGCCTTTTGGTGATGCTGTTGCAGTTGTCCGGCAGACACAGCTTGGGGCTGGCGTGGATTCTGGCATGCAAGGGATCAGGCAGGGATGTTCTGGGTTGCGCTGTGAGCAGCGTGCAGTCCTCCGGCAGTGGCTTAATCGTGAAAGGGAGTTGCCCAATTCACGCAATAACAGGAAATCTGCAAGCGGCGTGGACTTCTGAAGATAAGGATTCGGTCGTTCACTGCCAAGGCAACACGCGATTTCCGAATGAGGTTTGCCCGGTCCACTCCTAAGTTGCTAATGCTGAAGGGCATGATGCGTCAGAGGCTGGAAGCTTGAAGCCTGCCATCGAGGCCATTGGTCTCACGAAGCGATTCCCGAAGGCGAAGTCCTATCGCGACGTACTGTTGAGGCCCTTTGCAAGGCAGGAAACGATCGCCCTACAAGACGTTTCCCTGGCTGTGACTCCGGGAGAAATCTTCGCTCTGGTGGGGCCGAACGGCGCGGGGAAGACGACTCTCATCAAGATACTCTCAACGCTGATCCTGCCGACCGACGGGAGCGCCTTCATAGCCGGATTCGATGTGAAGCGGCATGCGAACCAGGTCAAGAAGCGCATCGGGTGTGTTGTCACCGAAGAGAGGAGCTTCTATTGGCGGCTGACAGGAAGACAGAACCTGAGCTTCTTTGCAGTCCTCAACAATCTCTCGAGAGCAGATGCTCGTAGCAAGGTAGATGAAGTGATCGCCCTTGTTGATATGGAAAGGGATGCAGACAAGATGTTCAAAGATTACTCCACGGGAATGCGGCACCGACTGGCGATCGCGCGGGCGCTCCTCACCGACTCGGAAATTGTGCTCTTCGACGAGCCAACGAAGAGTTTGGATCCCCCCACCGCTGAAGCCATAAGACGTTGGATGAAGGCGTTCGTCCGGCGGGAACCAATAAAGACTGTGCTTTTCGCGACTCATGACTTAACGGAGTCGGAAACCCTCGCCGGACGCATAGCGATTCTTGATCGCGGAAGGATCAAGGCTTGTGGAACTGCGGCCGAGCTTAAGGGGACTATTTCTGAAACGAAACGATACATCCTGAAGCTCCGTCAGCCGAACCAGCGCGTGATCGAGCGGTTGACGCAGTTGGCGCCGTCCTGTCGCTCAACCGAAAATGGGTCCCCGGAATGTGCGGCCTATGTTGTCGAAGTCCGCGATCGTGCGGAGGTGTCCTCAATTGTCCGGGAACTCGTCTTAGCAGGGGCTGCGGTCGTCGAGTGCGCTGCTGTTACCCCTTCGCTTACTGAGGTATTTGACACCGTAACGAGCAAAAGCGTGTGATGTCTGTCCTCAGAAAGGCGCTGGCCTTTGTCAAAAGAGATGTTACCGAGGAATCCAGTTATAAACTGGCCTTCCTCCTTCACATCAGCGGTATTTTCTTCCAAGTCTTCGCGTTCTTTTTTCTCTCGAAGCTAATCGGGAAGGGAACTGTACCTTCTCTTAAGCCTTACGGCGGCGACTACTTCTCTTTTGTCTTAGTCGGCATCGCGTTCGCGGGTTACCACCTGGCAGCCTTGAGCGGGTTCGCGAGCAGTATTCGGGAAGCTCAAGTGAAAGGAACTCTTGAAGCGGTTCTCCTGACGCAGACGGGAATTCGCACCATTGTCTTATGCTCTTCGCTATACCGGTTCCTCTGGACCTCCTTGACGATCGTGGTCTATCTTCTCATCGGCGCGATCCTTTTCGGCGTGACGATCGGCGGCGCCAATCTGCTTGGGGCGCTTCTCGTTCTTTTCCTGACAATCACGTCTTCTTCCGGGGTTGGGATCATATCCGCGAGCTTCGTGATGGTTTTTAAGAAGGGAGACCCGTTGGCTTTTGCTTTTTCGGGCGCCTCGTTTCTGTTGGGTGGAGTCTACTATCCCGTAGCCGTCTTGCCGGAGTGGTTGCAGAAAGTTTCCTATGTCTTGCCGCTGCGACACTCGCTCGAAGGCATGAGGCTGTCCTTGCTCAAGGGGGCGCCGATGAAGGTGATAGTCCCAAACCTGATTGCTCTTGCCGGCTTCACCGCTATCTTGCTCCCCATCGGACTCCTGTGCTTTCAGTATGCCGTGAAAAGAGCCAAAATGGACGGCAGTCTCACTCATTATTAGACTCCTTGTCTCAGGGCGTGACTCCGTTGGAATACAGGACATCTGCAAAACCAGGAATGGTCGGGATGGTACAACGAACGGCACTGCTGAAGTGGATCGGTGTGATCATCTCGGTGCTTTTGTCGCGAGCAGGGAGTTTAATCTCGACGGAGGCGTCAGGGGCCGAGGTGCCATTCTTTGAAGATTTTGAATCCTTGCCCGAAGGTTCCGTGGACGGTCATGATGGGTGGGCTGTGTCGAAAGGCGAAGTTGCTGTCGTGGCGGGTCCAGCGCCTTTCGGCCTGAAATCCCTCAGGTCCGCCGAGAACAGCGAGGTTGCGCTCAGCGTTGAAAGTGAGGGGAACGTCTTCTGGGTAAACCTGTGGATCAGGACACAGGGATCGCCTTTCGTTCCAGTGATCCCACGGCTGCCAAAGAAGTCTGCGGTGCTGGTCTTTGACTCAATGGACGGGATCCAGGCTCTCGACGGAGACGGGGCGGGAGGCGGCATGATTGTGAAATCGGGCGTGGCGATTGACAGTAACCGATGGTACCGGATTACCCTCTGGCTCGACTTCGACATCAAGAAGTGGGACCTTTACGTTGACGGGGCACGCAGACTAACAAACCTGGGGTTTCATTCGGACGATGCCCCGCCGTTATCAGGATTCATGCGCACCACGTATGTCGAGAGCCACCTG
>Ga0315274_10014184_pt1 | contig 11305 bp, 9 predicted proteins | sample YL17G02_20_MG_FD_203700 | JGI IMG/M metagenome (GOLD analysis project Ga0315274, IMG submission 203700) | Sediment microbial communities from Yellowstone Lake, YNP, Wyoming, USA - YL17G02_20 | ecosystem: Environmental > Aquatic > Freshwater > Lake > Sediment | place: USA: Wyoming | collected...
CTGGGCCGATTGCTAACCTGCGGGAGGGTACGCCAACAGAGCCTCCACGTCGGCGAGTTGGCCGCGCCAGGGGCCGGGCCGCTCTTGCTTCAGCGTGGTGATGGCGGCCGCAAAGCGGGTGGCCTCCGCGGGGGGCGCACTCAGGCGCTTGCCGACGTAGGTGGCAAAGCAGGTGTCGCCCCGGCCGGTGCGCCCGGCCAGTGAGCGGGGCGTGAAGGGCGCGCTAACCATCTCGCCGGCGGCGTAGACGGTGACGCCCGACACCTGGGTGACGACGACCTCGCGGGGGCCGAAGTGGGCCAATTGGCGGGCAGCGGTCGCCAGGTCAGTCTCACCGGTGAGCAATTCCGCCTCGGCGCGGTCCACCTTGAGATAGGTGACGTGGGCCAGCCCCTCCGCCATGTCGGGCCACGGGCGGGAGACCAGGCGCTTGCCCTCGCGGACACGCACAAAGCCCTGCACGTCCAGGCCCACCGGGCCGCGGGCGGCCAGCGCCCGCAGCAGGTCCAAAGTAATCTCGCCGGCGATGATGGGGATGGCCAGGTAGACCTGGGCCGAGAGGGCCGGGATCTCCTCTAGCCGGAAGGGACCGGCGAAGCCTAGCGGAGTACAGGTGCGCCGGTCCATGTCGGCCGGATCGTAGACGTTCTCGATGCCGGAGGTTTCCGGGGCGGCGCTGGCGAACACCTGCACCCCTTCCTGCTTCAGTTCATCCAGCCGGGGAAAATCGGCGGCCGCCAGGCGCGTGACGACGGCGACGCGCACGCCGATGCGCCGCAGGGCAATGCCGCCGTAATAGACGGCGCCGCCGGAAGCAATTTCATCGCTTGCGCCGGCCACCAGCCGGTCCTTGGCAAAGTGGCCGATCATCATAACGTCAACGTCGTAGTGCATGGTGTGCTCTTGTGACCTCCAATCAAGTGTCATTTGCTCATGGGTTGTCATTCCGAGCGCAGCGAGGAATCAGTTGTCATTCCGAGCGCAGCGAGGAATCTGCGTTTTGTTCATTTCAGTGGTATCTGTCCAGGTATTTCTCTACGTCGCCGATGTCCCGGCGGAAGGGGCCTTCGGCCTCCATCTTGAGGCTGGTCACGGCGGCTGCCCACCGCGTTGCCTCGGCGGACGGGAAGGCCAATCGCCGCGCGACGTAGGCAGCCAGGCACGTATCGCCCCGCCCGCTGCGGCCGACCAGTCGCTCGGGAAAAAAGCCCGCCTCGTGGAACTCGCCGCCTGCGTAGACCAGCACCCCGTTCCGGTGGGTGAGTACGATTTCGCGCGGGCCCAGGGCCGCCAGCATCTGAGCGGCCGCCCGGATGTCGGCCGTGCCGGTCAGCATCTCCGCTTCGACGGCGTCGGTCTTGAGGACGTCCAGGTGGGATAGGATGGTCTCCTGCTCCGGCCACACTTCGTAGACCATTCTGCTCTCGCGCACGACGCGCACGAAACCCTGCACGTCGGCAGCCAGCAGAGCGCACCGGCCTGGAAGAGCCGGTGCTGGGCTGGCATCTCGTCCCAGCGCCGCCTGTTCTACAGCGGCGCGGCCTCTGGCGAGGGCTTCGATAACATCGAGGCCCACCTCCCCGCACAGGGACGGGCCGACGACGAACGCGCGCGCCTGCACGTCCTGGACTTGAGCCGGCGTGAAGGAGCCGGCGGTGCTCTCGACGGTGATGGTCCGCTCGTCCACGTTCGAGGTGGGGTACTCGAGGCGCAGGCAGGTGGACTGCGGGGTGGTGCACACGAACACGTCTACCCCCAGCCGCTTGAGTTCTTCCACGACGTGGTAGTCCTCTTGGGCCAGCCGGGTGACCGCCGCGACGTGCAGCCCCATGCACGCGGCCACGTGCGCACCATAGTTGAAGGCTCCGCCGTCCACGACGCGCGTGCCGGCGGCGGAGACGATCGTGTCTTTGGTGTAATTACCCAGGAAGGCGACGTCGTACATTTATCCCACCTTGAAGTAGCGGTCCAACCCCTCCCGCAGGTGTTGTCATTCCGAGCGCAGCGAGGAATCTAGGATTGCTCGTGCCTCATAGGCCGTCTGAACCTGCGGGAGGATCAATCCCACGCAGGATCTCCTGCATGGTCGTCAGCGCTTCGCCCAGGTAGTCCACAAACCCAGACTTGATTTCCAGGATCAGGTCCCCTTGGAAGCCGGGCAGGCGGGCGAACACCTCGCGGTAGGGAATACGGCCCCAGCCGGGCGGGAGATGAATGTCGGCCTCGCCAAAGGGCCAGCATTCGTGCTCGGTGTCGAAGCCCTGGTCCAGCAGCCCCAGGTTGTCGCTGACGTGCAGGTGCCTGACCCACGGCGCAGCCGTGCGGACCGCCTCCAGGTAATCGAACCCCCGCTCCTGCGCGACGATGTAGAGGTGACCGATGTCCAGCGCCAGGCCCACGTGCGCGTGGTCAATCGCCTCCAACTGGCGCACGATCGGTTCGACGTACAGCCGGGCATGGTGCGCGGCGATTTCGGTGCGCGGGCGGCCAAAGCGGGCCAGCAGGTCATATTCCCACTGGTGGGGGTCGCCGTTCTCCATAGCCAGCAGTACGCCGGCGTCGGCTGCCACGGGGGCCAGGTCCCGGAAGGCGGCGACCTCGCGCCGCGCCCCTTCCTCCAACTCCGCGCTGGTCAGCAAGGTGCTCCGCACTCCGCACCGCACTAAATCGAGAGCCTGCAGCCCGCTGTGGTAGACCAGGCACGAGGCCCCCACGCGGCGGCAGATTTCGATCTGGCAGGCCATGATCTGGCGGCACAGTTCGTGGCGCGGGTCGTAGGCCAGGTTCAGGCGCGCCAGGCCATGGATGCTGTAGCGCAGGTCGAAATTCCTCAGCACAGCCGCAAATTCTTCCAGTTGTGGCCGGCGCAACTGGCCGTACACGATCGTGCGAAACGTCGAAGGGTCAACCTCTACCAGCCGGCACCCGAGGGATTGCACGTAGGCCAGGGCCTGTTCCAGGTGTTGCAGGCGGGTGGAGCCGGCCATGTCGAGGGCAAGTCCGACGTCGGTGGGTCTCATCTCATCTCCTACTCCCGCTCCAGCGCTTCGATCAGCGGGAGCAGGTCCAGCGGCGTTTTGATCGTGTGCTGCGGCACCTCCGACGGGCCGGCGGGCACCTTGGGCCCGCGGGGCGCCCAGTCCAGCCACACGCTGATCATGCCGACCTCGTTAGCACCTTTGACGTCGCGTGACAAATAGTTGCCCACCATCACCGTGCGGCTATAATCCTGTCGGGCGATTCCCAACTGGTCCAGCGCGTGGGCGAACATGCGCGGATGCGGCTTTTCCACCCCCAGTTGCTCCGAAATAGCAAAGGCGTCGAACAGGTCGTACAGGCCACGATGGGCGAGTACATTGTGGTAGGATTGGGTCTTACCGTCGGTGACGAGTGCCAGCGGGTAGCCCCGCCGCTTGAGTTCCCGCACTAGGCGCTCGGCACCCGGGATGAGGTCGCCGCTCAAGGTCGTGAGTGTATCGTCTTTGACCTCGCTGCCCTCGTCCACCAGGGTATCGCCGAAGTCGAAGCAGATGGCCAGGATATAGTGAGACACCAATTCCAATCTCCTTGGGGGGAGGTGCTGAGGAGTACTGTGTTTGCACACGTGTGTATTTTATCACGCTCGCCGCATGCTGTCAACCGAAGGGCATGCTTCCCCACCGAGTGGATGCCGCGGCGGGAGGCGGCCCGCTAGGTCCCCTGCGCTTCGCGCAGGATTGCCGCCAGGACATCCGGCGTGTTGGTGCAGATACCGTCTACGTCGAGTTTGACCAGTTCGCGCAGTTCTTGCGGGCGCTCCTCGTGCCACAGGACGATGCCGAGGCCGTGCTGGCGAATGCTGGCGATCAGTTCGGGCGTGAGCAGTTCGTGCGGTGTGGGCGAGGCGCGCTCCCAGCACAGGTGCACATAGTCCGCCTTGACGGCCAGTGCCCACTCGATGAACTCGTCCTGCCGGTGCTGGTCTCCAAACAGCGTGGAGGTATGGGCGCTTGCTGGTCGAGTTGCCTATGAATACACGCTGAAAGTTCGGCGTTTGAGGGCGACGCGCATCATCACTCTTGGCTTGCTACCCGGCGATGCACGAATGGAGCGTCTAGCGCAGCCGGGGCGCTCACCTCACAGATTTGACCGTGCCTCCTATGCGGCTTCCAGCAATTCAAACACAGGCTCCAGTCCCTTCACATCTGCCATCTGGATCATTTCCAAGGTGCAGATGGCATCATGAACGACACCCGGTGCAGCACAGGTCTTGATCGCTCGCCGGTATTCCGAAAGTGCTGGTGTGAGCAATTCCGCCCGTTCGCTTTCCTGTAACCAGCGCGGATCGCACACCACACTTCCCACCAGCGCTGCTGCCATCGCATAGCGTGGTTGGAATAGATCGGGAGTCCTGCCCAACAGGATGTGACAACGAGCAATAGCATCCGTGAAAGTTTCCTGGGCGGTGGGATCGTGCTGACGCAGCAACACAATACCTAAGATCAGTCCAGCCTGAAAACTAGTTCCTGGCATGTCTAGGGCCAACGCTTCTAGACAGCGTGCTCTCGCGGCCGGGAGATCATCAGCAACAAGCAAAGCCTTACCCAGTTCCAGCAAGCAGAAACCCTCCTCGCGAGACAATCCCATTTCTTGGGCAATTGACAAAGCTTCCTGGTGAAAACTGATAGATTGCTGTATCCGTCCGAGATCGCCAAAAACGAGACCTAGATTGCGGAGGTTGATGATTTCCGCTGGACGATCACCGATCTTCCGTGCAACCTTAAGAGCTTCCTGGAATAGCTCAAGAGCTTGCTCACTACGTCCTTTATCGCGGTGGATTATACCCAAATTCTGAAGTCCTTGGCTTTCTAAATGATGATCGCCGATCTCGCGGGCTATTCTTAAGGATTCCTCGCGGAATGCGATGACCTGATCGAGTTGCCCTAGGCTGTGATAGATATCACCCAGATCGTCAATATGTCGCCCTTCCCCCCCACGATCACCTATCTCACGGGCGATAGCCAATGCTTCCTGTTCAAATGCAATAGCCTGATCGGATCGCCCCAGATCATAGAAAATGTAGCCTAGGCGGCCCAGCTGGGTGTCTTCTTCCCAGCGATCACCCATTTCTCGGGCGATGGACAGTGCTTGTTCGTAGAAAGCAATGGCCCGCTCAGGCTGTGCTCCTTCACGATAGGCGCTACCCAGGTTCCCAAGATTTCGCCCTTCTTCGACACGATCACCAATTTCACGGGCGATTGTCAAAGACTGATGGTGAGCTTCAATGGATTTCTCAAGTTTGCCTAGATAACGGTAGGAAAAACCCAATTGACAGAGATATCTCCCCTCTTCCCTTCGGGCGCCGATTTGACGAGCGATGATCACGGATTGTTCGTGACACTCAATAGCCTGTTCGAATTGCCCTGATGCATGATAGGCACGCCCCAGATTGCTGAGATATTGGCTTTCCCTTGTGCGGTCACCCACCTCACGCACAATGATTAGAGCCTCATGGAACAGATTCGTGGCCCGCTCCAATTGCCCTAATGCATGGAACGTGCGGCCAAGACCATCCAAGTTGTATGCCCGCAAGCTGGGAGCAGTCAGGTGTTCCAAGATCTTGTGCTGGAGTTCACCTAGTCGAACAAAGTGCCCCCATAAGTACAGGTACTCGAAGTCAATCGGTTGCAGGACCCAGCACGCACCATCGTAATCTCCGGCGCGTATACGGTGCTCGAACTCGGCCAGTTGAGGTGCGAGGTCATCTATCGAATGCCATTCACTCTCAGGCTTGCGGATGTTTAGGTAGAAGTCAGCGGCACGCAGCTCGAGATTGCGTCGGCTGTAGGTGTCTGATTCATCATCAGCAGGTAGTTGGCGATAAGCGTGGTCGCGGTCGAGGGGGTGAAGACTGTATTCGTCAGTCGCGCGATTGACGCTAACAAAATAGCTTCTGATCAGATGGCGCAGGCAGGCACGGACGTTCAGGCCACGGAACCAAGGGTGTAGCAAGTACGCGATAGCTGTTGCTCCAACCGGCCCGTCAAAGACAGCCAACGCCTCCATAACCCGTTGCTCCTCGCCTCCCAAGCGGCGATAGCCTTCAGCCACCAACCGTTCCACGATTTCCGCACCCAACGTTGCTTCGTCAGCAAGTAAGCTTGCCAGACTGGTAGTCGGGTCTTCATGCAAGATGCCTGCCAAGATCTCCAACGCGCGGGGTATTCCCTGTGTATGTCGGGCAGCCCGCCGCAGATCCTCTTCTAGCGCACCTCGCAGGCCAAGCATCCCTTGAGGGTCCAAGTCGCGCAGTAGAGCGATCGCGTCGTCTTCGGATAGGCCCTCGCGTAAGGGAATACAGCGTGCACTGTGCAATGCAGCGGCGGCGATCTTCACCTCCTTCCGCGAAGTGATGACCAACCGCGCCCCGCTGGGTTGGGTCAAGCAGCGTTCGATGAAGAACCGTAACCCTTCCTCGGTGATGTCGCCATCCTCAGTCAGATAATCCTCCAGGTTATCCAGAAGGATAAGGTACAAACCTTCCTGCATCGTCTCCAATAGATATTCGACCTTGGCCACCAAGGGGATGTCCTGATCGGCCCAGTGAGCGGCCAACGTACTGGCGACCGGCTCGCCCAACATTTTTCCCACATCGGCGCAGATACGTTCAAGGCCCAAGCCAGTGATGCGCGCGCTGAGGTAAAGAATGCCGTCCAAAGCGACTTCTTTCGCCCCACCCGGAACTGGCAACACACCTTGTTCCAAGTCAGCCAGGACCCGACTGACAAGGGCTGTCTTGCCCATGCCACCCCGCCCGACTATGCTGACCAGGCGCACACCACTTTCACCCAAATGGTCGCACAGGGCGCAAATCTCGCGCAGACGGTCTTGAAAGGTATGGGTCATGTCCAATGGGCGAAGATTGACCACGCGCTGGCGGTCACGTATGGCACGGCGTTCTTTATCGACTTGGTCTCGCCTGGCACGCAGTTGGTCCATTTGGGTATCCAGGCGAGACAGCGCCCACGCATCCACCGATGCAATGGCCTGCTCGGCCAACTCTTCAGCATTCCGGAAGAACTTGACAGGGTGAGTCGCCACGAGTTCCGCCCGCAGGTCTTCAATCTTCTTTCCGAATGTCCCGATCCCAGACCGGCGCGCCGCTGAACCCGGCAGTGACCTCCTGGCTGCGCAACTGGATCATCGGCACACCCTGGGCAGTCAGGATCCCCAAGATCTGCCCGCTGCCCCACATTCCTTCCCGAGGGTTGACAGGAGGAAAGCCATAAGTTTCGAAGGAATTTCGCTTGCTTTGGTCAGGCCGATCCAAGGGCAGGGCTTCCACATGCCTGGGCAGGGTACCTTGCAAGCGCAAAAGGGCCACATCCTCGGCATCAGCCGGCCGCCACAAGTCCAGCTCCACCTTGGCCTCTCGCTCCCTGTCATTGGCATGAAAAACGACGCGCACAGCATCGCCCGGCCCCGCTCCGGCATTCTCTATCACGTGGGCGCAGGTGGCAAGGAGGCCATCCTCGCTGACGACGAAGCCGGTACCGGCTGTTGTACCATCGGACTTAAGGATGCGGACGATACCTGCTCTCAGATCAACATCCATGCTACTCCTTCTTGGCTTCTTCTGTTTCCTGCTTCCAGGTCAATGTGACGGTGTAGTTCGACTCGCGGCTGGCTTTGGCGATGGCGGAATAGCCTGCCTCAACGGCCGCGTTCACTCCGAATGAGATCTCGGCCTCGGCCGGCGGGTCAGAGAGGGCGCGCATCGTCTTGAGAAAGGCTTCGGCGTTACGGCGCACGGTCTTCATCATCGTTGCTTCAAGGGTGTCCCGAACCTTAACGACAGCGTTTTCCACCTTTTCTCCCAGGCCAGCTTTTACCAGTCCTGTGATCTCTTCCTCTTTGGCTTCCACTTCCACCAAAATCGTGCCACCGTCTTCCGTTGGGAACTCAATGTATTGTGTCATAGTATTTCCTCCTCGTGTTTTGTGCTCTTTAACACACATGCTCCCAAAATGCCCGGAATCCCCTGCGGCGCGACCTTCAGCCGGTCGCTGCGCGTGATCTTGCACACGCGGCGACGAGCGTCAGGCAGCCCCTGTGCCCTATCCTCTGCGATCCGCGCCAAGTCTCCTTCGAGCTCTGGTAGCCAGTTGAGTGTCTCCGCCAGTCATCGTTCTCGCTCACGCGGTGAGACGTTGGCCGTGGGTCGGACCGATTGTAGTAATCTTAGCGTATCTGCCTGATCTACCCATGTTACTTCCTGTGGCCTGCTGGTGAAGGCGCAAACCCCACACACACCGTCTCCGTCATCCGCTGCCTGGAAACGAAACCAGATGCCCGAGGAGAGCTCAAGACCACGCGCCTCAAGTGGATCACCAACTTCACGGTCAAGATCATTAACGTGATCGAACTAGCCAACCAAGTAGGTCGTCTACGCTGGAAGATCGAGAACGAAGGCTTTAACGTGCAAAGCAATGGGGGCTACGCACTGGAACACACTTACACCCGCCATGCGGTCTCGGCCAAGGTCTTCCACCTGCTGCTGCAACTCGCCCACACGCTCGCCCGGCTCATCGAGCGCGGCAGCCTGTTCCGTCAGGCTTTCCCCGCAGGGTGGGTTCGGCCAAGAACCTCGCCTGGCGTCTCTTGGAAGCCTGGCGCAACGTACGCCTCAGCGCCCAGCAAATCGATCACGTGTTGAGCGCCCACGTCCAGGTCCGCTTCCAGCCTCCGTAATACCCTGGCCTCTGTGTTCCAGTCCTTTGCCCCCGACAACTAGATCTTACTCCCTGCCTCAGCTTTTGACCAGCCAGGCCCCACCCTGGAACAACCCCGCACGCCTGGCCCACCAACACGCCCCTTTAGCGCTCGCCCCTCACGCCTGAAACCCCTCCATCCGCCCGCCTATTCCTCATCGCTGTGAGGCCGGACGTCCCGCTCGAACCAGGGAACCCTGCGGAAGCGGGACGTCCGAGCCATTGGTCACACAGGTGCGATCTCGCTCAACCGGACCGGCCGGTGCTCGGCGTATGACTTGCCGGCCGCATAGCCCATGACGACCGGAATGCGCCCGTCTATGCCGGTCACCGGCGGCGGGGTGTCCTTCACCACGCACTCGATAAACTCTTTCACCTCGACGATGTAGGACTCGACGTAGCGGTCCAGGAAAAAGTTGAACGGCAGGTCCCGCTGAATGCGCTGGGCGTCGCTGACGACGGCCGTGTTGGGATAGTTGTTGTCCACGCTGACGGCCCCGCCGCTGCCAAAGACCTCCACCCGCTGGTCGTAGCCGTAGACCGCCCGGCGGCTGTTGTCAATCGTGCCGATGGCGCCGTTCTCGAAGCGCAACGTGATGACCGCCGTGTCCACGTCGCCGGCCTTGCCGATCTCTGGATCCACCATCACGCCGGCCGCCACATAGATCTCTTCCACCTCGCTGCCGATCAGGTAGCGGGCCATGTCAAAGTCGTGGATGGTCATGTCCAAAAAAATGCCGCCGGAGACTTTGACGTAGGCGATGGGGGGGGGCTGAGGGTCGCGGCTGGTGATGCGCAGGATGTGCGGCTGCCCGAGCTTGCCGCTCGCCACCAGTTCCCGCACGCGCCGGAAGTTGGGGTCGAAGCGCCGGTTGAAGCCGATCTGCAACTTGACGCCGGCCTCGTCCACCGCCGCCAGCGCCCGGTCAATGCGGGCCAGGTCAAAGTCAATCGGCTTCTCGCAAAAGATGTGCTTGCCGGCGGCGGCCGCTTCCTCGATCATCAGGGAATGGGTGTCGGTGCTGGAGCAGATGACGACCGCCTCGATGTCCTGGTTGTCCATGATAGCCCGGTGGTCCCGCGTGGCGATGGGAACCCCCAGGTCGGCGGCGGCCTTCTGCGCAGCCTCCACGACGACGTCAGACACGGCCAAGAGCCTGGCCTGGGGGATGCGGTAGGCCAGGTGCTCGGCGTGCAGCCGCCCGATCCGTCCCACGCCGACAAGCCCAACGTTCACTTGACGAGTCATAAGACCTCCCACAATGTGATGCGTGAAACGTGAAACGTGAAACGTGAAACGTGAAACGTGAAACGTGAAACGTGAAACGTGAAACGTGAAACGTGATGCATGTTGCGTGATTCGCTATTTGCTATCCGCAATCCGCATTCCGCAATCCGCAATCCGCATTCCGCATTCCGCATTCCTCCTCAGTCCCCAAACCACCGCCTGAACCAGCCGGTGGCCAGTTGGTTGTCGAAATAGTGGCCCATCTCCTCGGGCTCGATCAGCCGGACGCGGCGGGGGACGCCCAGCAGCCGGTAGACGTGGCTGGCGACGGCGAAACTCTCCCGCGCCGCCAGGGTAGTGGCGGGGTCGCGCCGGCCGTTGACGAACAGGGCCGGGCGCGGGCCGATCAGCGCGGCCACGTCTCCCATTTCGGCGTAGCGCAGGATGCCAGGGATGTCGTTGCAGGAGCAGTGCTCCTCATCCAGCGAAGTGACCACGTATTTGCCCAGGTAACTGTTGACCAGCGCCACCTGCACACGCTCGTCCAGGGCGGCCGTGTACATCGCCAGCGCGCCGCCCGCGCCGATGCCGGCCGCGCCGACGCGGGCCGGGTCTACTTCGGGCCGGGTGAGCAGATAGTCTATGGCGCACAGCGCATCGTGGACGAGCATGCCGTACCAGGTGCGGCCCACCAGCCGGGCGGCCGCGTCAATCTGCAAGTGGCTCAGCACGCCGAGCCGGCCAAACCCACGCGGTTCCAGGGTCAGCGTGATAAAGCCGGCGCGCGCCAGTTCCAGCGCGTTGGCCCGCTGGTAGGACGACTTGTCCAGCCCGGCCGTCTGGGCGATCGTGCCGTGGCCGGGGAAAATGAGGATGGCCGGCCCGGGCCGACGATTGCGGGTGAGTACATCCGGCGCCGGCCGGAACAGGTAGGCGGGCACGCGCAGGCTCTCCTGGAGGTTGTCTGGCAGGCCGGCGCGCGCCAGTCCCAGCGCGTTCGCTGCGGGCTCCGTGTGCAGCCACAGCAATTCACGTACCAGGCCGTCCGTGCCATCCACCGGTGTGCACTCCTCGACCTCCACCTTCAGTTCCTCGATGCCAGAGCAATCCGCAGTCCGCAATCCGCGTTCCGCATTCCCCATTCCGCAATCCGCATTCCGCAATCCGCATTCCGCGGGGGGGCGCTCCCCTACGCCCAAAAGGTCCCACAGCCGGGCGCGGAATTCGGCACGCCAACTCTCCCACTGCTCCAGGGCAGTACCTCGAAAGCGGAACGGTGGGGTGGTGGCGGCCACGCGGCGCACGGGAGCCAGCAAACCGCTGGCCA
>Ga0315274_10014186_pt1 | contig 11305 bp, 4 predicted proteins | sample YL17G02_20_MG_FD_203700 | JGI IMG/M metagenome (GOLD analysis project Ga0315274, IMG submission 203700) | Sediment microbial communities from Yellowstone Lake, YNP, Wyoming, USA - YL17G02_20 | ecosystem: Environmental > Aquatic > Freshwater > Lake > Sediment | place: USA: Wyoming | collected...
GTGCAATGCTCGATTTGTGCCGTCCCAGACCAAGACCACACGGTGCCACTGGTCGTCGATGATGAAAGCGCTGGAGGTCAGGGACTTGCCATCGCGCCCTGCCGACCTGAGGTCCGTCGTCAACATGCCATACTGGTTCAGGTAGAGCCAGTCCGCTCCCGACGCCTGCGACACGATCACCCGGTTAGGTGCCCCACCCTTGACCCACGCAATGACGCTGAACGGCCCTTTGGCTGGATCGAGGACGACTGATCCCGACCGCGCAAAATCGTCTTTCCCATCGAAGGCCAGCGCCCCACCGATCTCACCGTCCGGCTGCCAGGCCGCATTGCCCAGCACCATCGCGTCATTGTCGCCCGCGCTATCATGGGCGGTCATCCCTTCCGTCTCGTCCAGCGCCCAGTGGCCGATGAGCGTAGGGTCGTTCACCTCCTGCCCGATGTACCCGGCCAGAACAGTCAGGTCGTTGGCATCCACGACGCCGTCCCCTATCGGCGACAACCCGATATCATAAAGTGACTTGTTCTGACCCCAGTGCCGCGCCAAAGCCAAGACTTCCTTCCCATCCACCTTGCCGTCGCCGTTGAAGTCGACGATGGGGATGATCGGCACTTGCCAGCAGTCCCACGTGCTCGCGTCCGGAGTCAAGGCGGTGTTAAAGTAGAACGTGCATCCATCCGGCGAGATACGTGGCCTGACTTCAATTGTGGGTCCATTGACTACCGGCCCAAGATTGATCGGCGCTTGCCATGCATCAGAAGAGCTCTCCCGCCTTGCCATCCACATGTCAGCGCCTCCGTACCCACCAGGGCGCGGCACCGTCGTGCTCGGATGATCGCAGAAGAACAGTAGCCGCCCATCGGGTGAGAGAGACACCCACTCTTCGTCGTATGCACTATTCACCACTGGCCCCAGATTCACAGGTGTTCCCCAAGGCTCATTCTCTGTGGCTCGTCTTGTCACATAGAAGTCTTGGAGACCATACCCACCCGGCCGAAACGATCCGAAGTAGAGTTCCAGGCCGTCCGCCGATATCCAGGGGTTGGTATCGGAATCAGAGCTGTTGACCATCGGGCCCGTGTTCATGGCTGGTCCCCAGGGACTGTCCTTGGTGGCGCGTGTGGTCGTGTATATGTCGAAGAAGCTGCCATATCCCCCCGGGCGGTCAGAGTTGAAATAGAGCGTAAGTCCATCCGCAGAGATCGACGAGAAAGAGTCCTGTTGCGGGCTGTTGACACCGGGTCCGAGATTCACCGGGGGGCTCCAATCATCGTCCTTCGAAGCGCGGGTTAGTACGCAGATGTCCCAGTCGCCGTACCCTTCAGGGCGGTTCGAACTGATGTACATTTCCAGGCCATCATAGGAGAAACAATTGATCCTGTAGTGCGCGGGGTCGAAGACAGGGATGATGGACTTCAGGTTCACCGGCTCACCGAACGTGAAATCCGCGTACGCGGGCGGCGTGTCAAGGCCAGAAAGCAAACCAAGCCCAACCACTGATGCTATGAACATCGGAATGTCAAACAACTTCATTTCCCACCTTCCCTTCTGCCCAAAGGCAACAGACATTATTGGAATCTCATTTACAGGTCTCTCTGCAGAGAAGACGATTTGACGATCGAATGGCAGGTTGATGACACGTCGGAAGCTCATGGGCGTGGCCAACTGCACATCGGAAGACATGCCTCCGCCCATGACCACGGACCACCGTCTCATGTCGGCACGCGCCTTTACCCGCTCATGGAGGCAGTCATAGTAGTGCGCGCGGCCGGAATAGGCGTACGCATCCTGTGGGTCGGCTTCGATCCGGCGGGTATAGAAAGCAACCATTTCACGGAGGTGGTCGTCCAGCGTTTGGCCCGGGCCGAGAGCTTCGATGGTCGGGATCTTCGAGTCAAGATCGGCGGTCCAAATCTCGAAGTATGGCGAACCAAGGGAGAGGACGAGCTTCGTTCCGTCCCCCGACCATGAGCCAACCGTGATCTGGCCAGCCAGAGTCCTTGCCGGTGCGTTTGCATCGAGACTGCAAATCCATAACCCTGTCCTATCGTCGCTATTGTTGCGACCGGCCAGACAGAGTTCCCGGCCTGTTGGGGACCAACCGGCACCGCCCCACACCGGAGAAGGCACCGGCCACTCGGCAACAACGGCCTGCGAAGCGAGGTCCCTGACCTTCAGAGATGCACGCTCCAGATACGCCACGCGTTGATTGTCGGGCGACACCGATGGGTAGTCATCTCGGCACTTCATGATCAGTTTTGGCTCGACCTGGTGCTGCGAGATAGAGAGCGAACATAGTGTCTTGTCCGCGCGCGAGTGAAAGTAGATAGTCGTTGAATCCTGGCTCCAGGAGGGCCAGCCGCCACGGGCCAGTCGTCTGGGCTGCGTGCCGTCGGAGTTCATGAGCCAGACTTCTTCGTCTGCCACCGGACGCTGCCGGCCTTCGCCCTCGGCCGTAGCCAACTCCTCCAGCCGCAGGTTCTGACGATCTCGAACAAAGGCAATGTACCTGCCATCGGGCGACCATCGCGGGTCCCTGCCGGGGATGATGAGTAGCTCGGTCCCCTTCGTGGCGGGATCGAAGACCGCCACGCCACTTCTGCCACGCACCCCAAGGCTAAAAGCGAGTCTCTTCCCATCCGGCGACCAGCCGGCGCTGAAACCGTCTGTGGTGATGCGCCGGCCCTTAGCCGAGAGGTGGCGATAGGTCTCCTCGGCTTCTATCATAGGCAGGAAAGCTGCCCCAACAGGCTCATCGCTCGCCGGATGCCAGGATCGCCCGGCCTCCAGCATGTCAAACACGTATTTCGCACACCAATCATGGAATTGGCGGCGAGCCTCATGGCCGGGGCTGATGATCTGGCGGAAAAGGGCAGTTGCCTTGTCATAATCGCCGAGGGCCGTCAGGGCACTGAACACGTGGTACTGTAGGGGCGAAAGATCGTTCGCCCCTACCGGGGCCTCGGCAATGACCCGTTCATAATCCCCCATCCGCAGAAAGACTTCGCTCCGTTGGACGGTCAAATCGATGTACTCCGGGTCACCCTCGGGCGTGAATGAAAGCGCCAGATCAAAGTCGCCAATCGCCTCCGGACAACGGCCCAACTCACGTCCGGCAACTGCCCGCAAAGAGTAGCCCAGCGGATCACGCGGTCGCAGAATCATCATGACCAGCGCATCATCGCGCAACCGGTCGTATTTCCGCGAGGCGTAGTACGTGAAGGCCCGCAGCCGACGCGACTCATAGTGGGTCGGGTCAAGCTGCAATGCCTTGTCCAGCGAGGCAAGCTGCTCCTTCACCGTGATGGCTGTCATGGCCCGCAGGAAGTATGCTTCGGCGGTCTCCGGAAGCAATGCCTCAGCCTTCTGGCGGTGCTCTTCGATCTCTTTAAGCTTCTCGGCGTTCGGTGATTCGCTCTCCCAGAGGATGCGAGCTAAGAGGGAATGGGCCGCTCCCGCAATCTCCGGCCGGTCGTTGAGCAGGTTGCCCAGCAGGGCCACGGCCTCTTTGGGACGCCGGTTATCCACCAAGATGGTAGCGTGAAGAAGCTGGGCCTCGGCACCAACGTGCCTGCTGTGGAGCATGGGTTTGATCGTCTCCAGAGCGGCTTCGCGGTCAGCCTTGGCATATTGCTCGCGGGCCTGGGACAGGATGCCTCGGTGCTTAAAGCCTTCGGCCTCAGCCAGTTGGAGCCGGTCCCGATTCCACATCGACAGGACAACGCCGACAGCGCCGGCTACAACGGCTATCGCCAGGGCCGCAACGACCTGTGAGCGATGCCTGCGAAGGAATTTGTGCAGGCGATACGTTGTGCTTGGCCCTCTGGCCAGAACCGGCTCATGTTCCAGATGCCGCAAGATGTCTGAGGCCAGACTGTTGGGCGTTTCGTACCGTCGGGCGCGGTCCTTCTCCAAGGACTTCATCACGATCCAATCGAGGTCGCCGCGAACGGCCTTTCTGAGCAGATCGGGAGTGCAGCCGCGATGCTTCGCGATGTCGGTCAAGGTTTCGCCGAGAGTGCTGAGTTTCGTGGATGGCTTGGCGGGCTCTTGTTCGCGGATGACACGCTGCATTTCAATGTAGCCGGCCTTGCGAAGCTCCTCCTCGCTGAAGGGCGTGGTGCCGGTCAGGAGTTCATAGAGCAGCACACCGAGGGAGTAGATGTCCGAGCGGGTGTCGATGTCCAGGTCGCTTAGCTCGGCCTGCTCCGGACTCATATAGGCGGGGGTGCCGATGATATGGGCGTAGCGGGTAAAGAGCGTCTTTTCCGTGAGACGCTGGTTGGTGGCCTTGGCAATGCCAAAATCGATGACCTTCGGGACGGGCTTGCCGTCATGGTGCGTGACCATGACGTTGGAGGGCTTGATATCGCGGTGGATAATGCCCTTCTGGTGGGCGTGCTGCACGGCGTTGCAGACCTGGAGAAACAAAGCCAATCGGTCTTTGGTGCTCAGGTTGTTCTTATCGCAGTACTCGGTGATGGAGACACCCTGGACCAGCTCCATGACAAAGTAGGGCCGGCCGGTCTCCGTGGCCCCAGCATCGAGGACCTTGGCGATGTTCGGGTGATCCATGAGGGCCAGGGCCTGCCGTTCCACCTCGAAACGGGCGATCACCTGCCGGGTATCCATGCCCAATTTGATGATCTTGAGGGCCACCTTGCGGCGGATGGGCTCGGCCTGCTCGGCCATATAGACCACCGCCATGCCCCCCTCGCCGATCTTCTCCAGCAGCTTGTACCGCCCGATGACCGTTCCGGGCCCCTCGGTCAGAGGGCTCTCGTCCTCAATGGCGATGGAATCGAGCACCGGGACATCGAGGAGGCTGCGAGAATCGTGCGATCGGAGCAGCGCCTCTACGTCGGCGAGCAGCTTGCGGTCGCCGCCGCAGGCCTGCGCCACAAACCGGGCCCGTTCGGCGGGGTCCTCCAGCTCCATGGCGGCATCGAAAATGGCCTCTTCATTCCTGTCTTGCACAATCATTCTCCCGGGGCACCTGCCCTCTGAATACAACGCGAGATTCGGAGCCGGATTGGCTCAGCTTTTTTGAAAAAAGGAGGAAGCCGAGGCGAATCGGCGGGATCGGAGCTACTCTGGGCCGCCCATCTCGCGGATCAGCCACGCCCGGGCATAGGTCCAGTATCGTTTGGCGGTCGCCGGCGAGATGCCGAGGCTGCAGGCCGTCTGCTCGATGGTCAGTCCGGCAAAATAGCGGAGCTTCACGACGTTCGCCTTCATCTCGTCCTTCCGCGAGAGCTTCTCGATGGCCTGGTCCAGGACGAGCAGATCGTCACAACGTAGGTCGTCCTCCGCCACGGCGTCCGAGGCAGCCAGGTCCACCCTCTTGCAGTCGCCTCCCTTTCTCTGTGTTTTCTTACGGCGTGCGCTCTCCACCAGAATCCGCCGCATGGCCTCGGCCGCCGCCGCGAAGAAATGGCCACGACTGTCCCAACTCTGGCGATCCTCGCCAACCAGCCGGATGTACGCCTCATGCACCAGTGCGGTTGCTTGAAGGGTCTGGCCCGGAGGCTCGTGGGATAGCTTCTGGGCAGCCAGAAGACGCAGCTCCTCGTAAACCAGCGGCAAGAGTTCGTCCGTAGCCTCCGCGTCCCCCCGTTCGATGGCGTTCAAGATGCGAGTCACGTCAGTCATGCCGGCTCTCCACCGTCTTGGCCTTTGACGGGTCTATTCTGCCACAAACGCGGCGGGATTTCAAGTCCCTGGGGGGGGTGACGGGACGCCGGGTGGACTCTTCCGCTTAACCGCTCGGGATCAGTAGATGTGGCGTCCACGGAATCCTCCGGAATTCGAGCTTCCATCCGGCCCGCAATACGGGTAATCACATCTCCTGATAGACATTCGAGGCCGTAGCTCGCATGCTTGGCTTGATGGGGCCGGATTGCGCCACGTCCAACGGCGGAATGTCATCCGCCGGACCATCCAGTATCCACCTAACGATCATGTCCATGTTCTGTGAATCCGGCGGGGGGACGGTCAGCGTGATGCCGGACTCGGTCTGCACCACCGGCACCGGGCCACCGGTGAGCAACTGGCTTTCGATGATCTTCTTTGGCACCGGCGGCAGCACGATCTTCTCATCGCCCCCCTTCAGGACATGCACGTATACGACGTTGCCTCTGCGGGTACTGACCAGTGCGGAAGTGGGTTTGAATGGTCCGCCGCGTGTGCCGTAGATGCTTTGACCGTTTTCCTGCAGCCAGGCCCCGACCTGCCGGAGCACTTCGATTTGTCGCGGCTCCATGCGTCCATCCGGCATCGGACCGACGTTGAGCAGCAGATTCCCGTCGCCCCCGGCGGTGCGCGCGAGAATGTGGATGACTTCCTTCGCTGATTTGATCGTGTCGTTCGGTTTCCATGACCACTGCGTGCCGAGCGTCATACAGGTTTCCCATGGGCGCTGGTCATCGTACTGGCCAATGCGTTGTTCCGGCGTGCAATAGTCCGCATTCGCACCGAGAATCTCGTTGTCATTGTTGCCGATGCCGAGATCGAGACGATTGTTGATGATGATTTCCGGCTGCACCTTCCGCACGAGGGCGTAGGTGTTGAGCTGGTCATACAGCGGTTCACGTCCATCCCAGTCGAACCAGAGCAGGTCAATGCGTCCGTAGTTGCTCAGCAGTTCCCTCACTTCCTTCTGCATCCGGCCGACAAACGCCGCATTGCGTTCCGTGCGGAAATCAGGATCGCGCCAGTCCATCGGCGAGAAATACCAGCCGAGTCTCATGCCATCGTCATGTGCGGCCTTTGCCAATTCCCCACAGACGTCACGCGCAAACGGCGTCTTGGCAATATTGTAGCCATCCGCCTGGGAATGCCAGAGCAGGAAACCGTCGCAGTGCTTGGCGGTGAGCACCATATACTTCATACCCGCGGCGCGTGCCGTCTCCACCCACTCCTTGGCGATGAAACCGACCGGATTGAACTGCTCATAGAGCCGATCATAGACGTCAACGGGCGTCGGCCCTTTGTTGGGACATTTCGGGTTCGAATTGGCGCGCGACCAACTGATCTCCAATCCCGTCAGGCTCACCGGTCCCCAATGAATGAACATGCCGAACCGCGCCTGCCGCCACCACGCCATTCGAGCCTCGCGTTGGACCTTCGCCCCGCCGGACGCGAGAGGTTGGGTCTCTCCGTGCAGCGTTATCGCCAGGAACTCGCGGGTCAGTCGCGGCACATTCGGATCGTTGAACCGGCCGTGACCGCCGCCTTTGACCGTATAGAAGGTTACGGGGACTCCCGCCTCCTTCAAGGCGGCCGCGAGCAACTCACTTTGATGGCGGGGCACCAGCGGGTCGCTGTCCCCGTGGCAGATCAGAAAGGGCGGCGCGTTCCGGGTCACGTAGGTGATCGGGTTGGCTTTCGCCACCTTCTCTTTGTTCTCCTGGATCGGGCCGCCGACGAGTTGAGATTCCGGGGAATCCGGAGTGTCGTGGACCATACCGTTGGGCAGGCGATGAGCATCCATCTGCAGAAAGTCCGTCGGGCCGAAGTAATCCACCACGGCCTGCACACGGCTGGATGCCGCCAGGTTCTCACCGATGTCGAGTTCCCTCGCGTCGCCTGTCGTGCCGAGCATGGCGGCCAGGTGCCCGCCCGCGGAACTGCCCCACGCCGCGAAGCGGTCCGGGTCGAGCCGATACTCGCTCGCGTGAGCGCGCAGCCAGCGAACCGCGGCCTTGCAGTCCTCGATCTGAGCCGGAAAGACGGTGTGCTGGCTCAATCGGTAGTTGATCGATGCCACTGCGTAGCCGCGATCGAGATACTCCAGAGGCACTCCGCTTTCCTTGCTGCCCGTTCTGAACGCGCCGCCGTGGATGTTGATGATCAGCGGCAGGTTCTCTCCGTCCTTCGGCAGATACAGGTCCAGCCTCTGACGCGGGTGTCCGCCCGAGACGTAGGCCAGATCGCGCCGGGCCGTGGCGCCGTCAGGCAGGCGGGGCGGGCCGGGCTGAGCGATCGCAACCGACAGAAGGATTAGAGGCCCCAGCGTGAAGAACGTTGACTTCATCATGGTTGTCTCCCGTCATATTCGTGGCAATTTCGCGTATGCCATTCAGGACACCGCGACGATCCCTTGCCGTGTACACTTCACAGAATCGCACCTGATGCCGGGTGGATGGCGTCCGACACGCGGTGAGAAACGAATCATTGCCCCGGCTTGCTGTCCACCTCACAGAAGTCTCAGGGTCGATGGCCCTATTGTAAAGGTACCCCGGCGAGGATGCAAACGGAGCACTCGTGACGCGCAGCAGAATTCTCGCCCCGCGCCCACGGAGTGCGAGATTGCACGCGTGGAAGCAAGTGCGGGAAGGGCAAAAACCGGATGGCATGGTTCAGGCTCGCGTAGGCCAGGGTACTACTCGTAGGATGCATGGACACTAACGCCTTTGCGGGAAAAGGGCCATGAGAATCACCCCTGATTTGTCGGTCGTGCAAAACAAAGCCAGTTTCGGGGCCTGGATATGGTAGAATGACGTGTATTGCGACTCTGCCACGGACATGTGTCGCCGGTGTTGCATTGCTCGCTCACAGACGGGGTCGCATCGCCGTGGAAGCCGGGGCGTTCAGTGCGCCGCGGATAGTGGATTTGGGACCCGACAGATGAAACACGGCTCAAGGCCGACGCTGAAGGTGATCGCAACGCGGTTGGGCGTCTCGGCGACGACCGTGGACCAGAGCAACGAGCAGATGGGGCAGATCGCCGTCCGGTTGCTCCTGGAGCAGATCCAGTCGGCACGAGGGCTGACTCGGGAAGGAGTCGTGCTCCGACCAGACTGGTCAAAAGGGCTTCCGTCAGGTACATCGGCAGACGACAGGGTCTTTGAAAGGACAACGCCATGCGTAAAACGAACGCTTTCACACTCATCGAGCTGCTGGTCGTCATTGCCATCATTGCCGTGCTGATGGGGATTCTTCTGCCGGCGCTGCACCGGGCCAAAGAGCAAGGCCAGCGAGCGACGTGTCTGAGCAACGTCAAGCAGTTGACGCTCGCCTGGATTCTGTACGCCCAGGAGAATGAGGATCGGATTGTCAACGCCAGCACCTTCTTCTCGCGAACGGGCGAGCCGGCCTGGATCGGCGCGCGTTGGCAGGTATCCGGCACCCCGGAAGAGCTGCGCAAACACCTGATGGAGGGAGTGCTCTACAAGTACTGTGAGAATGTGGACATCTACAGATGTCCCACGGGGATCCGGGGCGAGGTCCTCACGTATGCGATTGTCGATGCGTTGAACGGCGCGACGAGCATCCCGGGCACGAAGGACCTGATGATCAAGCGGCTCAGCCAGGTCAAGCGGCAGGGCGAGCGGTTCGTGTTCATCGACGAGGGCAAGATCTCGCCAGACAGTTGGACCGTGTACTACGACCGGGAAAGCTGGTGGGATCAGCCGACGGTCCGCCACGGCGACGGGACGAATTTCTCCTTCGTCGACGGGCACAGCGAGTACTGGAAATGGAGAGACGCCCGCACCGTGAAACTGGCCAAGAGTGCCCAGGGAGTTGACAGCGCCCAGCCTGGGAATCCTGACCTGCACGCCGTCCAGCGGGCGGCCTGGGGCAAGCTGGGCTATGCTCCCAGCAATTGACTGCGGATTTCCCAGAAACGTGCGGAGGCCACGAAGAACTCCAAGAGAAGGTCTTGACCGGGGCGGCTTCTTCGGGTATTCTGGAATGAGCACCATCGTTTGAATCGTTTGTGGTAGGTATCACAGAGGATTGAACGCCCCAGAGCGGCAGGTCGATGATGAGAATGTGCCGGGTCGATGGCGATTGGGGGAGTTGGCCTACAGACGTTCGGAGGGCCAGTGCATCACAACTGCTACTCCGAGAATGCCCCAGCGATGCCGGTCGCGTGAAAAGAGAACACTATGCGTAAAATGAACGCTTTCACGCTCATTGAACTGCTGGTCGTTATCGCCATCATCGCATTGCTGATGGCGATTCTCCTGCCGGCATTGCAGCGGGTCCGCAAGCAGGCCAAGACCGTCATGTGCCGGTCGAACCTGAAGCAGATGGGCCTGACCTTCACCATGTACACGGAGGACAACAACGGGAACTTCCACGAGGAAACGGGCGGCGAGCCGACCCATAGCTGGGTCCCCGCGATGCGCCCGTACTACAGCCGTGAGCCGAAAATGCGCGTCTGCCCGGCGACCACGAAGTTCTACAGCGACGGCGTCACGGGGCCCTTCGTGGGCTGGGGAGTGTACGGGGAGGGCATTCTGCCCACCGTGCCCGGCTTCGCGATCAAAGGAGACTATGGGAGCTTCGGACTCAATGCCTGGGTCGCCAATGACACGGGCGACGTGCACACGAACAGGAACTGGCGGACGATCCGCATCAAGAGCGGGTACCAGGTGCCCGTATTCGTCGATTGCCAGTGGGTGGATGGGCTGCCCCTGCCGACGAACGCGCCGCCGGAATTTGACGGCCAGTGCCACTGGGATTGGTACACCAACGCCATGCGCAGCTTCTGTATCAACCGGCACAATGGGTCCGTCAATGCTGTTTTCATGGACGCATCGATCCGGCCGGTCGGCTTGAAAGAGTTGTGGGAATTGCACTGGCACCGACAATGGGTCCAGGAAAGAACGGCCAACGCACCGCCCGTGTGGCCGGAGTGGATGAGGCTTTTCAGGGACTACGCGAAACAGTAGAGCGCAAGACCCCCACTCCGGCAGCAGTCGCAAAGAGAAGATCGTTCTGAGATGTTCAGGACATGCACATGATGTTTTGTTGTGGAAGGAGGCATCTTATGTTTCGAAGACCGATTGTTCTTCTCTGTTTGGCCTCGATACTCGGCGTAGTGAGCACGGCCTCAGCCGCCTTGGTCGCCTACTGGCCCCTGGATGGCGATGCCAAGGACGCTGCGGACGGTCACGATGGCACGCTCGTCGGCGGCGCCGCGTTCGTGCAAGACCCGGACCGGGGCACCGTGCTGAGCGTGGACGGGGTCGATGGCCACGTCGCTGTCCCCCACTCGAAGGACTTCGAGTTCTCCGGGTCGTCCAGCTACACGATCATGGCCTGGGCCTACATCAACGCGGTGACGGGGACCTGGCAGGGCATCGTGGCCGAGAGCCGCGACCAGGGAGACCACTACGGCATCTGGGTCACGGACACCGGTGACTGGATGGGAGGCGGATGGGAGAACCGTGGCAGCAAGGTGCCGCTCAAGGTGTGGGTCCATGTGGCCTACGTGCAGAACGGCGCCACCGGGGTCGCCACCACCTATGTCAACGGCGTTGCGAACTGGACGGGAGGTACGAGGAACGGAACG
>Ga0315274_10014188_pt1 | contig 11304 bp, 11 predicted proteins | sample YL17G02_20_MG_FD_203700 | JGI IMG/M metagenome (GOLD analysis project Ga0315274, IMG submission 203700) | Sediment microbial communities from Yellowstone Lake, YNP, Wyoming, USA - YL17G02_20 | ecosystem: Environmental > Aquatic > Freshwater > Lake > Sediment | place: USA: Wyoming | collected...
GTGGTCTGAAGGAGGAAATGTTGCCAGAACCGTGTTATGTATATCATATATTTCACGAATCCAGATGGAAGGTGACCGATGTCCCTGGTGTTTTGACAAAAGTGTTTTTCTATTGTTTTCCTGCTGGAATTGCGATCAAGTTGAATGTTGTCAAGTGGAAGATTCGTGGCATCTTAAGAAGTGTACTATTAGGGGAGAGGACAAAACTGGATAAGTTGGGCGTTGAGTATTTTTCGCGAGACGAGTTGAAAGAGATACTCATGAAGATGCTGAGGGGTGAAGAAGTCAAGGTTCGTAATGACAGTGACTGGGGACTTGGGGATGAAGACTTAGAAGAACATTTTATTTGTAAGGCCGGGTGGGAATCGGTTAGGGTTTATAATGTATAAGAATAAAAAGGTGCTTGTGGCCGGAGGAACAGGAACGATTGGGATTCCTCTTGTCAAGAAACTTATGGAGCTCAGGGCCGAGGTAACTGTAGTATCCGTAGATAGGCCGGAATATGCCCGGTCGGTTCTTGGAGATGACGTGCCTTTCGTTCAAAGCGATTTGACGAATTTTGACAATTGCCTTCTTGCTACGAAAAATCAGGATTACGTATTTAACTTGGTTGGGATCAAAGGTTCCGTGGGTCTTGGAGAGGCCAAGGTGGCTACGTATTTTGTACCGATGTTGTGGTATCAGACGAACCTGATGGAGGCCTCATTTCGTAACGGTATAAGCCGATATCTCTTTGTAGGCAGCATCTGCAGCTATCCCCAATCGTCGGTCCCCAAAAAGGAAGACGATATGTGGGACGGTATGCCGAAGCAGAACGACCGATTCCCTGGACTTGCCAAGCGGATAGGCGAGGTCCAGGGTATGACGTATTTGCAGGAACATGGATGGGATGCGGTTCGAATTGTCAGGCCGTCGAATGTGTATGGTCCTTTTGATGATTTTGACCCTGCAAGTGCGCAAGTCATACCTGCGTTGATAAGAAGGATGGTCGGCGGTGAGAATCCTGTCAAGGTTTGGGGTGATGGATCGGCTGTAAGAGATTTTGTGTTCTCGGAGGATGTTGTTGATTGGATGCTGATTGCCCTCGAGAAGGCGCCGCCCTGTGTTCCGATTAACCTGGGAACGGGAACCGGTATCACCATTAGAGAAGTTGCAGAAACAATCGCACAATGTGTCCCCAAGCCTCCGCGAATAGAGTGGGATGCGATGAAACCTTCGGGTGACCCTGTACGCATATTGTCTATGGATAGGGCCAAAGAGCTTCTTGGATTCAAGCCCAAGACGAGTTTCCGAGAGGGAGTCAGGAAAACTGTCGATTGGTATCTGGCCAACGCAGAATTGGCGGGCCAGAAGAAACGCGGGAGAGATTATGGCAAATAACGAGCGACAATACATGTTACCGTTTGCGGAGCTCATAGATCGTCTTACGGTAGACCAGATCAAGGAAGTGCTGTTGTCGGAAGACAAACAGAGTTATGCTCAGGAGATGGCGAAGCTGGCTCACGATGTGGACATGATAATCGAGGAGAAAGGGCTGAAGCTGTCTGCTCGCCTGATAAGAATCATTATCGCACTCTCACAGATGAATCTTCACATCTGGCACAATAAGGAATTGATGCAGAATAATCCGGAGCAATATATGGATCTGCTGAAGCTTTCTCATCAGTTAAATGGTATTAGGAATCAAATGAAAAACTTACTTATAGAGGAGGCCGGTGATAGAGAAAAAAGCGCCATTAGGACCAATTTCAATACCGATGGCTTAGAAGGGTGGGAGATTAGCATATAGTAGGTGTAAAGGGATGATTTACAGGAATCTGGGTAATACCTCGGTTAAGATTTCTACGATTGGTCTTGGTACCACCGGTACAGGTGGCCGTTCAAGTATGGATGCTCAGCGAACCGAGAGGTTGATGAAGCTTTATCGGTATGCTGTTGATTTAGGGGTGAATTATTTTGATACAGCAGAGCTTTACGGCGGCGGTTATGCAGAAGAAGTTCTTGGCAAGGCGCTAAAGCCGATTAGAGATGCCGTGCTTATCGGGTCAAAGTTTAATCCACAGAACAATTCTTTCGACGGCGTCATGAGGTCTGTCGAAGGGACTTTGAGAAGATTAGACACAGACTATCTTGATCTGTATCAAGTACATTGGCCTAATCCACTGATTCCCCTTTCCGAAACAATGCGGGCTATGGAAAAATTGGTTGATCAAGGAAAGATTAGGTATATAGGGGTTAGTAATTTTTGTCTGGAGGAGCTTGAGGAGGCTCAGACATTTCTTGATAGAGGACAGGTCGTGTCCATACAAGCTGAGTATAGTCTGCTCGACCGCGCAATCGAACAGGAAATCATCCCATATTGTGCTTCAAATAACATCACTATACTCGTGTATGGAGCATTGAATCATGGCAGAGTTGCCTGGCATAAGGAGCAAGAGGAAGTTCTTAGTGCTACATCTGAGCGTTATGGGAGGATTCCTTCTCAAGTGGTGCTTGGTTGGATACTATCTCAGCCTTCTGTAGTTGCTTTGACAAAGACAAGCAGTTTTGAACATCTCAGGCAGAATGTACTGTCAACGGAGTTTATGCTTGAGAAGAGTGACGTAGAGTTAATAAGTAGTGCTTTTAATGATAGATGTATTTTGGTGCCGCTTGAGCAGATTCGTTTAACCGGGGCAAATTTCAAAGCCACCTATAATTCTGTTCAAGAGGCAGTAGAAAACAAGTTGGACCTAATTCCAAGTCCACTGATTCTGGCAAAGAATATATTGGCGAGGAAAGCATTTAAGCCTATTCGTTTGGTACCGACCAGGGATCAGACTGGAAAGTATAGTTATGATTTGGATGCTTATGATTTAATGGGAGAAGTCAAGAAATATTGGGCCTGGGTAATTGCTTATGGTGCAGTGGTTCCCATCCCTGCATATTGCATGCCTGATGATTCAATCGATTCTGTTGGAACGACTGGAAAGCTGGCCTATGCATAATCCATTCTGAAGGAAGCTATAGTGCAGTTCCAGCCCAAAGACTAATCATACTTAATTCTCTTAACCAAGTATCTGGGATGAGGCAACCATAGCGCGGCAAAGCGCTATGGAAATACCGAGTGAGGGTGCTGTGGTTTGAAATTTTATCGCTAATAGAACTTCGTTTCATTCTTGCTGTAATGTTCATCCTTCAGAGGAATGCTCACCTAAGGGTGGTTGTTTGGGGTTTGGGAGCTACAAGCCACCGGGGATCTATCGTATGCTTCTGAAACAGTTCGGAGCAGCTACAGAAATGGTCTCGGCTATAGGTCAGGGTACGGGTAAAGGCGGCTCGCAAGCCCGTGAAGCTCACTATGATATTTCCTATGGACGTCTCTTGCGTATGGGTATCGATCAAGGCATGACACTTATCGACACTGCGGAAGAATACGGAATGGGAGCAGCAGAAAAAGCCGTGGGAGCAGCAATTAAGGGTATTCGGGATAAAGTGTTTATTACCACGAAACTGTCTAGCGAACACTGCTCACAGCAAGATGTTATGTCGGCGGCCGAGCGAAGCCTGAGACGTTTGGGGACGGATTACATTGATCTGTATCAGATTCATTGGCCCAATCCTTTGATCCCTGTCGAGGAGACGGTAGAGGCCATGGCCCGCCTTGTACGTCAGGAAAAGGTGCGATACATCGGTGTCTGTAACATGCTTCGGAAGCTGCTTGATCGTGCATACCGGGCGGCGGGAGAGACCGCACTGAGTTCGGTCCAGGCAGAGTACAACCTGTTCGACCGGTCACCGGAAGATGAGATACTTCCTTTCTGTCGCAGCAATGGTATTTCATTCCTCGCGTACAGCCCTCTGGATCAAGGCTCTATCGTTAATGGAGGCCCGCAGCGGGCTCTTATCGCCGAACTTGCATCGACTTATGGTAAAACGCCTGCACAGATTGCCCTACGATGGCTGATTGGACAGGAATCGGTGTTTGTGATCCCGCATACGGACAATGAGCGGCATCTTCTTGATAATGCGGCCGCCGCAGATTTCGACCTTTGCGAAGAAGATATGCAGCGCATTGATGCAACCTGCAGTGCTGCGAGAGTTCAAATCGCCGTGAAGGATATATGTGTTCCCTGGAAGCGAGGAGAGAATACACTGCAAACGCGGGAGGATGCGATTCACAACAGAATGGATTTCATTCCCTCGCCCTCTGAGCTTTCTCAAAGTGTTCTTGCCGGAGAACACATCAAGCCGATTCGTGTGCGGCGATTGGCTGCCGAGGAGAAGGTTGAATCAATATTCGAATTGGTAGAAGGAAAACTACGATACTGGGCCTGGGTACTAGCATTCGGCGATGATGCTGAAATACCCGCACTTATCAGAGAGTGATGAAGATAGGAAGTCAACATGGGCAACGAGAAAATGGGAAATAAAACCTATGCCAGCGATAGCGAGGCGAGCTTGCGTATCGAACGAACGGACATGCTGAGGAACTGTCCTATACCTGGCGAGCAGGTGCTGTCTAATCTGGGTCTTTTTCTGAGCTCCAGAGACCTGTCACGGATTCTCTTCATGGATGCACTTTACCGTCAGATCGTGGATGTCCAGGGTGTAGTCATCGAATTTGGCACGCGATGGGGGCAAAACATATCACTTCTGTCTGCATTAAGGGGAATCTACGAGCCGTTCAACAGACTCCGCAAAATTATCGGCTTTGATACGTTCGAGGGATTCCCTTCCGTGACCAAGAAAGATGGAGCATCAGATCTTATGGTGCCTGGGAACCTGACCGTATCGAAGGGATATGAGAACTATCTAAAAAGGATTATGGAACTCCAGGAACTGGAGAATCCGCTGGCGCACATAAGGAAATTCGAAATCAGAAAAGGCAATGCTGTGATAGAGCTAGACGCTTATCTGTCTGAACATCCGGAGACAATCGTTGCGCTGGCGTATTTCGACTTTGACCTGTATGAGCCGACAAAAGAGTGCCTCGAACGCATCCGCCCGCATCTTGTCAAAGGCAGCGTCCTCGGATTTGACGAGTTGAATGATCCTGATTCACCGGGTGAAACCCGAGCTTTGGCGGAGGTATTTGGTCTTAATTCGGTTGCGTTGAAACGGCACCGATACACATCGCGGGTCTCATATTTTGTCGTGGAGTGACGGTCGAACATATCTGGAGGCAGGATCGCATCATGATAACAGACAGCGTTCTGGAGTCCTTTTACAAGACGAACGTCCTGATAACCGGTGGGACCGGGCTGATTGGCAGGCAGGTCGTGGAGATCCTCTGTGACGCCGGGGCGTACGTCCGGGTGGTTTCCTTGGACGACATCAGGGTGGACGACCGGGCCGAGCATATCTGTGGGGACCTTATGGACTTTGACTTCTGTAAAGAGGTAACACGTGACATGGATTTCGTTTTCCACATTGCGGGAATCAAAGGCTCCATCGAGGTGACTAAGAAAAAGCCTGCGAGTTTCTTTGTGCCTCTGCTGATGTTCAACACAAATGTGCTTGAGGCATGCAGAATCAACAAGGTCAAGAAGGTCGTTTACACCAGTTCCATCGGGGCCTACGCCAGCGCAGAGGTCTTCAGGGAAACCGAGAATCTCGATGGCCCTCCGATGGATATGTTTCCCGGCTGGGCGAAGAGAATGGCGGAACTACAGATTCAGGCCTACAAAACTCAGTACGGTCTTGAGAACTTCGCGGTAGTCAGACCCTGCAATGTCTATGGCCCCGGCGATAATTTTGACCCTGACAACGCAATGGTCATCCCGACGCTGATGTACAGAATATATCGCAAGGAAGACCCCGTGGTCGTCTGGGGTGATGGTTCGGCCATTCGCGATTTCGCCTACAGCCGTGACATCGCCGAGGGTGTTATTCTCGCGCTGTATCATGGAACGCACTCGAGTTTCGTCAATCTCGGCAGCGGAAAGGGGTATTCCATCCGGGAACTTGTCGAGACCTTGCGCAGCTTTATTGACTTCAACTATTTCTTTGACGCCGGCAAGCCTTCGGGCTTTCCCAGACGGGTTATGGATATATCTCTCGCCAAGAAGACGATCGGTTATAACCCCACGACGGCACTACGGGATGGATTGAAGCAGACGTGGGAATGGTACGTGGCTCATCAGGATGAGTATCTCAGACGCAAGAACTACTTTGTCGAAGCGGGTACCTAAATGATAGAGGTTTGCAGGACCAAGCTCAACGGCGTTTTGCTGATAAAGCCCACCTTTTTCGAGGATCACAGGGGAGAGTATCTGGAACTCTACAACGAGAAGCTGTACAAGTCCCAAGGCATCGATATAGACTTTGTTGAGGATGATATTTCTGTCGCTACAAGGGGCGTGCTCAAGGGCATTCATGGTGACTCTGTAACCTGGAAGCTGATATCTTGTTTGCACGGCAAGTTCTATCTTGTCGTGGTCAACTACGACCAGCAGTCTCCCGATTTTGGCAAGTGGCAATCGTTTGTTTTGTCCGAGGTGAATAAGCACCAGGTCTTGGTCCCGCCGAAGCACGGTAACGGTCATCTGTGTCTCAGCGAGAAATCCATATTCCACTACAAGCAGTCCGCCTACTACGATCCTTCAAGGCAATTTACCATAAAGTGGAATGATCCAAGATTTGCCGTCTGGTGGCCGATTAAAAATCCGATCCTCTCGCCGAGAGATGACCCCAACTCCACCGATTGAGGCTCCTCTCATCTTCTTAGTCCTTTCCTGTTGGAGGTAGTTTTAGTGTTCAAAGATAGCAGAGTTATTGTAACCGGTGGCTCAGGCTTTGTTGGTGTCAATCTGATAAGGCGTCTCTTGCAGCTCGGCGCAAACATCACTGCCACGCTGCACAACAAGCCTGCGGTGGTCAAAGATGACAGGATCCGGTACATCAAGTGCGATCTCACCAAGGCCCGTGACTGTACCCGAATGTTTAAGGGTGCTGATTATGCGTTCATGTGTGCGGCAAACACGTCAGGGGCGGCTGTCATTGAGAAAACACCTCTCGTCCATGTTACGCCGAACGTTGTCATGAATACACTTGCACTTGAGGCGGCCTACATCGCTGGGGTAAAGAAGTTTCTCTTCATCAGCAGCAACACCGTCTATCCCGATCTGGACCACCCTGTCAGAGAAGATGAAATGATGTCCGGGGAGTTGTTTGAGAAGTACTTCTGCGTTGCCTGGATGAAACGATTCTCCGAGATTCTCTGCCGGATGTATGCCGAGAAAATAAGACAGCCGATGAAGACGGTTATTGTCAGACCGGCCAATATCTATGGGCCCTTTGATGATTTCGAATGGGCGACGTCGCATGTCGTGCCGGCTCTCATTCGAAAAGTGGTTGAGCGACACGACCCGATCGAGGTATGGGGCGATGGCAACGATATCAAGGATTTGATTTACGTCGACGATTTCATTCGGGGCATGCTACTTGCGATGGAGAGAATAGACACCTTCGATCCCGTCAACATTGCCACAGGCAGAGCTTGTAGCATCAAGGATGTATTGCGTACCATCCTTAGGGTAGATGGTTATGCGGATGCCAGGATTACCTTCAACACCTCCAAACCAACTATGATACCAAAACGGCTGATTGATGTCACTAAAGCTAAAAGACTTCTTGGATTCGAGGCCGGGACCTCAATCGAAGAGGGCATAAGAAAAACCGTCCAGTGGTATAGGGAAAGCCAGTTATCATGATCATAACCCGTACACCCTTCCGTGTCTCTTTTTTTGGCGGTGGAACCGACTATCCAGCGTGGTATGAGGAAAACGGTGGATCTGTTCTTAGCACCACCATCAACAAGTACTGCTACATCTGTTGTCGGTACTTACCCCCGTTCTTTGACTACAAATATCGTATACGTTACACCTTCCGTGAGGAGGCAGGTGACATTTCTGAGATAAAGCACCCAGCTGTTCGCAAATGCCTCGAGTTTCTGGGCATAGAGCAGGGTATTGAAATGGTTCATACAAGTGACCTGCCTGCCCAATCAGGTATCGGTTCCAGTTCATCCTTCACAGTTGGGTTTCTTAATTCCCTTTATGCCTTGACAGGGCAAATGGTGTCTAAGAGAAAGCTGGCACTGGACGCCATCCACGTGGAGCACGACCTTATTAAGGAGAACGTTGGTTCACAAGATCAGGTTGCTGCGGCCTTTGGCGGATTCAATAAGATCATGTTTGGGGGAGAAGAGCGGATAGTCGTTCAGCCCATTACTGTCAGCCAAGAGAAGTTGGACTTGCTCCAGGATCACCTAATGTTGTTCTTCACGGGGCTTTCGCGCAACGCCTCGGATGTTGCGAAAGACCAAATAGAGAATATGTCCTCAAGAAAGGATGAATTGAAGGCAATGGGAGGGATGGTAGATGATGGCATTAGTATCCTAAACGGTAGGGCGGATGCTCTTGATAGTTTTGGAAGGCTTCTCGGCGAGGCATGGAAAGTCAAGAGAAAGCTCTCAAGAGTAATAACCAACAGCGCTATTGACGATATCTACAATACCGCTATCCGTGCCGGCGCTCTCGGCGGAAAGCTGCTCGGTGCTGGCAGCGGTGGTTTCATCATCTTCTATGTGCATCCTGAGAACAGGCGCAGAGTAAGAGAGATGCTGGCAGGCCTCGTGTATGTGCCGTTCCGATTTGAAACGCTGGGAAGCCATGTCATACTGTATACGGCACAGGATTTGTCGTCACTGCCAATTCAAGAGTATCAACATGGTTATTCTCAGGTGGGGGGAAGGGGCATAACTTTGGAGCATAGTGGGCGATCATCTGAAACGGATAGCAGAGGTGAATGAGCGTCCGTTCCTTGATATTCATGCTTGGGTTGGTTCATCATAAGAAAAATTTATGCCGGACCTGTCACTGGTAAACACCGATGTCTTGATTTTGGCCGGCGGCCAGGGAAAGCGCCTGCGCCAGGTCGTCGGCGACAGACCCAAGCCGATGGCGGATATCAGTGGTCAGCCTTTTCTTGATGTTCTTATCAATTATGCATCAGGGTTCGGATTGAAGCGTTTCGTCCTTGGCACGGGCTACAAGGCTGACACTATTACGACCTACTATGAATGTAAAGACGGTCCTCAGCAGATAGTTTTTTCGAATGAATCGATCCCTCTCGGCACAGGCGGTGCCATCAAGAATGCAGAGGGCTTTCTCAATAGTGATCCGTTCCTCGTTATGAACGGGGACTCATTGTGTCAACTGGACTTGTCTGACTTCCTCCAGTTCCATATCAAGAAAAATGCATTGTTGTCTATCGCTTTGGTTCCCGCTGATTGTACGGAGGATTTCGGCACAGTTGAGTTGGATGAAACGCAGAAAGTTATCCGGTTTGAAGAGAAAAAAGCAAGAAGCTCAAGAACCTTCATTAGTGCCGGTATCTATCTCTTTCGGCAGGATATTTTCCCTATGATGCCCAGACAGACAAAGTACTCTCTCGAGTATGACCTTTTCCCATCCTTGGCAGGGCGGGAGTTTTATGGATATGTTGCACCTGCAGAGTTGATAGATATCGGAACCCCTGAGAGATATGAGAGGGCAAAGACACAGTTGCGGTGTGAATAGTATATGGGTGGCGAAAGCAGAATTACAGGCAATCTACTGATAAAGAACTCGGTTTTGAACTTTATTGGTCAGGTGTTGACTTTCCCGGTAGCGATGCTAACCATTCCCTATGTCGTGAGCAACCTCGGGGCAGAGAAATACGGCATTTTCGTTCTTATCAGGGTATTCGTTGATTACTTTGCTGTTTGTGAGATTGGGCTTGGGGGTGCAGTAACGAAGTTCATTGCAGAGGCCCTCGGAAAAGGAAAGACCGAAGAGGCGAGTCGGATTTTTTGGACTTCACTATTCTCTATACTTATTATAGGAGTAGTGTCGGGGACGCTGTTCTATTTCCTTGTTCCTTATCTGGGAGTTTCCTTTCTTAAGGTTAGCCCTAATGCAGTTGCGGAAATGAAAACGGTTTTCCGAATTGCTTCTTTGCTGCTGCTTGGAATATTGCTTAAATCATTCTTTACGGGTGTTCTGGGAGCATACCAGAGGTTTGGTCTATTGAACATGGTCAGGACACCCTCGATGATAGTGTCGCTGATTGTCCCTGTTGTCATGATTTACTTGGGCTATGGCCTTACAGCCGTAGTGTTGGGCATAGTTGCGTCAGAATTGGTGACAGCTATAGTGTATTGCTTGATATGTCTTGGAATAGCTGGGAGGAAACATGCGTATTTACTGGATCTCAACAGTCTCAAGTCAATTCTCGGTTTTGGGGGTTGGCTGAGTGTTATCAAAATTATTGGGTGCATAATGACAAATATTCAACGGCTATTTATTGGTTCGTTGATCGCCGTGGTCTATGTTACATACTATAGTATCCCCTTTAGCCTGACAAGTAAGATAGGGATAATAGGAGTCAGTATTACCCCCGTTGTTTATTCCGCGACCAGCGCTTTCCACATCAGTAACAGAGAGAAGTTTGAGAAGCTTGTCGGTCATTCACTTAAAGGCATGGCACTTCTCTATGGTTTGCTGTCTCTGGTCCTTGTAGTGTTCTCCAAAGAAGTCATACTTCTCTGGATGGGAGAGGATTTTTATAGGAGTATCATTGTTTTGCAGATACTAAGCGTTGGCATGTTTTTCGATGGTATGAGTTGGATTTTTGGGACTTTCCTACAGGGCATCGGCAAGCCCAAAGCGATTACCTTGGTGGCTGTCATACAGGTGCCTATAGATATACTTCTTACGTGGCTCTTGATAAAGAACTTCGGTATTACAGGTGCTGCTTCGGCGTGGGCTTTGCTGAGAGGTTTAGGTGCCGGGTTGTTGTACCTCTCCTGTAAGCGATTTCACGTTCTTGATTTTCGATTTAGGATCAATACCAACTACATCAAAGGCTTGAGTTTGATTCTGTTGATTCTTCTGGTGACTGTTCTTTTGAAGACTCTCCACGGTGCATCTCTTTTGTTCCTTGTTGTCAATGCGTTGATATTGATCGTGGGGTACGTGTTTGTTGCTCTAAACTACTTATTGGATTCTACACAGAAAAGGATAGTCATTGAAAATGTGAAGTTGTGTATTTCGGTCTTGCTGATGAGGAAGGTCCAAGGCCAGACCGTGCAGAACACATGAGAGGTTATATGGATTGTAAAAACAACGCTCCATATCTAAGCGTAGTTGTCTCCTCGCGGAATGACAATTATGGTGGGAATATGCAGAGAATAATGCAAACAAGTTTGGATTCTCTGATAATGCAGCTCGAAGGATATAAGCTTGAATCAGAAATCATCTTAGTGGATTACAATCCTCC
>Ga0315274_10014189_pt1 | contig 11304 bp, 8 predicted proteins | sample YL17G02_20_MG_FD_203700 | JGI IMG/M metagenome (GOLD analysis project Ga0315274, IMG submission 203700) | Sediment microbial communities from Yellowstone Lake, YNP, Wyoming, USA - YL17G02_20 | ecosystem: Environmental > Aquatic > Freshwater > Lake > Sediment | place: USA: Wyoming | collected...
GGACGAAGACGACATAAAGCGAAGCGACCGCCGAGGCCGCGTACGGAATGCCACCCAAAAGAGAGAAGAGAGTCGCAGCGACCGCGGCCGCGATAAGCGCGGAAATGACGCGTATGCGCAGGCAGGCGCGGAAAAGGCCCTTCAGGCCGGCGCCGTCGGCCTCTACACGCTGAACGAGGATTGTGACGCCCTCTTTGAGGCCCAAGCCGGCGGCGAGAGTCACCAGGCCGACGGCGGAGAGCACTACCCAACCGAAGGCGCCGAGGGCGTCTTCGCCGAGCAGTCGCCCGACCAGGATGGATCCGAGCGTCAGGGTAAGGCCGTCGAAGGTCACCGCGATCTGGTTCCAGAGGTAACTTTTCGCGGTGTCGCGGGTCAAGGTATCCAAGAAGAACCCTCAATAGCTTGCGGCGAATTATACCGGCCTCGCGCGTAAGCGGCAAGCGCCGGACACGGCTTGGGAATGCCTGCACGCCTTGTTGGGCACATGCCGACTCGGCAGCGGAGATGCGCGGCACACGCGGGCTGCAGTCAAGAGCGAGGAATCCTGGTGTCCGTTGGCGTTGTTGACAGAGTCGTAACGGTTGCCGGTTCTCGTGCACAAGACGCAATAAGAGGTGGGCGTTCATGCAATTGCCGTCTGGCACGCATAGCAGCGGAAAAAGCGCGTGACTTTCCGCGACAAGATTGTTAGCATAGTATTTTTCCCATGAGAGTCACCTTGAGTTCCCCGCAAGGCGTGACTTGCAGAGAATCAGAGGGGTAGAACATGTGCGCTGGAGGTCCTGGGGGAGAGAAGCGAGTCGAAGGACTCTCGGATTCTCCGGTAAACACCGCCCTCTTTGTTAGCAATCGCGTCACGACTGCAGGGCGAAAGCAGCCGGCTCGAACGAGTGACTGGACGCGATACAGCGCGGGTCCACCGGTTGGCGGAAGCGCATATCGGCTGCTGCCCGCTTTAGGCAAAAGTGGACAGTCAGCCCAACAATTCTTGGACATCAACCGAGGACGAGGCTCCCCGACGGCGTTCTTCGGAAGCAAGGGGGGAGAAGGCAAAGTGTGGAGTTTGCGGCGCTGAATTGAGAACAGTGAGTGATGCAGCAAGGAAAAACCCGGACAGCGACGGAAACTCCGGGAGGGGGTTCTGGCAGTTGGCTTTAAGACGCGAATCTTGTGCTGCAAATACTTGTGCTAATTGTGCTTGCAGCGTGGCCATCTGGACATAGTGAGCCTGACCAAGAACTGCATAGGCGGCAGGTCACGTGGCACAGTAGAAGGAGGATGTCGTGCCGTCCTGGAAGTTGCGCAAGTTAGTGAAAAAGTATGCGTCGGCCTCCTGGGTCGAGCGGAAGAGCGCCATTGAGGAGATGGCCAACCTCGACGAGTGGGAGAAGGTCACTACGGTCGTGAGTGCCTTGGGCGACGTCCACCCAGACGTGCGTGCTGCTGCGGAACGCGCCCTTCGTACGGTTAATGTGTTGACTCTTGCCGACGCGATCGCGTCAGCCCCGGACTCGACCCGACACATCTTGGTGAAAGCCATGGGCCCCGCCATGGCCGCGGAGATCGCACGCCGTGTGATGCTTGGGCTGGTGAAGGACTCGGAGTTGGGGGACTACACGAACCGAGGCAAATACACCCCACAGGGCCTCGCGGCCATGAACGCTTGGTACCTGCAGGTGGGAACGACCCCCTTCGCGGAGGGCGCCATCAAGGCTCTTGCGGCGGTTGCCAGTGATCGACTGCCCGCAGTCAGGTTGGCGGCCGGCGAATCTGCTATGCAAGTAGCGGATGTGTGCGGACTCGTGAACGCCGGCACGAGCCTCCTGGTCGCGCCGGAGGCCGAGCGGCTGGCGGCGGCGCGGTCGCTTGGGCCCACGCCCACCCCCGAAGCGGTAATAGCGTTGCTAAAGCGGCGCCAGGCCGCACTCGAGCAGTTCGTGGCCGCTCTACGGGACGGGGACATGGAGGCGTTTACAGAAGCGCTCCAGGCCGGTGCTAAACTGGACGTGCAACTCAAAGATGGGTCGTCCCCGCTGCACATCGCCGCCAGCCACGGGCAGACGGGGCTCATTGCGTTCCTGCTTAGTAAGGGCCTGGCTGTGAACGCCGCAGACGAGATCGGAAGGACCCCACTCCACCTGGCGGCATCGTGCGGGTTCCCGGGTGCTGCCGCCGAGCTCCTTAAGGGCCGCGCCTACTTAGAGGCCAAGACGAAGGAAGGCCTGACGCCTCTGCACGCCGCTGCCCAGAACGGTCACGTCGACCTGGCGCGACTTCTCCTGGATGCCGGCGCGCAAGCTAGTGCTATCGACGCACAGGGCCGGACCCCGCTTGCGTTGGCTGAGGCGGGAGGTCACAGCGAGACGGCCGACTTGCTCAGGCAACGCAAGTGCACACCGCCCACTCCCCCGCCGACGCCCAGCGCGTCGACGTCTCAGGGGTCAGGGTGTCGCGTGACGCTTCTGCTGGCCGGTGCTCTGATCATCTTCATGCTTTTACTGGCCGGGGCCCTGATGATCATCGATCTGGCGGCAATCCTGCGATAGCTACAAGGAAAGCGAGGACATGAACCAGGTACACCTTGAGAGGTTGACGCGCGTACTGGACCGGTCGGCGGAAGCCATCAGGGAGTTGATGCTACGATCAGGTGGCGGTAACCTGGCCGATCAAGTTGCTGTTCCCGGGGCGAAGGCCTGCGCACTCTTCTGGAATCATGAATTCCCCATAGGTGAGGGTTGGGGGGAGACGCAATACGTCGATGTGAGCGGCAGCGACCTCACGGGCGGCATGTTCTTCGCGTATCCAGCCGACGTGCTATGCCTCCGGCACGCTCGTTTCGGCGGCGCCCGCCTGGACGGAACCCGCTGGTTCTATTGCCAGCTTGGCGGCGCCGACTTCGCCGGCGCAAGCCTCCGCAACTGCCTTATGTTCGGTGTCATCGCACCGGGCGCATGCTTCCACGGAGCGGACCTGACTGGTTCCAGGATAGGCTACATGGCCCTGAACGTCAAAGATGACCCGATTGATTTCACTGGGGCCAACCTATCTGGTGCCGACATTATGCTCACGGAGCAGCGCTTCGTACTCACCGGGGCGAAGATGGCGGGATCACGGATCAGAGAGGGAGCAAAGGCCACAGAGGCCGAGCGGCAGGCCTACAAGGCGCTCGTCGACGACTTCCTGGCAAACCTCAGCGCAGACCAGCGTGCTGAGATGGCCCGGCAGGAACAGATAGTCACCCCTTCGACAGTCATGCCCGCAGGAGGGCCGGCTGTCCAGAGGGCCCTAAGCGCGAGCGGCGTACCGGTCTCCACGGATGTGAGGCCATGTCATCGCTGCAAGAAGCCAATCCTGAGGACCGGGGCGTTTCTGGAGTTATGCGAACAGGCCGGACTCGTGGTGGATTCTGGGACCGGGGAGGCGAAAGCCCGCATGGGTGGGTTCACTGTCGTCGGGAACGTGCTGGACGCTCAGGCATGCCTGGACGAGCAGAAGCGCACACAGCAGCAGTCCCTCGAGTCGCTGGAAGACCGGAAGGGCTTCCGCTGCGTGAGGTGTGGCGCGATCTACTGCATGGCTTGCCTGTTCCGCTATGCGCCCCCTCATCACAAGGGGGGCAAGGCGTGTCCGGACTGCGGCGGGACGTTCGTGATGATCGAATAGGCGTCACATCACCTGTCGGCCTGTCGGGGAAAGTATGCAAAGTTGTCTCCGAGTCGGCCCGATCCTTTGCGTGTCGGCCGGACTCAGTGTCAATCTCTCCTCTTCAACTCATTCTTCATTCCGCCATTCTTCCCGACCGGCCGGGTATATGTACAGCAGGGCGTTAACCCGCCTGCGCCGAGGCTTCGCCGAGCAGGCCAGCCGGTCAATCTTCCGGGTGTGATGCACAGGTCGTTGACGGCGAATCCCGGTGTCTGTCGAGAGAGAGGCGGAAGGAGTCTGCCATGTCAACAACTTGCCCACCCGTCCGCCAGCCGCGAGGCGTTTCGCCCGCCACGCTTTCGGCAGAGGCTTTCCTGACTCCCGAAGAGCGATTCCGTGAAGTCACCCCTATTCTTGCCCCAGGGCTCCGCGCCTCGACAGCCATCCACGGCTTGCGGTCGCCTCGATAATTCCAAGTGACGACGGTCCGCCGGAAGAATCTTCAGAACCTACCCGGAATCCCCTTGAGGTTCCCGTCAAGACAGACCCTCATCCTGCCACCGGTTAAGACACGAGAGACCCGCCTGCGCACGGCTACAGCGGGCAGGCCGGAGAAAGGAGACCACATGAACGTTGGAAAAGAGTCGCAGCATTGAAGCAGATGACAGTCACGCAGGTTCGTGCGAAATATGCGGAGGTCTTCCGCGAAGAGGCCCGTTCCGTGCACACGGGCTTCCTTATCAAGGGTATCGCTTGGCGACTCCAGTCGCGTTCCGAGGGCGACCTTTCCGAGCATGCCCAAGAACGGGCAGACAAGATTGGCAACGACGCGGACATCCGCATGTGCGCGGCGAAGATGCCTGCCAGAAATATGGAATGTGGGAACAGCGCCTGCATTTTGTTGACATGCGCACTCTGGGATTGACAGACTCTATACTCAATCCGTCGTTTCGAACCCGTCTTCGACGAAGGTGAGTCTCGAGGTGTGAGGGATGAGAGGCTACGGGCGAGCACAAGCCCGGCAGTGGCACAGCGCTGGGCGCCGACGCGCGCCCTACAAGAGACAAATTGGGCGAGCCATAGGCTAACTCGGCCAAGTTCGCCGCGGCGTCGCCGCTACGGCATCACCGTTGGACAGGTCGTCTTCGGCAAGGCTTCCGACTCCACTAAGGATTCCCGCTTCGGGAACGCTTCCGGCTTCGTTAACGCTACGTCGGGCAAGAACCCGCCCAAGGCCAGCAGTGCCATACAGAGAACACTGGCGCACAGGTCTATCCGCCGGTGGTGGGCCGGCAGCACCACACTTGGTCGAGCGCGGTTCGACTCAACTCGGCGAAGTTCGTGCGCCCTTACAACTCTCCCTCACCCCTGCCCCTCTCCCGGCGGGAGAGGGGAAAGAGAGTGGGCGTCTCAACTGGTCCGGATGCACTACGGGGGAAGACAGTACTGCCAGACCAAAACGGAGAGGGGCAGTCTCGAATGGGGGCGCCAAGTTTAGGCGCAGCTGTTTGTTCTTGACGGGGCTACAGGACGCGGTAGAATGCCGACTGTGACTATCCTCAAAGAGAATCCTGCCAGTCCCGGCGACTCCGGAAAGGGTTCCCGGGCGTTTTTTCTGATTGTGGCTCTTGCCTTGGGCGTCAGCCGCGTGTGGGTGGGGGGATATTCATTCGGCGCCGCCGACCATGCCTGGCAGGTGCCGCTTGTGAGGGGCATCGCGCAGGGGGAGGCGCTGCACGACTACATTTTCCAGCCGGCGCCGAGGCTCTCCTTCTATTTCCCAATCGTGGGGTTTTTGGCCCGTTACTGGCCGGTGGAGGCGGTGTATTTCGCGGGGTATCTGGTCGCATCGGCCGCGATGGCGGCGGCGCTGTATCTTCTTGCGGCGAAGATGCTGGTGAGCAGGCCCGCGGGCCTATTGGCGGTGGTGTTACTGGCGGTCGGAAAGGACACGGTGGCGGGGGCGACGACGTGGGACGCGATGTTTCTTCCGCGCACTGCGGCATTGCCCGTGCTTCTCCTGGGGTGGTGGCTGCTTCTGGAGGGTCGGGCCGCATGGGCGGGCGTGTTGGCGGGTCTGGCCTTTGCGGTACATCCGCTGACCGGGATTTACGGGACGGCGATTGCGGTGGCGGCGATAGTATTGGCCGAGCGCGAGACGTGGGGGCCGCTGTGGCGGTTCTGCGCGGGGGCAGCCGTGCCGGTGGCGGCGACGATTGTCTACACATGGGGGATGCCTCTGCCGTTGTGGAACGCGCCGCAGGCATGGAACTACGCAATGCTCGTGCGCAATCTGCATCACCTGACCTCCAGAAGCATCGTGCTTTTGGCGGGAATACTCGTGTACGCCATGGCGGTAACGATACACGTCGGGTTGACAGGAGGCAGATCGCGGCTCCTGATCGGCGCAACGGCAACGGCGGCGGTAGTCTTCACATACTACGCGGCGGCCAGGACCGCCGGGTACTTCATGGGCTTCAGGGAACCGGAAATGGCGCTCCTGAAGCCGCCTGCGGTGGCAATTCTGCAGCCGCTGAGGATGAGCGGACTGTTGGGGATACTGGTGTTCGTGGCGACGGCCGGGATGCTGTGGCGTGCGATGCAGAAGGGGCTTTCGGGGAGGCTCTGCGCCGCAGGCGCGGCGGTGGCGCTTTCGTGGGAACACTACGTGATCGGGCTGGGGTTTTTGGCCGGGGCGCTTCTGTCACAGGAGAACTCGAAGGTGCGGAGGGCGGCAGGGGTGACGTTGGGGATCCTGGCGCTGGCGGGAGCAGGGCTGTTTCACAAGACTGTCCTGATACTGTTCTCGGCCGTGGTGGTCGCGTCGTTGGTGGCCGCGCTTGCGTCGAAAAACACGAGGTTCTCGGCGGCATGGGCAACGCTTCTGGCGACGGTCGCACTTGTGGGCATGGTACCCGCATCGTGGGCAGAGCGCGCGGCGGTCAGGGCTTTCGGGCCGGAGGCGGTTTCACGCGGAAGGCACTACAGCCGGACGGTGGAAACCGGCGCAGCGGCGGAAAAGGACGTCACGGAGGCGACCCGATGGATAAGGGCAAGCGCGGGCGCGGACGACGTCACAATAGTCCCGACATGGTGGGAATCATTCCGGGTACTGGCCCAGAGGCCGGCGTACGGGACATATAAGGACGGGACGCTGATTTTCTTCAACATGGGGCTTGCGGCCGCGTGGGCGGACAGGATGGAACTTCTGGGCGTGCCGATGCGGGTGGGAGAAGGGTCAAGACAGCCCGAGGGCGACCACACGGCGTATCCAAGGCTCCACGAGGAACGGATACTTGAGGCCGTGAGCCGATACCCGGCCAAGTACATTGTGCGGTTCAGGAAGGACCTGCCGAGGTTCAAGACTGCATTCGAAGGCAGGGACTGCGTCATATACGAGATAACGCAGGCGAAGGAGGGACAATGAGCGGCGGCCGGTGGAAAGTGGGGCTGCAGGCCGCGGCTTCCGTAGTGCTTTTCGCGCTCGCGGTCAAGGTGGCGCAGCCTGACCGCCTCGTGCAGGCGGTCAGGCAGGCGCGCGGCGGGTACCTGGCGCTGTCAGTTGCGCTGGTCCCCGCACTCATCGCCCTGAGGACGCTCCGGTGGCACATCCTGAGCAGGACGAGAAGGCCCGAGATGCGTTTCAGAGAAAGCGTCCACTCGTACATGGCAGGCCTGACGCTTGCGACGGTTTCGATCCAGGCGGCGGAGTTGGCGAGGGGCGCATACGCCGCACCGGACGACAAGGCGGGTTTCATGGGCCTGACACTTCTGGACAAGATAATCGACGTGGCAACGCTGTACCTTTTTGCCTCGGCGGGCCTTGTGCTGATGCTGCCCGGATGGCAGAGGGCAATCGGGCCTGCGGCGGCGGCCGCCGCGTGCGCCGGGTGGTTCGCGGCGGGCAGGTTGGCGGCGGTCATGGAGAGACGGCTGCCGAAGTCGCGGATAACCAACGCGGTCGGGCGCGCGCTTGCCGCGATGAGGCAGGTACCGAAGGGCGTTCTGGCGGTCGCATTTCTGGTGGCGGTCTCGAACCTTGCGCTTTACTATTTCCATCTGTACCTTATTACGTACGCGTTTTCGCCGGAGATAGAGGTAAAGGCGATAGGTCTTTTTCCCTGGATCACTTTGAACCGGGTGATACCCAGCATTGGGGGGGTTGGAGTGAGGGAGTTCATAGCGAGCGCGCTTTTCGCAGGCGGACGATACAAAGTTTCGAGCGCGGCGGCCGTCAACGCGTCATTAGTCCAGTTTGTCACACTCAACGTGGCGCCCGTCGTAGTGTGGCTGGCGGCGGCCGGCGGGTTCTCGAGAATGGCGGGGCGCCGCAGCGGAGGGAAGCGTGACTGAGTTAGCGAAACCGCAGGTGGAAAAAGGAAGGCACGTGGACATCAGCGTGGTGCTGCCCGTGCACAACGAAGCGGGGGCGCTGGAGCGGCTGCACCAGGAACTCAGGGGCGTGCTGCGGGAGATGAAGGCGTCGTGGGAGATCATCTTCGTGGACGACGGTTCCACTGACGGGTCAAGCAACGTGCTGCGCACTCTATGCGGCAGCGGGACGCGGGCGGTGTTACTTGGCAGGAATTTCGGCCAGACGGCGGCGCTTGCGGCGGGCATAGACAACGCGAGGGGCTCCATAATCGTCACCATGGACGCGGACGGGCAGAACGACCCCGCCGACATTCCGAGGATGGTTGCGCTTCTGGGGGAGGGGTATGGAGTAGTGAGCGGGTGGAGGATAAGGCGCAAAGATCCGCTTGTTACACGGCGGTTTCCGTCGTGGGCGGCAAACAAGGTCATCAGCCTGGTAACGGGGGTCAAACTCCACGACTACGGCTGCGCGCTCAAGGCATACGACAGGAAGGTTTTCGAACACCTCAGGCTATACGGGGAGATGCACAGGTTCATACCGGCGCTGGCGTCGTGGACGGGGGCGGAGGTGGCGGAAGTCAAAGTAAACCACCGGCCGAGGGCGGCGGGCAGGAGCAAGTACGGGCTGTCGCGCGTGGTGAGGGTTGTTCTCGACCTCGTGACAGTGAAGTTCCTGCTGTCGTACGCGACGCGGCCGATACAGATGTTCGGCAGGCTGGGGTTCTGGTGCTTCGCCGGCACGGCGCTGTCACTGTTGTACGTTATTTACGACAAACTGGCACACGGGCACGACATGACGGGCAACCCGCTTTTCTTCCTGTCGGTGCTTCTGATGGTTGTGGGCACACAGTTCATAACGCTCGGGCTTCTGGGCGAGATAACGATACGCACATATCACGAGTCGCAGGGCAAGCCGATATACATCGTCAAAGAGACTATTGGATGACGGATGAAATCCGCCTCTTGGTCCTGAACTGCGAATACCCACCGATAGGCGGCGGCGCCGCGCGGGCAACGGAATATATCCTGAACGAACTGGAGGGATTCCCCGTGCGCTGGACGCTCGTGACCTCGAGCGCCGGGGACACCATCCGCGTCCGGGAACACGGCGAGAAAGGGCGGATCGAGTGCCTCCCTGTCGGGAAAAGGGACCTTTACTTCTGGAGGAAGAGGGAACTGCTGGCTTACGCGTACGCGGCCTGCAGGCGCGTGCGGAAACTCGAGGCCGGGGGGGAGAGGTACGACCTCTGCCACGCTTTCTTTACCCTGCCCGCGGCGGCCGTGGCGATGCTCGGCGCGAAACGCCGTCCGTACATAGTGTCGCTGCGCGGTTCGGACGTGCCGGGGCGGACCGGGCGTTTCGTGTGGTTCTACCGGGCGTTCGGTTTCGCCTTCGGGGCGATATGGAAACGGGCCGCCGCGGTGGTCGCGAACAGCCAGGAGCTCAAGGAACTCGCCTCAGCCAGGGCGCCGGACATCGGGATAGAGGTCATTCCCAACGGAGTCGACACGAGGAAATTCCACCCGGCGGAGAAACCGCCCGGGACGTTTACCGTTGTCACCGTGGGGCGCCTGTCCGCGGGGAAAGACACGGGGACGGCGATACGGGCGGCCGCGCTGGTCAGGGCACGTTTCCCCCGGGCGAGGCTCGTCATCGCCGGGGAAGGGCCGCAGAAGGAACAACTGCAGGGGCTGGCAAGAGAGGCAGGCGTGGCGGACCGGGTCGAATTCAGGAGTTGGCTTTCGTGGCAACAGATCGACGAAGTGTACAGGGAGGCGGACGTTTTCATCCTCACGAGTCTTCGCGAGGGAATGTCGAACACGGTGCTGGAGGCGCTCGCGTCGGGGCTGCCGGTGGTCGCAAGCAAGGCCGCGCTGAGCGGAATCGACGCGCCGGGGGCGGCGGTGGTGCCGCCGGGCGACGCGGAGGCAGCGGCCGGGGCAATCGCGCGGTATTTCGCCGACGACACCGTGCGGGAGGAGGCGGCAAGGGCTTCGCTGGCGGCCGCGCGGAAATACACGTGGCGTGCGGCCGCCGAAGGATACTACAACCTGTACAGACGGGCAATCGAGAAGCACGGCAGGGGAAGCAGGCAATGAGGGTCGCGATACTGGCAAGGGGCATGAGGAGGGCCGGCGGGGTCGGCAGGCTGATAACCGGATACGTCCGGAGCCTTCCAAAGGCGTCGCCAAGAGATGAGTTTTTCGTGCTCACCGACGAGGCGCTGGAGGGCCGGGACAGGCAGGCCAACGTGGAGGAGGTCCTGCTGGGCAAGGCAAACCCCGCGGTGTTCGACCACATCCAGGTGCCGCAGGCGGTCCGGCGCATTTCACCGGATGTTTTTCTCGCGACGAAGAACACCGTTCCGCTGGGGCTCAAGTGCCCGGTAGTATGCGTGTTTCTCGACCTGGCGTACTTCGCCATGGCCCAGGCCTACCCGCTTTCGGACACGATCTACGCGCGGGCGATGCTGAAGCGCAGCGGGCGGGCGGCGGCCCGGATCATCGCAGTGAGCCAGTCGACGCGAAACGATATCGCGAAGTTCCTGGGACCGAAGGCCGTCGAGAAGACCCGAGTCGTGTATTCGGGGGTGGGTGAGCCGTTCCGGGTTTTTGACCGGGAAGAGAAGGCGCAGGCACGCATGATGCTGGGGACGCTGCCGGAGCGGTTCATCCTCTATGCAGGCAACATCTCGCCCCGCAAGAACGTGCGGAAACTTATAGAAGCATTCTCGGGGCTGGCGCCCGGCGTCGGACTCGTGCTGACGGGGCACAGGGAATGGAAGTCGCCCGACCTCGCGCGCACGATTGAAGAGGTTTCGAGCACACGGGAGATCACAGTGCTCGGGGGGCTGCCGGACGAGAACATGGCGGGGCTCTACAACGCCGCGGAGATAAGCGTGTATCCATCGCTTTACGAGGGTTTCGGATTTCCGGTACTCGAGTCGTTTGCGTGCGGGACGCCCGTGGCGGCAAGCAACGCGACGAGCATCCCGGAAGTCGCAGGGGACGCGGCGGTGCTTTTTGACCCGATGGAGACTAAGGATATCGAGGCCGCGATGGACAGACTGCTTTCGGACGAGGGCCTGCGCCGTGAGATGCGGGAAAGGGGCCTGCGGCGGGCGGCGGAATTCAACTGGCAGCGAACGGCGGAGATGGTTCTCGACGTTCTGAGGGAAGTGGCTTGAGGCTGCTGTACTTAGCTTTCGGGAGGGACTTGACGGCCGCGGACGCGGGGACGACGCACACCCTCAGTATCCTCGAGGCACTGCGGGACCTGGG
>Ga0315274_10014190_pt1 | contig 11304 bp, 8 predicted proteins | sample YL17G02_20_MG_FD_203700 | JGI IMG/M metagenome (GOLD analysis project Ga0315274, IMG submission 203700) | Sediment microbial communities from Yellowstone Lake, YNP, Wyoming, USA - YL17G02_20 | ecosystem: Environmental > Aquatic > Freshwater > Lake > Sediment | place: USA: Wyoming | collected...
AGTTACCGACATTGACGCGGTTGCCGTCCGAATCCACATTATTTGCTTATCCTCATCCATGTCACTGGAAATTGAGGTTTACTTCTCGCCAAAAGCGGGATATATCCTCTCTTTCCTGTATTTTATTCGGGAGCATCCCGCTTACGGCGGGAATCTCCTCTAAGGATAAGCAAGAAGTTCTATCTCTATCTTTTATCACACGCTACCGTTATCCATAGACAACGATACTCTGGTGATGCCTCAAAGATGAGACGCCTGCGAGGTGAAGCCGTAACCGCACCTGCATTAGCAGGACATTTATAAGTTTATAAGATAATCGGAGAAAAGAAAAGAGCCTCCTGCGAAAAAATCGCCGAAGGCTCAAGGTGTCAAGAGAAACAAGTTCTCAAGACTTCAAGGTTCAGAACTTCCGAGCGGACGAGACGCCCAAGTAATCGTTGCGGATGCCATCCCAGAAGTAGTTGACGTAGAGACCCTCCGAGTCAAAGCGCCCGACACCGACGCGGTAGCCGTCCGAATCCACAGAGGATGTGCGAACGTAGATGTGTTCGAACAGCCGTTCGCCAGTAGCAAGGTAGTGACCAATGATGATATAGACCATCACTTGAGCACTGGGCACCTCGTCGTCTTTACCGAGGAGCGCTTGCTGCTTTTGCCAGTCCTTCGAGGTGGAATTGTCCACTGGGGTTTTATGAACCAGTTGCCAGGTAACTTCGCCATGCTCTTTGGCAAAGGACTGCTTGTTATACCAAGCATCCTCGTGGCTGTAGAAGAGCTTGTGCTCGACTTTGCCACGAATCTCGAGAATCGAGAGCGGGAAGACCGCTACGAGGACGTGAGTGTCCCTCGATTGCTCGAGCACTGCCTCGGAGAATGGAATCTCCGAAAGGCTGGCGAGTTGCTGGCGGGTCGGATTGACCCCGAAGTGTTTGATGGCTTCTTCGACGCCGAAGAAGTTCTTACCCATGATTTCACGGGCACGCTTCTGGCTAGCCGCAGCTTCAAACCCACCGTTCTGAATCAACCTCACCACCTTTGTGGCAAGGTCGTTGCCCTTCGAGTCGATGACCTTCTGGGCAAGTTCGTCCGTGAGCCCCGCCTTTTCCATCTTGAGGAGAAATTCGTGCTCATTGTGCACCGATATGGTGCGTTCGTCTGTCGGGCTTACTATGGTTGTCATAGCACACCTTCCTTTTTCCTTTCCTTTTATTATCCCGCAACGTGTGGGACTAACGGCTTATCTCGGAATGAGACGAGCGGTTTAAAAACCCCTCCTTTAGGGACGTCTAAAACGCTCGTCTCATAGTTTGAATCTCGTTTCAAAGAACTTTTATAACACTACAATTATAGCAAATTGTCAAACAAAAGTCAATGTTTCTTGCGGCAACGCCTTTACTGTTAGCCGATTTTTTGCTACGATAATTTAATGAATCTGATTCCTACAGTCATAGACCCCGAAGCAATCCCTTGCTTTTGTTCGGGATGCTACGGGGCAAGAAAATCGCTATGAACCTTATTCCAACCGTTATTGAAAAAAGTCAGTTCGGAGAACGGGCGTATGATATTTACTCCCGGCTTTTGAAAGAAAGAATCGTCTTTTTAGCCGGGCCCATAAACGACATGGTGGCCAATTCTGTTATTGCCCAGCTTCTATTTTTGGCTTCAAAAGAGGCCGATAAAGACATCCAGCTGTATTTGAATACTCCCGGGGGATCTGTAACCGCGGGTTTGGCCATTTATGACACCATGCAATATGTCAAACCGGATATTTCTACGGTTTGCGTTGGCATGGCAGCCAGTATGGGAGCAGTGTTGTTAGCGGCCGGAAAGAAAGGAAAAAGGTTTGCCCTGCCCAATTCGGAAATCCTGCTGCATCAGGTAGCGGGCGGGGTGACGGGAGAGGCGGTGGAAATAGAGATTACGGCTAAACAGATTCTTAAAATCAGAGAGAGGTTAAACCAGTTGTTGGCAAGGCATACAGGCCAGTCGCTGGCGAAAATAGAAAAAGATACCGACCGTGACTTTTACCTTTCCGCCCAAGAGGCAAAGGAATACGGTTTGATTGACACGGTCATTAAAACAAAAAGTTAACTTTGCCGGTTTGATGCAGCGATCGGTTTTTGGAAAATATGACTCCATTAGCTTACGTTATTATTGCGGTTTTGGCTTTGGCCGCGGGTTCTGTTTTAGGGTATTTTGCCAGGCAGTCAATTGCCAAAAGGAACCTTGCTACCATAGAAGGGAAACTTCAAAAGTTGGTTTCGCAAGCTAAAGGCGAAGCCGAAACCATACTTTTTGAAGGCAAGGCCAAAGCTCAAAGATTATTAGAAACTACTCAAAAGGAAACGGAAAAAGCCCGCCAGGAAATTTTCAAGGCGGAGAGTTTGCTTTTGAAAAGAGAAAATCTCTTGGAAGGTAAAGTGAGCCAGCAAGAGAAGCGTGAAGACGACTTTGTCCAGAAAGTGGAAAAATTAAAGGAAATCAAGCAGAACATTGACGAGTTGCAAATTAAGACAACAACAGAATTAGAAAGAGTTTCCGGACTTACCGACAAGGAGGCCAGAGAGGAGTTATTGGTTAATGTGGAGCATGACTCTCAAAGGGAAATACTGGAAAAGATGAGAAATCTGGAAGAGAACGGCCGGGAACAGTTTGAAAAAAAAGCGAAAGAGATTCTGGCTCTGGTGATCCAGAAACAGGCTTTGTCGCAGGTGCAGGAAATTACCACTACTACTGTTGCTTTGCCCAACGATGAGCTCAAGGGTAGGATTATCGGTAAGGAGGGCAGGAATATTAAAACCCTGGAGAGACTTACGGGCGTGGAGGTGATTATTGACGAGACCCCGCAGGCCTTGGTCATTTCCGGGTTTGACCCGATCCGTCGGCAGATCGCCAAAACTGCTCTTGAAAAACTGATTCAAGACGGCCGGATCCAGCCCGCCCGCATAGAAGACGAGGTGGCCAAGGCCGAGACAGAAATAGTCAAGCAAATTAAAGAAGCCGGCGAAACGGCAATCTACGAAACCAATCTGCTTGGTTTTGATCCGAAGTTGGTCCAGCTTTTAGGCCGTTTGAAATTCCGCACCAGTTATGGCCAGAACGTGCTTTTGCATTCAATTGAGGTTTCCTATTTAGCGGCATCCTTGGCGGCTGAAATCGGCGGAAATGTCAAAGTGGCTAAAACCGCCGGTCTTTTGCACGATATTGGTAAAGCAGTTGATCAGCAGATTGAGGGGTCGCACGTGGATATTGGCATCAAGATTCTGGAAAAGTTTAATATAGACAAAGAAATAATCACGGCCATGAGGTCGCATCACGAGGAATATCCTTGCGGGAACCTTGAAGCGATTATAATCCAGGCGGCCGACCAAATTTCGGGAGCTCGGCCTGGAGCCAGGAAAGACACAGTGGAAAATTACTTGAAGCGCTTGGAGGATTTGGAAAAGATTGCTACTTCTTTTCCGGGCGTGGAAAAGGCCTGGGCCCTGCAGGCGGGCCGAGAAATCAGGGTTTTTGTTAAACCAGAAGAAATAGATGATTTGACTGCCAAGAAAATGGCAAAAGAAATCGCCCAAAAGATTCAGGAAGAATTAAAGTACCCGGGCGAAATAAAAGTGAACTTAATCAGGGAATTGAGGGTGATAGAGCGTGCTAGATAACCATTGAATTCAAAACAACAAAACGCGGTCTTATGCCGCGTTTTGTTTTCAAAGCGGGTAAGCGGAATCGAACCGCCATCTACTCCTTGGAAGAGAGTCATTCTACCATTGAACCATACCCGCATTCTCTTTTTATCTATCACAAAGTTTCTTTAAAGTGAAGTTGATGATACAATTACCTAATGGCAAATGATAAAACCGATTTCACTTTTAGAATTGCCGGCGAGGCCGGCCAGGGCATTACCTCTGCGGGCTTGATTTTTAGCAAGACTGCTGCGAGGCTGGGTTTTTTTGTTTTTGACGCGATTGACTACCCCTCTTTGATTAGAGGCGGCCACAATGTTTTCTCGACCAGGGTTTCACGGGAAAAGATTTATTCTTTGGGGCAAGGCGTTGATTTTTTGGTGGCCCTGAATGAAAATGCCGTTAAGGTTCATTTAAAAGAACTCTCACAGGGAGCGGTTGTTGTTTTTAACTCCGACAGAATTTCAAGTAAAATTGTCTCTAAAAAGGCCGCGTTCTTCGGTGTGCCCTTGATTTCTCTGGCAAAAGCCGCGGGCGGTCAGGAAGTAATGATGAATAATGTCGCCCTGGGTATTACTGCTTTTTTATTGAAAGCGGATTTCGCGGTTTTATCGTCTGTTATTAAAGATGTTTTTTCTGGCGCCAAGCCGGAAATTATTGATTTGAACATCAAGGCGGCCAAGGCCGGTTTTGATTATGCTAAGAATAATTTCAAAGAAGCTAAACTCCTTTTCAACTTGTCAAAAATAGCCCCCAAGAAAGCTGGTCTTAAAGGAGCTAAGCTCCTTTTATCGGGAAATGACGCCATTTGTTTGGGGGCAGTGGCTGCTGGCTGCAAGTTTTTTAGCGCTTACCCCATGACGCCCATCAATTCCTTAATTAGTTATTTTGCCGTCAAAGCCAAGGATTTGAATATGGTTTATTATCAGCCAGAAGACGAGATTGCTGGCATTAACTCGGCGATTGGAGCTTCCGCTACTGGCTTGAGGTCAATGGTGGCGACTTCTGGCGGCGGTTTTTCTTTGATGGTTGAGGCCTTTGGCATGGCTGGTATGGTAGAAGTGCCTTTGGTGGTGGTTGAGGGGCAGCGGCCCGGGCCCTCAAGCGGCATGCCTACCCTCTCTGGCCAAGGCGATTTAGGATTTATTTTATCTGCCTCTCAAGATGATTTTCCGAGAATTGTTTTGGCGCCGGGCGACCCTGAAGAATGTTTTTGGCAGACAATTGAAGCCTTTAATTTGGCCGATAAATACCAGTGCCCGGTAGTGATTTTGGTTGATAAGAACTTATGCGAAAACAGGGAAAGCGTCCCGGCTTTTAATGAAGCATCGGTCAAAATTGATCATTTGACTATGTCTTTGGCAGATCAGAAAAAGGATTACAAAAGGTATCTTTTGACAAAAACCGGCATTTCCCCCAGGCCGATTGTGGGCAGAAAAGGAAACACCTTTCTCGCCAACAGTTATGAGCACGATGAAAAAGGTTTTTTTAGCGACGACGCAAAAATCAGAAAAGACATGATGGAAAAAAGAATGAGAAAGCTCAAGGTGTTGAAAAAAGAAATGCCAAAGCCGCTTGTTTTTGGAAGCAAGGAAACAGACATCGGTTTGATTTCTTGGGGGTCAAACAAAGGCGCAATTTTACAAGCCCAGGCAATATTGCAAGAGCGGGGCATTAAAACGAAGTTCATGCATCTGAATTTTCTTTTTCCCTTTCCAGCGAAGGCAGTAGGCGAATTTTTGAATAGCGCCAAAAATATTTTACTGGTGGAGCAAAACATTTCCGGCCAGTTAGTTAGCTTGATTAGGCGGGAAACCGGGTTTGAGATCAAAAACAAGCTGCTTAAATACGATGGCAGAATGATTTTGCCAGAAGAAATAGTAGAGAGAGTAAAAATAACATGAGTTTAAAAGATAAGTTTCAAACAGGGCAAAAGATTATTTGGTGTCCGGGCTGCGGAAACACTGGCATTTTTCAGGCCATCCAAAAAGCTTTTCAAGAGCTTGACTTAGAGCCTTGGCAGGTTTTTGTCGCTTATGGCATCGGCTGCCACGGGCATTTGGCGAATTATTTAAAGACCTATGGCTTTCAGGGAATACACGGTCGGGCTTTGCCTTTGGCTACTGGCGTCAAGGTCGCTAATAAAAACTTAGCGGTTTTGGCCGTGGCGGGCGACGGCGACCAATTAGGCGAGGGCGGAAATCATTTAATTCATGCTTGCCGCAAAAACCCAGATATTACTTGCTTGATACATAATAACCAGCTTTATTCTTTGACGGTTGGCCAGGCCTCGCCGACTTCGGAAAAAGGCCTGAAAACCAAAACCACGCCTGCGGGCGTGGTTGACCCGCAGCTTAATCCCCTAGCTTTAGCTATTGCCAGCGGTGCCACTTTTGTCGCCCGCGGGTTTGCCGGCGACATTGCCCATTTAACCCAAATTATTACCAAAGCTATCAGGCACAGGGGTTTTGCCCTAGTTGATATTTTGCAGCCCTGCGTGACCCTGAATTACCTCAATACTTTTTCATGGTTCAAAGAAAGGATTTACAAGCTCGAAGAAACTGATTATCAACCGCAAGATAAATCAATAGCTTTTAAAAAGGCATTAGAGTGGGGCAGCCGCATTCCTATCGGCGTTTTTTATCAAGAGCAAAGACCGACTCTGGAAGACAATCTTCTGGTGGGCAAAAAACAGCCATTGGCGGAGTCATCGTTAAAAGTAAATCTAAAAAAGCTTCTCAGCGAGTTTAAATAACCATGGTTTTGAGTTAAGAAAGAAATCTATCTGTAAAAAACACGCGACCGCGCGTTTTTTTTGTGTGCCAGAAGTTTTTTTGTTCGGGGGCCGAGACTTGCTTTGCGAGTCGTTCGCTTCCCCGCCTGCCAATACTTTTTAGTTTATCGGGGCGCCCAGATTCGAACCCCGAATGAAATTATTTAATAATTTCATACGGGGCAGGCTGGGACTTTTTGTCGGAGAGCTGGGACTTGAACCCAGACTAAATCCTCCCAAAGGACTCGTGCTGCCATTACACTACTCTCCGTTCCCATAGGGCAAAGCAATCGCCTGCCCCGTAGTTCCGCCAGCTGGCGGATACTTCGGGGTGCTACCATTGCACTACGCCCCGATTTTTGGTTTCACACTTCCCTTAAGAGGGCGGGCAAGCCGTCCCCTTACGTCATTCGCTTCGCTCGTTCCTATTCCCTTGAAACCAAAAATTGTAATTTTTTGGTTCCGGACTTCTTTCCCTGGCGGGTTTGTTTCCTTTTTCACTTTACCTGTATTTATAGTATAATTCAAGAATACTAAGATGAAACAAGATCTTTTTGACTCGTTGAGTATTCTTAAACAGTGTCGTAAATACCGGCTTTACCCCTGGCAGTGTCCGCAATTCCTGTTTTTGATTTTGGGCGTTATCGTCATTATTTCCTCGTTGGCGATATATTTTATCGGTATCCGCTACAGCAACGACCCCCAGATAGTGGCTCTGATTGTTTTGGTGGTGACAGTTTTCTTGATAATCATTGATTTCTTCATCACTAAGAGCTTTGAAAACTTAGCCCAAGTCGCCCGGATGAAGTCAGAGTTTGTCAGTATCGTTTCCCATCAGTTGAGGGCTCCCTTGGCGAATTTAAAATGGACGATAGATCTTTTATTGTCCGGCAAACTGGAGCAGGTTTCAGAAAAGCAGATGGCTTATCTTTTGATTTTAAAAGAAAACAGCCAGCGAATGGAAAAACTGGTTTCCGACCTTTTGATCGTCTCTAGAATAGATAGCAACGAGTTCCCGCCAAAACTGCAAAGAGGTTCCTTAACAGAATTGGCAAAGGCGACAATTGCCAGGATGGCGCCCTTGGCACAAGCTTCTAATATTGAAGTGAGGTTGTCAGTTATTGAGAACTTGCCCGATGCCGTTTTTGACTCGGCACAGATCAGTCAAGTGATTGATAATTTGTTAGATAACGCTCTTCACTATGCCAAAAACAAAGGGAGGGTAGAGGTTATCATCACCCAAAAAGGAGACAATCTTTGTTTGGGGGTTAAAGATGACGGTATTGGTATTAGCCAGTCAGAACAGCCATATATTTTCCAGAAATTCTTCCGAGGAGAACACGCCTTAAAAGCCCAGGCCCAGGGTTCCGGCCTTGGCCTTTATATTGCTAAATCCATCATTGATAAATCCGGCGGCAGAATCGGTTTTCGGTCAAAAGAAGGCGAAGGCACAACTTTTTGGTTTACCATACCTATTAAATAATCCTAAGAACAAAGTATGAAAAAAATTCTATTCATAGAAGACGAGCCGGCCCTGCAAAAAACCCTTGGCGGTGCTTTGACGGCTGAAAATTTTCAGGTGGTCTCCGCCACTGATGGCGAAATCGGTTTAAGATTAGCCAAGAGCGAGAAACCCGACTTAATCCTTTTGGATCTGATTTTGCCGCGACTTCAGGGTCTTGAAGTTCTCAAGAGGCTCAAAGAAGATGATAATTGCCGGCAGATTCCAGTGATTATTTTGACTAATCTGGATGACGCCAAAAATATTGAAGAAGCCCTAGAAATGGGCGCGACTACTTATCTGGCCAAAACAAGCTATAATTTGGGAGAGGTGGTAGAAAAGATCAAGAAAGCTTTAATATAATGCAGATTTATCCATGCGGGTTGAGCCAAGGCAATTAAAAGTATTTCTGCTTGACGCGGGTTTGCTCAAAGAGAGCCAGTTTGTCGAAGCGGAAAAAGTTAGTCAAGAAACTAATCAGCGGTTAGGCGATGTTTTAGTCTGCCGCGGCCTAATCTCTCAAGAGGAACTTGGGAAATTAGAGGCCTATATTTTAGGTATTCCTTTTGTGAACTTGGAGAAAGAAAAAGTGGATCCGGAAATCCTGAAAATTATTCCCGAGCCAATTGCCAGGACGCATAATATCATCGCCTTCAAAAAACGAGGCAATAGTCTGGAGGTGGCGATGTTAGATCCCGAGGATTTGGCCACGATTGAATTCATCAAAAGGAGAGCAAATCTGAAAATTTTACCTCGTTTAACAACTATTGAAAGCATTAAAAATATTATTAGGCAGTATCACCAGTCGTTGGAGGCTGAATTCGGGGATATTATTTCGAAACAAGCAAAGCTTCCAGGGGAGGCCGTTGCCGGCGAGGAAATGAAGATTATGGGGCTCGGGCCCCAGGAAGCGGAAATAGTTGATAACGCGGAATTGGAAAAAGTGGCCCAGGATTTGCCGATTATCAAAATCGTTGACACTCTTTTAAAGCACGCGATTTTGCAACGGGCTTCTGATATTCATATTGAGCCGTTTGAAAAAGAAGTCCTGGTCCGTTATCGGATTGACGGCATCTTGAGAGAGGCAATGCTCTTGCCTAAAAAGGTTTTGGCGGGTATAGTGGCGAGAATTAAAGTTTTGGCGAACTTAAAGCTTGATGAACATCGGTTGCCCCAAGATGGCCGTTTTAAAGTAGAGACCGAAGACTTTAAATATTCCATCAGGGTGTCAGTGCTGCCGGTGTTTGACGGCGAAAAGGTGGTCATGCGGTTATTGGCAGAAAGTACCCGGGCTCTAACTCTTGAAGAACTGGGATTAGGGGGCGAGGCTCTGGAAAAAGTCCAATTAAATCTGCGTAGGCCTGTAGGGATGATGCTAATAACCGGGCCGACCGGTTGCGGTAAGACCACGACTATCTATTCGATGATGGAGATTCTGAATACGCCCGAGGTGAATATTTCCACTGTTGAAGATCCTGTTGAATATAGAATTCCTCGGGCCAATCAAACTCAGGTAAACCCCAAAATCGGTTTGACCTTCGCCTCTGGTATTAGGTCGTTGGTGAGACAGGATCCGGATATTATCATGGTCGGCGAAATTCGGGATGAAGAGACCGCCAGTTTGGCGATCAACGCGGCCCTGACCGGCCATTTGGTGCTTTCCACTATCCATACCAATTCAGCGGCTGGCGCTATCCCCCGCTTGATTGATATGAAGGTAGAGCCGTTTTTGATTTCGTCAACTTTGAATTTGATCATGGCCCAACGGCTCATCCGCCGCCTGACCGATGATAAGGTTGCCTATCATTTAAAATCGTCTGAACTGGAGAATCTGGCAAAATACTGCGATTTAAACAAGATTTTAAAGATTTTAAAAGAGGACAAGGTTGCCTCTCCAGCCGCGACCTGGGAAAAACTTGATTTCTATCGGCCCAAGCCCAGCAAAGACTATCCCGATGGCTATCGCGGCAGGCTGGGCATTTACGAGGTTTTGAATGTGAGCCAGACGATAAAAGATTTAATTGTCGCTCGCTCAAGCGCCGAGAGGATTCAAGAACAAGCGCAAAAAGAAGGGATGATCACCATGATTGAAGATGGTTTTATCAAAGCGGCTCGCGGCTTAACTTCAATAGAAGAGGTTTTAAGAGTCATTATTGAGTAGTTAATCAGCTAAATTGCATTGCCCAACTTTTCCTATATTGCCAAAAACGAGCAAGGCGAAACCAAAACCGGTTTTTTAGAAGCCAAAGATGAGTCAGAACTAGCGGCGGCCATTCGTCGGCAGGGTTTGTTTTTGATTTCTTTGGACACGGAAACGAAATCCAAGAGCAAACCTAACTATTTATCATTTTTGAACCGCGGGCCTGGTTTAGCAGAAAAGGTTTTTTTTATCCGTAATCTCCAAGTCATGATTGCGGCCGGTGTTTCTCTGCCGCGAGCTATTAATACCTTGGTCCTGCAGGCGAAAAATAAACGCTTTAAAATGGTTCTCTCGGAGATTGAAGAGAAAATTATTCATGGCCGATCTCTTTCTGACGGCATGGCTGATTATGAGGATATTTTTCCAGAGATTTTCCAAAATATGATCAAAATCGGCGAAGAGTCGGGCACCCTGGAACAAGTTTTGGGCAATCTGGATATCCAGTTAGAAAAGCAGCAAGAGTTAAGGTCGCGTTTGATTGGAGCAGCGATTTATCCGGCAGTGATAATTTCGGCAATGGTTGTTATCGGGATTATCATGATGGTTGTGGTGGTTCCCAAATTAGCAGACACTTTTAACGACTTAGGGATTACCCTGCCTATAACCACAAGAATGGTTATTTGGCTGGGGATGTTTTTGCAAAAGTATTGGTATTTACTTCCTTTAATAATAGCGGGCGTTGTTTTTGCTTTTTCTCGTTTGCTGGCGACAAAACTCGGCAAAAAATCTTTTGATAAGATTATCCTGCACATTCCCGTTGTTTCTAAATTGGTTAGAGAAACAAACTCGGCCGTTTTTGCCAGGACTTTAGGCTCTTTGTCGGCGTCCGGCGTTCCCTTGATCAGATCTTTGGAGATTATCTCCGGGACTTTTGGAAATTTCTATTTTCGTCAGTCATTACTTGAAGCGATAGAAAAAATCAAAAAAGGAACCAAGTTGGCCGAGGCACTCAAACCCTACGAGAATCTTTACTTATCAATTATTATTCAAATGATTGAGGTGGGCGAAGAAACCGGAGAGACTTCGCGCGTTCTAAATCAGTTAGCCGTGTTTCTGGAAGAGGAAGTAGCGAACGCGACTAAGAATATCGCTTCTTTGATTGAGCCGTTATTGATGGTGGTCGTCGGGGCTGCTGTAACGGCTCAAT
>Ga0315274_10014192_pt1 | contig 11303 bp, 9 predicted proteins | sample YL17G02_20_MG_FD_203700 | JGI IMG/M metagenome (GOLD analysis project Ga0315274, IMG submission 203700) | Sediment microbial communities from Yellowstone Lake, YNP, Wyoming, USA - YL17G02_20 | ecosystem: Environmental > Aquatic > Freshwater > Lake > Sediment | place: USA: Wyoming | collected...
GATCACCGAGATGAGCGGGGACGGCATGCTAGCCCAGTTCCACGGCAGGATCGCGGGCGGTGATCAGGCCATGACGGACTGAGCCCCCGCATAAGCTTCTCACAAACTCGGCCAGCTCGACCACCAGCGTCTCCGCCTCCGCCACCCCCACCGGGGGAAGGCAGTCGATATTGACCAGCACGTTACGTGCGGACGGGGTGATCTTGGTCCCATCGCCCTGCCGCCAGTTCCACCGGCGACACAGCACCTGCTCTGCGTCCACGTAAACGGCTTCGCCGGGCTCGGGGTGTTCTGCTTCCTTCTCCCCCAGAGGCACAAACCTCTCATCCCCCTTCGCCAGACGCAGCACCAGGTCACCTTGAACGGCATCCAGATCATCACCTCCGCAGGGCACCAGATGCCGGAGGGAGAAGCCGTTCATCAGCGCCACCAATGTATTGACGTACGGCACGCGAGAGCCTCCTCTTGCCCGCCGGGCCAACGACTCCACTGAGGAGTAGTTCTTCCCCGGCTTCATGTCCAGGACCCTGTACGCCTCCCGCCAGCAGGCGATGCGAGGATGGCTGGTCAGGTCCTCATCAGCAAAGCGAGCCTCACAGCGGGCCTCAGCCTCACGCAGCATCTCCTCCGCCTCTGGCTCCAGGCCCTGGTTGTCGAGTCCCCTGGCCACGACGATGGCTCGAGTATACTGGGGAAAGCGCTCGAATATCGCCTGGTCAACAGTGTCCAGCACGATTTCTCGCCTCGAAATAGGCCTGTAGCGCTTCTTCCCAGGGCCTCAGAGAGATGCCCAGCTGCGTGGCGGCGGAGAAGTTGCGCAGCACGGCGCGGCGCGGTACCTTGGCTGCCCGAGGATATAGCCTCGGAGGAGACAAATGGACGTCGGTCATGGCCGCAGCGTGGATCACCGCCTCCGGTACCCAGTCGGCGATCTGCGAAACGATCCTCATGTCGGTCACGTCGTGTTCCGGCAGCTCGATGAGCAGGAGTTCGTTTCCCTCGAACGCCTCCTGAAGGCTGCTTGCCAGCTGCCCTTTTGCTCCGGTGATGGCTATCCGCATCTCCTCCTCGCCACACGCCCCGAGATTATAGCAGCTTCGGGAGGCGAATGGTACCGGTTTTCAGGCGCGCCGTGGGTATTCACCCCCACAAACCATTCGACACAGTCAGTGTCCCGCCGGGAGGCCGTTAGGGCTGCCTAGAACGCGCCGGTGCTCTCTTCGTGCCCCAGACGCATCGCCTTCCAGAGGGCAGGCTGCCCCTTGCCGGCGGCAGCCGCGTACTGGGCTTTTGTTGCTGCTGGAAAACCAGGAACGAGACCACAGCCGGCCAAAAACGCGTCCTCAGCAGGCCGTAGCCCGCACCGAATCCCCTCCTAAGCTTTGCTCACGGGCAGCGAGCCAGCAGCGCCAGGGACGCTCGGGCCGTGCGGTGAGTGCCCTACGGCCTGTTTCCACCGTCTCACCCCCGGTCGTGCTTGACACGCACCCAGGAATTTGGTAGTATTAGTGCAAAGCCAGCACGTCTGGTACCGAATACCGTCGGTCCCCAGTAGCGCCGAGAGACCGCTACATGTCAGGAGGGCCACCTGTGGAGCGTGACCGGAGTCTCCGCTGAGGATTGGGTTTCCCGTTGAGGGAGCACCCGTGTAAGGACTCATCTCATTCATTGTCTGTACCGCGTCCATGTGGGGACGATAAGCGCGAGAAGGTCAACGCCAGCGGGTGTTTCTCTGACATGAGTGTACTCTACGGTACACTCTTTTTGCTATATGGGGACTGACCCGCAGGCGATCCGGAGGTAGCGTATGAAGCGGACAGAACTCACATTGCGAATCGTGGGCATGATCCTGTTGTCTGGAGTGGGTTGGGGTGTGGGTGACTACATCGCGACGAGATCTGGAGCAGCCGATGCTTTCACGGTACCCTATCTCCGTCCCGCATTGGCGTTGGCCATAGCAGGAGCTGGCCTGGGCCTGCTGGTGACACCCTGGTGCACCATAAGACCGGCGCTCTGGGCCCGTCGGAAGATCAAGCAGATTCCGGCTCGTCACCTATTCATGGGGATCATCGGCATGGCGGCTGGGCTGGTAATCTCACTGCCACTGGCCTTCAGCTTGTCCTTTCTGCCCTCGAACTTGCGGACGGTGATGCCACTTCTGTCTAGCCTTGCCTTCGGCCTTCTCGGCATGAGCATCATGATCATGCGGGCCGACGACTTCCAGTATCTGTGGAGTTCCTCTATCGGCAAGGGCAAGCCTCGAAGCTCTGACGACAACGTCGTTCTGCTCGACACCAGCGTTGTCATCGACGGACGCATTGCCGATATCAGCCAGACTGGATTCATCGAGAGGACTCTGCTGGTACCCAGGTTCATCCTCGATGAACTCCAGTACATCGCCGATTCCTCCGACGCCCTGCGCCGCAAGCGAGGTCGCCGAGGGTTGGACATCTTGAGCAAGCTGCAGCAGGACTCCATGGTGCCCGTCCGTGTCACCAACATGGATGTGGAGGAGATGAGGGACGCCGACGGCAAACTGGTACAACTGGCCAAGAACCTGAACTGCCCCATCATCACCAATGACTACAACCTCAACCGGGTAGCCCAGCTGCAAGGTGTCAGGGTGCTGAACATCAATGAACTGGCCAACGCCGTGAAGACCGCGGTCCTCCACGGAGAGACGCTCAAGGTGCGCATCATCCAAGAGGGGACGGAGCAGAATCAAGGTGTAGGCTATCTGGACGACGGGACGATGGTGGTCGTGGAGGATGGGAGAAAGTACATGGACCAGATCGTGGACGCCACGGTCACCAAGGTCCTCCAGACGGCTCAGGGGCGTATGATCTTCGCCCAACCTCCTAATCGCCGGCCAAGAAGTAACTCCGGACCAACATGAGTGTGATCACTGTCTCCAGACAATTGGCCAGCCTTGGCTGCGAGACCGCGGCCCGGGTAGCCAAGACGCTCGGCTTTTGACTGGTGGACCAGGAGATCATCCACAGGGCAGCGGAGGAGGCGGGGGTGCCCAAGATCGCCTTGCAGGAGCTCGCCTACGAAGGGCGCAGAGACCTGGCAGACCGGGTACTGCACGCCGTCTATGCCATGCCTCCTCTGCCAGGCACCGCCGAGACCCAGCGGCGGGAAGCTGCATCATCGGTGGGCAGTCCATTTGGAGGGTTCTTCTCCCCCGCTCTACCATCCTTTGCCGTAACCCTGAAGGACTATGTCGACATGGTCGAAATGGTCATCCGCCACCTTGCCCTTGAAGGAAACGCGGTCATCGCGGGGCGAGGCGGTCAGGTGCTGCTTCGGGACATGCCCGGGACTCTTCACGTCCAAGTCGTAGCCCCCTTCGAGCACCGTGTGACGGTGCTGGCTCAGCGCGAGGGCATAACGAAGGAACAGGCCACGAAGAAGATCAAGACCAGCGACCAGACAAGACGAGACTATCTTCGCACATACCCTCGTGTTGACTGGCTGGATCCTACTCTGTACGACCTGGTGATCAACACCTACAAGATACCCTCCTCCCTCGCTGCCGAGATGATCGTTCACGCCTGTAGGGAGTTGTCCACGAGGGACCATGACTGAGAGAGTACGGGTCAGGTTCGCTCCCAGCCCTACAGGCGAATTGCATCTGGGCAACGTACACACAGCCCTTTTCAACTGGCTCCTGGCCCGCCACCACGGGGGCACCTTCGTCCTGCGGGTCGAGGACACCGATGTCGTCCGCAGCAGCGAGGCGGCCGAGCGCACGATCCTCGACGGACTTCTGTGGCTGGGTCTTGACTGGGATGAAGGCCCCGAGAAAGGGGGGGCGTTCGGTCCCTACCACCAGTCCGATAGACTGGCTATCCACCTCTCTCACGCGGAACGGCTCCTCGAAGGCGACCTAGCCTACCGTTGCTACTGCTCCAGCGAGCGCCTCGAGGAACTGCGCCGGGAACAACGACGTCGCGGCCAGCCACCCGGCTACGATGGTCGGTGTCGGGCGTTGAGCGACGCCCAAGCGCGACAGTACGAGAGCCAGGGGATCAAGCCCGTGATCCGCTTCAAGGTGCCTGAAGAAGGGCAGACCTCGTTTCTCGACCTGACGCGCGGCACCATCACTTTTGCCAACGGCTCTCTGGACGACTTCGTCATCTTTAAGTCAGATGGGTCTCCCACCTATCACCTGGCCAATGTGGTGGACGACCACTTGATGGAAATAAGCCACGTACTGAGGGCCGACGAATGGATACCCAGTACTCCCCTGCATGTGCTCCTCTATCGCGCCTTCGGCTGGGATCCTCCTCACTACCTCCATCTACCCTTGATTCTGGACAAGGCTGGCGGAAAACTGAGCAAGCGTCATAGCGACGTCTCGGTCGGAGTATACAAAGACCAAGGCTACTTGCCCGAGGCTATCGTCAATTACCTGGCGCTGTTGGGATGGTCACCAGGAGATACGCAGGAGATCCTCAGTGCCAAGGAGCTGGTGGAGAGGTTCTCCTGGGACCGAATCTCCTCGAGCCCTGCCATCTTCGATGTGGAACGCCTGAACTGGTTCAACAGGTGGTATATACGTCACCTACCCTCCGAGAGGATTGCCCAAGCCGTGGCCCCCTACCTCAGAGAGGCGTACGGCCGGGAGGAGCGCAGCGAGGATACCGCGTATTCACCAGAGGAATGGCTGGAGTTGCTGGTGGACAACGTGCGAGAGGAGGTGGACAGCCTTGGGCAGATGCCGGTCCACGTCGCCTTCGCCTTTCTCGACGAATTGGCCTTCACTGGTGAAGCGGCGGAGGTGCTGAGGAAAGCCTCGACCAGAGAAGTCTTAGAGGCCTTCGTCGAGATGGTGCAGTCCCGGCCAGTCCTGGACGTATCCGAAGCGAAAACGGTCCTGGACAGGATGAAGTCCATGCTGGGAGAACGCAGGAACCTTGCAGCCAGGGGGGTAATGTTCCCCGTCAGGGCAAGCCTGACGGGCAGCTTACACGGACCGAATCTGGCCGTGGTCATGGCTCTGCTGGGAAAAGACAGATGTGTGCAAAGAGCAACACAGTTGGAGAGCTCCTTTTCCTGACGATACGCAAATGCGTCTGTTTCCAGGGACGCCGTCGTTGATGGCATCCCGTCCAAACGACGCGTTTTCGTTACATGGAAGGAGCAGTTGAAATGGGATTGCAGGTATACAGCACGCTTAGCAGGAGCAAAGAGGAGTTCGTTCCCCGAGAGGGCAACCAGGTCCGGATGTACGTCTGCGGGCCCAACGTATACGGGCCGTGCCACGTAGGACACGCCATGTCCTACCTGGTGTTCGACATGGTCAAGCGCTATCTGGAGTATCGTGGATACCAGGTCATCCACGCTCAAAACTTCACGGATATCGAGGACCGCATCATAGAAACCGCCAACTCGCTGGGCGTGTCGGTGGCGGAACTGGCAGAGAAGTACATAGCGCGGTTCCTTCAGGAGATGGACGCACTGAACGTCCAGAGAGCGACCTATTACCCCAGAGCCACTGAGGTCATCCCCAAGATCCAGGAGATGGTCCAGGGCCTGATAGACAAAGGACATGCCTACTCGGTGAATGGCGACGTCTACTTCCGCATCTCCAGCGACCCTGACTATGGCAAGCTCACCAGGCAATCGACAGAGGCGATGCGAGCCGGAGCCCGGGTTGAGGTAGACGCCAGGAAGGAGAACGAGCTAGACTTCGCCCTGTGGAAAGCCGCCAAGCCAAGCGAGCCCAGCTGGGATAGTCCCTGGGGCAAGGGCCGGCCAGGATGGCATATCGAGTGCTCGGCCATGGCGATCCAGTTCCTGGGAGAGCAGATCGACATCCACGGTGGCGGTGAGGATGTCATCTTCCCTCACCATGAAGATGAGATCGCACAGTCCGAGAGCTATACGGGCAAGGAGCCCTTCGTCAGGTACTGGCTCCACAACGGTCTTCTGCGACCCAGTGCAGAACAGGAGAAGATGACCCGTCACCTGGGCAACTTCATCAGCTGCCAGGAAGCCCTCAAGAAGTACAATCCAGATGCCATCCGCCTGTTTATCCTGTCCTCTCACTACCGTAGCCCGGTCACCTGGAGCGAGGAAGGTATTGCGGCCTCTGACCGGGGCCTGGAGCGGCTGCGTGCCGCGCTTAGCCCAGCATCGGCCGTGGGCGATAGCGGAGGGGAGGAACTGTTGGCGGCGGCCGAAATGGCGCGGAGCAAGTTCATAGAGGTCATGGATGATGACTTCAACGCCGCCCGGGCCATCGGCCACCTCTTTGACCTGGGACGGGCCATCAACCAGGCCCGGGACGCCGGAGTGCCTGCATCGGCCCTCGCCACCAGCCAGAACGTGCTGCGAGAGTTGGCCGCCGTTCTCGGCCTGACCCTCCAGGAGACCAGGATCGTGCACGATCCAGTCCCTTTCAGGGATTTGGCGGCCGCTATTCGCGAGGAACTGATCGCCGCGCGGAGGCTCGACCTCGCCGATGGCATACCGCTGGACGCACTAGCCGACACGCCAGCGAGTGAGGCAGAGAACCTCATCGATCTTCTGGTCTCGGTGCGCAGCAGTCTGCGCACGGCCAGGGAGTATGTACCGGCGGATAGGATCCGGACCGGACTGGCCGACCTGGGAATCGTCGTGGAAGACGCCCCAGAAGGCAGTACCTGGAGGGTGTCCACGCCATCGTAGGTCAGGGCCTCGCACACCTGCTACTCGAGAGGCACGCAGAGGCAAGGATGAGTGTTTCTAGGCCCTTTCGGCGTGCCCATCAGCGCCTGGCAGAGCCGAGGGCCGAATTGACTATCATCCCGCTTGATGGTATAATAGGGTTTCGTGCGGAGAACGCATTTTGGAAGACTTTCTGCCCGCAGCAAGGACTGGGGGCAAGCCCGAAGAAAGGAGATGTTGATTGCGCTACTACGAGTTCATGTACATCGTCAACCCCGAGATCGAGGCAGACGAGCTCCAAGAGGTGACGGCCAGAGTAGGGCAGATGATCGCTGACGGTGGAGGTGAGGTGCTGCGCCTTGAATCCTGGGGCAGGCGGCGTCTGGCCTATCCCATCCGCAGGTTCCGCGAAGGGTACTACATCGTGGCCTACATCCAGCTGGATCCTGAAGCCATCGCCGGATTGAAGGGTAGGTTGGCCCTGACCGAGAAGGTGATCCGATACCTCTTGGTCAAGACCGAGGAGATACCCACCCAGGTGGCGCCCACTGTGCCTCGAGAAGAACCAGAGCGCGCTTACCATGTCGTGGAGGATGAGGACAAAGAGCGAGAAGGCGCCCGGGACAAGAACAGTGAAGACGCCGATGAAGAATTAGGAGACTAGCCTTGGCTGAGAGACGAGAACAGAGACCGCGACCCAGGCGGAACTTCAAGTTCCAACGGAAGAGGCCGTGCGCTTTTTGCACGAGCAGGGCTGACACCATAGACCACAAGGATGTGCCTTTGCTCCGCCAATACGTAACCAATCGCGGCAAGATCAAGCCACGACGCAAGACGGGGCTGTGTGCTAAACACCAGCGCCGGCTGTCAACGGCAGTCAAGAGAGCACGACACATAGCTCTGTTGCCCTACACGTCAGAGCATGCGCGCGGTAGCTGAAGCATAGAGTGAGGTCGCCTGGGCATAGCACCTGGCGTTGCTATGCCCTTCTTTCTCTTTCTCCTCGCGGCTCCTCACAACACTGAAGCCCTGCCGGCGTCCCCTGCAACGACCCGTCAGAGTATCGATACGGACGAAGTAGCTTGGCTGGGCTGACGAGAGGTGGCTCACTGGCTCCGATCAAGCGGAGGATCCGATGGCCAAAAGAAAAGTCAAGCAAGACATCTCGCTTACACGCAAACAGGTATCTCGTCGCGAGAAGGAGCGCCGTCAGCGCCTCAACTTGATTGGCGTGGCCGTTGCCATAGGTTGCCTGATCCTGGTTATTCTGGGACTTGGCGTATACCAGGAACTCGTGGGCAAGCCCGCTGCGCCGGTGGCGAAGGTCAATGGTGTACCCCTAAGTACCAACATCTATCAGAAGAGAGTCCGCCTGGAGCGAATGATGCTTGATGCCAACATGGAGATGATGCGAACACAGCGGTCCCTCTACGACCCCGAGGTAGACACGTTCATGCTCAGCATCATCGACCAGCAGATATCCCAGCTCTCGGTGCAAAGAGATCTCCTCAACACAGAGAGTTTTGTGGATGAATTGATCCAGGAGGAGTTGATCCGTCAGGCCGCCCAGGAGGCCGGCGTAAGCGTGTCTCCACAGGAGATAGACCGAAAGATCGAGCAGGAGTTCGGCTATTCCCAAGAAGAACCCACACCTGTGCCATCGCCATCTACCGACACCATTACATCAACCGCCGAGATCACTCCCACCGAGGTGCCATCGCCATCTACCGACACCATCACATCAACCGCCGAGATCACTCCCACCGAGGTGCCCACGCCCATGACCCGGGCGCGCTTCGAGGAGTTGTATGGTGACTTCCTTACGAACTTGAAGAACGGCACCGGCCTCACGGAGGCGGAGTACACGGATGTCGCCGAGGTTACGCTCCTGCGCGGGAAGATGGAGGAGTACGTCGGGCAGCAGGTCCCCACTAGTGAACCTCAGATACGTGTCCGCCACATCCTGCTGGACACCGAAGAGGAAGCCCAGACGGTCCTCCAGCGGCTTGAGGATGGCGAGGATTTCGCCGCACTGGCAACCGAGGTGTCCACGGACACGTTGAGCGCCGAGTTGGGCGGCGACTTGGGATGGATCCCGAAGGGGAAGATGGACACGGCCTTCGACGAGGTGGCCTTCAACCTCCCGGTGGGTGAGATCAGCGATGTGGTTGAGACCCCTCGTGGATTTCACATCATCCTGGTGGAGGACAGCGATGATGATCGGGAGTTGGACCCGGAGATCCTCGACCAGAGGAGAAGAGACGCTTTCCAGGTCTGGCTCGTCGACTTGGAGGCCGAGGCTGAGATCGAGAGATCCTGGTCAGCGGACAAGGTTCCTCCCGAGTAGGAACCACCGGCTTGCCCTCCACACCATCAAATGGACCGCGACGCGATGAACGCGCGGTCCATTCTTCTTCGTAACCTCCGCCGTGTCGCTCCACCACAGGCGCGCGTCCCCGATGCTGGAGCCCTCTAGCGACGAGCCTGCCTCGCCAACCTTCTCCGTTCTCCACGTTTCATCCGCGAGTCGGGGAAATCCGTACCCCGCCTGTGCGTCTTCGTGGAGCGTTGTCGCCACGCTGGACCTTACGAACTGGACACAGTACAGGCGTTTCAGTCGGACGCACAGAACCGCAGAGAGAGATGAGGATTCTGCTCACGAGGACCGGGTGTCAGGAGGGTTCCAGGTGAATCAGCACTCGGCGTAACGCTGGAATCCGCTCCCGAAGATCGCCTTCGCATTGCTCGCTCAGGTCATGAGCCTCCTCAACGGACAGTTCAGACTTCAGCGAGCAGTGCAACGAAGCGACCAAGCCCTGGGGTTCCTCCCAGATATTCACCCGGTGACATGCTCCTTTGCCGACCAGGCTGTCCACGAGAGACACTATCTCTGCCTCAATCTCGGCATGATCAGTGTGGGGGAGTCTTGTACTTGGGCTCTCCAGGTCGCCCACAGGTTCGAGGTGAATGACAACCTCGGCCACCTCGGGGGCAGTTTCCTTGATTAGTATCTCGAGACGGGTGGCCAGATCGTGCGCCTTTGCCAGCGACCATCCGCGCTCCACCTCCACGTGCAGTTCCACGTGATACCGGTGATTGCTCTGACGCACCCAAATGCTGTGGGCCTCGGCTCCGACCTGCCGCGCAAGCCGACCGACCAACGCGGAGATGTTAGAGCTTTCCTCTCCTGGCTCGTAATGCACTACCACGTCGGCTCTAGGTGACAGTCCCCGGACTACCTCCTCCACCCGGGCCGTGATCTGGTGAGCGTTATCGAACGAGGTATCCCCGTCGACCTCCAGTATCAGGTCCACGAAACTTTCCGCTCCGGACCGGCGAACTCTCACCTTGCGGCAAGCATGAACCCCATCGATCTGCTGCACACGGAGACGCACCTGCTCCGCGAGCCCCTTGGGCGCCGCGTCCAGAAGGACATCCACAGCTCGCTTGCCCAGTTGGAGGCTCACATAGATCACGATCAAGGCCACAACCAGCGCCGCCACAGCATCCGCGTGTACCAACCACCGAGGCCCACTCAGCCATTGGTTCAGCTTGACGACGGCCAAGCCGGCGATGACCACGGCGGAACTCCAGACGTCGGTGCTGAAGTGCAAGGCATCAGCTTCTAGCGCCTGACTGCTGTGCTCTTCAGCAACACGTTTCAACACCCTGGAACGGTTGACATCGACGATGATGGACATCGCCATCACAGCAAAGGCCCAAACGGTGACATCGATCTCCACCTGCTTGAAGAACAAACGGCTGATGGCCTCGTTGACAATCCAGGCGCAGGTCACCAGGAGAAGCAGCGTCTCTGCCAGGGCCGACAGATTCTCCACTTTGCCGTGACCATACATATGGCTGGCGTCTGCTGGCTTGTCGGAGACCCGCACGGCCCCGTAGGTGATCACCGCCGCCACGAGATCTAGCCCGGAATGCGCAGCCTCAGCCAGGATACCCAGGCTTCCCGTCAGGACACCGATGATCAGTTTCGTGCCTGTGAGGAGCATCGCCGCCAACACCGACAGCAGCGCCACTCTCTTCTTCTCGGCACCACCACTCTCTGCCACGCTACCTGTCCTCACAACCAGACATCCAGTCTACACATGGCAAACCTGGAAGTCAAATCTCAGTTCATCACCACGAGCACCACCACGAGCATCACCAGTGCGCACACAGCCCCACCGAAAAAGACTCCGTTCAGGCCGGAGATCGTCAGTACTGCCCCCATCACCAGAGGTCCCAGCGTCTGTCCCAACCGCAGGACCATTCCATTGACGGACATCATGGCGCCTCTTTGATCCATCGGCGCCAGTTCTGCCAGCAGGGCCATCATGCTGGGCATGTTGATGCCCTGAGCGGCACCGAAGATGGAAACGGGAATGAGGTATAGCCAGGGTCTGGAAACCAGGGGGATGGCTACCAAGGGCACAGCATAGAGCAGACACGATACTCCTATGAGAGCCCTTGCCGAAAACATGCCCGCGAGTCGTCCCGACTGCGAAGCGGTGAGGGCTGTCGCCACGGACGCGGCTGACACGATGAGGCCCACGACAAACAGAGACACACCGAAGTTGCCTCTAATGAGCAAGGGGAAGTACGCCAAGTAGGATCCGTAGTAGATGATGAAAGTCAGCGTGCCTACG
>Ga0315274_10014195_pt1 | contig 11302 bp, 9 predicted proteins | sample YL17G02_20_MG_FD_203700 | JGI IMG/M metagenome (GOLD analysis project Ga0315274, IMG submission 203700) | Sediment microbial communities from Yellowstone Lake, YNP, Wyoming, USA - YL17G02_20 | ecosystem: Environmental > Aquatic > Freshwater > Lake > Sediment | place: USA: Wyoming | collected...
TGCTTGCAAACCAGAAGCTGAACCTGCTATCCAGTGTAACCCGTCATGATATCCTTAATAAACTGACCGCCGTGCTCGGATATCTCGAGCTCGCCAAAATGGTGCATGACCGGGATCGGCTTGAAGATTTTATCAGGAAGATCGATGAAATGATCCAGATCATCCAGGACCAGATCCAGTTCACAAGGGATTACCAGGATCTGGGAGTAAAGGCACCGGAATGGCAGGATATGCAGGAATTATTTGCTAAGGCAGGTTCGCAGCTTGACCTGGGCAATGTCAGGCTGGACTCTGACCTTTCAGGACTTCGGATTTATGCCGACCCGCTCCTTTTACGGGTTGTCTATAATATAATCGACAACGCGCTGCGGTATGGCGAACATGTCACGATAATCCAAACCTTGTACCGCTATGATGGGGCGGACCTTGTGTGGGTAATCGAAGACAACGGCGTCGGAATTTCTGCAAAAGATAAAAGTATGATATTCAACAAGGGATTCGGCAAACATACCGGGCTGGGTTTGTTCCTGGCCCGCGAGATCCTCGCAATAACCGGGCTGGCAATCATGGAAACCGGGTTCCCCGGGAAGGGAGCACGGTTCGAGATCATCGTTCCACCAGGTGCGTTCCAGGTCACAAAAAAGATACAATGACCCAGGACAACTGTCCACAGATTGAGGGGAATTCCTGCTGCATTTTTCCTTTTTGACACCTTTCAAGCGGAAGAATGCTTTCCTGTATGCATTGCCCTCCTCCTTGTTTCATCCCTCATTGTAAAAAAATCCCTTAAAACCGAAACAACATGGTAATGCCGGGTTGTGGCATTGGCGGGATTTCATGCATGGATGGTTCTTCATGGCATCGTCATGAATTTCGGTAATATAAAAAAGGCGTTCAGGTTATGCATGCAGGAATACCCGAAAGGGTTCGCACATTTCCCCATTTTCTTTATACCGGGCAGTGCAAATACCCTGAGCAGTGAAAGCGGTATTTGACGGGACTTCCGTGCGCTGCGGAAGGGACGGGCAGGTGCTCTACGAGCAGGGGGGGTTCGGGCGCAGGGAAGGGGAAGGCCTGCGGCTCGCCCCGCAGGAGGCGATCTACCTCCTGCAGCGGGGAAAGATCGAGATCGAGGGCTTTGATCTCGACCGGTTCCTCGAGGTATTTGCAGAACAGCCCGATGTCGTGCGCAGCTTTCTCGTGTACCGGGATATCCGCGAACGCGGCTATGCCGTCCAGACCGGCCCCCACGACTTCCGGGTCTTCAAGCGGGGGCAGCGGCCCGGCACGGGAGAATCGCTCTACCTTGTCCGGGTGCTCTCGGAACGCGACCCGATCCGGTTCAGTGAGCTCATGGAGGAAGTGACCACCGCCCACAACATGCGCAAACAGTACCTGCTTGCCGTTGTCGACGATGAGGACGAGCTGACCTATTATGAGATCAAGATCCAGAATCTCCCGGCAATCCCTGCCGCGGTGCAGTTCCCGCCCATTGGCGGGATTTTTGCGGGCAGGTCAGTGATGGCAAGAATCCCTCCCGGGTCCCCGTTCGAGCAGGCGTGGTTTGGCAGCCGGCTGGATGAAGCCCGGCTGTTGTTCTCCCCGCTGGAGACATTTTACCTTGCAAAAGAGGGGGTGCTCTCGGTAACCGCAGGTAATAAAGAGGTGCCGGCGGAGCAGATCTTCCTGCGGGCACAGGAGAGCGACAGCGAATTTCCCCACAAGGCAAAGGTCTACTCCGACCTGAGGGGCCGCGGGTATATTCCGAAGACAGGTTACAAGTTCGGACACCATTTCCGCGTCTACTCGGGCGGGAAAGCGCATTCAGAGATGCTCGTCCATGCGATGGAAACGGGTGCCGGCATGCCCATGAGCACGATCTCGCGTTCTGTGCGCCTTGCCCATTCTGTCAAAAAGAAGATGTTGTTTGCCTGTGTATATACAACAGGAATCCAGTACATCGAATTCGCCAGAATCAAACTGTGAGCGCTCATCATGGCAGACGAGATCAATCCCTGGTCGAGCAACCAGGCCATCGATGTCGAAAAACTCTTTTCAGAGTTCGGTATCGAACCCATCGGCCCCGCACTGTCTGACCTCCCTGAAATCCCGGATTTCATGAGGCGGGGGATCGTAGTCGGGCAGCGGGACTACCGGCAGATCGCAACCGCAATCAGGGACAAGACCCCGTTCCATATCCTGACCGGTTTTATGCCGAGCGGGCACCCCCACCTCGGTCACCTGATGGTGATGAAGGAGGTCGTGTGGCACGTGCAGCAGGGGGGCAACGGGTACGTCACCATTGCCGACCGGGAGGCGCACGCGGTCCGCGGGACTCCGTGGGAGAAGTGCAGGGAGCTGGGCAAGGAGTACCTCTCCTGCCTGTACGCGCTGGGGTTTGAGGGGACGACGTACTTCCAGAGCAGAAATGAGCGGTTAAAAGACCTTGCGTTTGAGGCTGCGACCAAGGTGAACTTCTCGGAGCTGACCGCAATTTACGGGTTCTCGCCCGAGACCGACCTTGCCCATGCGGAGAGCGTCATCACGCAGGTCGCCGATATCCTCTACCCGCAGATCGACCGTGCGCCCGCGCCCACGCTTGTTCCCGTGGGGATCGACCAGGACCCCCATATCCGCCTGACCCGGGGGGTCGCCCACAAGATGCGGATGTTCACGGTCGAGGAACGGGACGGGTACGTCAGCGTCCGGTCAAAGAATGCACCCGAAACAGCACTCGGTGCCGTGCACAAAGCCTTTGCCGGTTCGAAGAAATACGAGGGCCATGTTGACATCCGGGGCTTGCCTTGCGCTGACGTCAGCCAGAAGGTCCGTGCGATCGAGATCGCGCACGGGGGGTTCGGTTTCTTCATCCCGTCGTCCACCTACCATATCTTCATGCCGGGGCTTACCGGAGGGAAGATGTCGAGCAGCATCCCGGAGAGCACCATCTCGTTCTACGAACCCGAGGCGACGATGAGAAAGAAGGTGATGAGCGGGATCACCGGCGGGAGGATGACGCTTGAGGAGCAGAAGCGCCTCGGGGGCGAGCCGGACAAGTGCTCGCTCTACCTGCTGAATCTCTTCCACATGGTAACAGATGATTTGGAACTGGCAGGGATCCGCAGCAACTGTGTCAGCGGTGCGATCACCTGCGGGCAGTGCAAGAAGGATACGGCGGAGCGGGTTGTCGCGTTCATGAAGGATTTCCGTGAGAAGATGGATGCCGCCGCAGAGAAGATCGGGGTGTAAGGGGATGGAAGATCACGATTTGACAATAATTGCCAACGGATTGAAGGATAATGCGAAAAAATTGCTAAAAACATTTCATGATTTGGACGTGGATTCAGCTCCTTCCCGAATTCTTGCCGGGCATATGGGAACCTCGGTTGAAAATGTCACTCAATATGCATATCAATTAAGTCAGAATGGCCTTCTTATTGTTCAACCGACGATTGAGCACAGTTATTCACTTACCGATGAAGGAAAAATCTATGCAGAAAAAGGATTACCCGAACGACAATTGCTGAATAGTTTTAATGATAAAATCACGATGAAAGAATTGCAGAAACACCCCTTATCAAAAATTGGAGTAGGGTGGCTGCGTAAAAAGGGCTGGGTAACTATAAAGGACGGAATTGTTTACAAAACAGGAAATGATTCTGTTGGAGAAGATGAGCAATCCCTTAAAAACCTCAATTATATTGGTGGTATTCAAGAGCTTGTTAAAAGAAATCTCGTACATGATCAAGAAACTCGGGATTATACAAACACTCTCACATCTGAAGGAAAGTCAATACCTATATTAAAGTTAGATTTACGTGATGAAGTTGGCACTCTTACCCGTAACCTGATCATCTCCGGTGAGTGGAAAAACCTGAACCTTCGGCGCTACGATGTGACAAAGCTCCCCAGAGTCGTATACTGCGGCAAGAGCCACCCGTACCAGCGGCTCATCGAAGGGATGCGGCAGATCTTCCTCGAGATGGGCTTTACCGAGATCCACGGCGGGCTTGTCCAGAGCTCGTTCTGGAACTTCGATGCACTCTTCCAGCCGCAGGACCATCCTTCCCGCGAGATGCAGGACACGTTTTACTTAAAAGAATGCATGGAACTTCCCGGCTGCTGGGAGAGCGTGAAGGCAATGCACGAAAACGGCGGGGAAACGACGTCCACCGGCTGGGGTGGTGTCTGGAAGAAAGAAAAAGCAGAGCAGTGCGTGCTGCGCACCCATACGACCAGCCTCTCCATCCAGCACCTCGCTGCGCATCCCGAACCGCCGGTGAAAGCCTTCTGCATCGACCGGGTGTACCGCCGCGAAGCGATCGACCCGACCCACACTCCGGAGTTCGAGCAGCTGGAAGGGATTGTCATGGACAAGGGTGTCGGGTTCACCCACCTGCTCGGGTTCTTAAAGGAGTTCTACCAGCGGATGGGGTTTGAGGGCGTCCGCTTCCGGCCCGGGTACTTCCCGTACACGGAACCATCGGTCGAACCGGAGGTCTGGGTCGACGGGCTGGGCTGGGTGGAAATGGGCGGTGCCGGGATCTTCCGGCAGGAGGTCACCGCGCCGTTCGGGATCCGGTACCCGGTGCTCGCGTGGGGCCTTGGCGTGAGCCGGGTTGCGATGCTCAGGCTGGGGCTAAAAGACCTCCGGCTGCTCTACAGGAGCGACATCAGCTGGATCCGAAAGAGCCCGGTCTACCGTCCGGAGAGACAAAAGTCAGGAGGTGAGGTCTGACATGGCGGTCATCAGCCTCCCGTACCGGTACCTGGAACGGCTGACGGGGGCGGACAAAGAGACGATCCTTCAGCGCCTTCCCATGATCGGGTCCGAGGTGGAACGGGTCGAAGATGACCATGCAGACGTGGAGTTCTTCCCCAACCGCCCCGACCTCTTCTCGGTGGAGGGCGTTGCACGGGCGATGCGGGGTTTTCTCGGCATCGAGACAGGCCTGCCATCATACACGGTACAACCGTCAGGGATCTCATTTTTCGTTGACCCGAACCTGTCAGACATCCGCCCGTTCCTTGGTTCCGCAGTCATAACGGGGGTTTCGTTTGATGAGGAGTCGATCGTCTCGGTCATGGGCCTGCAGGAAGCCCTCCACTGGGCGGTCGGGAGGGGGAGGAGCAAGGTAGCCATCGGCATCCACGACCTTGATGAGGTAACGCCGCCGTTCCGGTACATCGCATCCCCCCGCACCCGCAGGTTCGTGCCCCTCGACTTTGACCACGAAATGTCCATGGACGAGATCCTCGCAGAACATCCCAAGGGCAGGGATTACGCCGGCATTGTAAAAAATTTCCCCCTCTTCCCGCTGATCGTGGATGCCAATGACAACGTGCTCTCATTTCCGCCGATCATCAACGGCGAGCTGACGCGGGTGACAAAAAAGACCCGCAATATCCTCCTCGATACCACGGGAACGGATGCAAAAGCGGTCACTACCGCGGTCAATATCATCTGCACTGCAATGGCAGACGGTGGCGCAACCATCGAAAGTGTGGAGATTAACGGCAGGCAGGTGCCGTCCCTTGCACCGTCCGAACGCACGGTCAGTGTCCGCGAGTGCTGTGACCTTCTTGGGATCGAGCTTTCGGCAAAAGAGATCGCACAGCTGCTGGAAAAGATGCGCTTTGCGGCACAGCCCGCCGGAAAAGGGAACGTCCGTGTACAGGTCCCCTGCTACCGCGCCGATATCATGCATGACTGGGACATCTTTGAGGATGTCGCGATCGCGTACGGCTACGACAGGTTCCCCGCACGGATCTCGGAGACCTTTACCATCGGGAGCGCCCACCCGGCGCGTATCCTCGGGGGAACGGTGCGGGCGATCCTTGCCGGGCTGGGTTTTCTGGAGATGATGCCGTTTACCCTCACCAATGAACGCGTGCTCTACGACATGATGCAGCGCCCGCGGTCATCGCTCCCCCTCCGCATCATGCACCCTATCAGCGAAGAACACACGGTTGTCCGCACCGATATCCTCCCCCTCCTCATGGAGATGCTGCAGGCAAACAGGCACCGCGAGCTGCCGCAGAAGCTTTTTGCCACGGGTGATGTCGTGGAAGGTATCGTGACCGGCCAGAAGGTTGCCGGGGTCAGTTGCCATGCCTCGGCGGACTTCTCGGAAGCATACGCGTGCATGGACGCGCTCGCGCATGAGCTGTCCCTTGTCTATTCCGTTGCCGAATCCTCAGACCCGGCATTCATTGAGGGCAGGAGGGGAGATGTGAGGGTGAACGGGAAGACGGTGGGGGTGTTCGGGGAGGTCCACCCTGCGGTGCTGAACGCTTTTGAGCTTGAGCACCCCGTCGCAGCGTTCGAACTTGACCTTACAGCCGTACCGGGATATTGCGTTCCCGAAGATATTCCTTGACCTGGCGGATGGTAAATTCACCATAGTGAAAGACGCTTGCTGCAAGGCAGGCATCTGCCTTTCCCGCGGTAAAGCCCTCGTAGAAATGGTCAAGTGTCCCGACACCGCCGCTCGCGATGACCGGGATGCCCGCGGCCTCTGATACTGCCGCGGTGATCGGGATGTCAAACCCTTTTTTTGTCCCGTCCGTCTCCATGCTCGTGAGGAGGATCTCACCTGCGCCCCGCACTTCTGCCTCCTTTGCCCACTGGATCGCATCGATCCCCGTTGGTTTGCTCCCGCCGTAGATGACGATCTCGTACCAGCAGCTCCCGCCATGCGGCAACGCGATTTGCGTCCCTTTGGAATTTGGTGTGAAGTTGCGCCGCACGTCCATCGCGACAACGATGCACTGGGTCCCGAAAGACTGTGCCGCTTTTGAAATGAGCGACGGGTCGTGGACGGCACTGGTATTCATGCTGACCTTGTCGGCGCCGGCCCGGAGGATCTGCTGGATGTCCTCAAGGGTCCGGATACCGCCACCAACCGTGAGCGGCAGGAAGAGCTGGTCAGCTGCGCGCTTGATCAGGTCGATGATGATGCCGCGCTTCTCCGTGGACGCAGTGATATCCAGGAAGACGACTTCATCGGCACCCTGTTCGTTATACCGCTGGGCAAGATCGACGGGGTCGCCCGCGTCACGCAGCTCCACAAAGTGTGTCCCTTTGACGACCCTGCCGTCTTTTAAGTCAAGGCACGGGATGATCCGCTTGGTAAGTACCATGGTACAAGACTACGATTACCCGGTGCTTCTAATTTTCTCTGCTGCCGTACGAGTTTTTATGTCCTGCCGGGTGCTCAATGATATGGTACGTAAATTCAGGGCATGGCCGCAGGGCAATGTATACCGGGTGGTGCGTCAATGGATTCGGGAACACTGAAGATCGAATGGGCGGCGCAGTACATGCCGGTGCTCGCCGGGATAACGAAACAGTTTGCAAAAGATAAACCGTTTGCCGGCATGACAATTGGCATGGCGCTCCACGTGGAGGCTAAGACTGCAAACCTTGTCTCTGCCCTTGCAGCTGGCGGTGCAAAGGTCTATATCACCGGTTGCAACCCGCTCTCAACACAGGATGATGTAGCAGAAGCGCTCAATCATATCAAAAACGTCCACTGCTACGCGAAGCGGGCGTGCACGGTCGAGGAGTACTATGCGGCGATTGAAAAGGTGCTTTCTGTCTCTCCCGGCATCACTATCGATGACGGGATGGACCTGATCCACTACCTCCATACAAAACGGCGCGACCTTCTCAAGAACATCATCGGGGGGTGCGAGGAGACGACCACCGGCATCCACCGCCTCAGGGCGATGGCAGCGGAAGGAAAACTCGAGTTTCCCGTGATCGCGGTCAATGACACCCCGATGAAGCGCTTCTTTGACAACGTCCACGGCACCGGGGAGAGCGCGCTTTCCTCCATCATGATAACGACCAACACGCTTGTCGCCGGGAAATTCGTGGTGGTCGCCGGGTACGGCTACTGCGGGAGGGGGCTTGCGCGGAAGGCGCACGGCCTCGGGGCAAAGGTCATCGTCACGGAAGTTGATCCGCGCCGGGCGCTCGAAGCCCACATGGACGGGTTTCTGGTCATGACCATGGACAGGGCGGCAGAAGCCGGGGATATTTTCATCACGACAACCGGGAATACAAAGGTCATCACCGCCCGCCATTTCAGGAAATTAAAAGACGGGGCGATCCTTGCCAATGCCGGCCACTTTAACGTCGAGATTGATATGGACTACCTCGGGCAGCATGCCGACAGGGTCATCCAGAGGGACGGCATCGAGACTTTTATCGTCAGCGGAAAGTCCGTCCATGTCCTTGCAGAAGGAAGGCTCGTGAACCTCGCCACGCCCAAGGGGATGGGGCATCCTATCGAGGTGATGGACCTGAGCTTCGCGCTGCAGGCGCTCTGTGCCCGGCATATCGCAGAGAACGGGGCAGGTCTCGCCGCCGGCGTCTACGAGGTCCCGCGGGAAATTGACGAACGGGTTGCACGGCTCAAGATCTCGTCCCTGGGGCTTGCCATCGATGAGATGAGCGAGGAACAGAAAGCCTATCTCTGCAGCTGGGATATCGGGACGTAATCAGGATACATTATTCCATTTTTTTTAGTCAGTCCAGTCGTGAGGCAAAGAGGTATTCCTGCGCATAGCCGCAGAATTCACCGAAGTGCCTCCGGGCAAACCTGCGGATCGTGTCATACTCCCAGCCGGTGAGGGATGAGTCGCTGCCCAGTGTTGTTATATAGTGTTCCTTCATGATCCGGCGGATCCAGACATCGACGGGGAACGCCTCGTAGTTCTGGAATGCAAAGAGGAGGATGCAGTCCGCTGCCTTTGGTCCGACACCCTGGAGTTTCATCAGCGCAGACCGTGCCTGTTCATACGGTAATGAGGCGATGGAATCATGCCACCCCTTCTCATCGGCAATATCACCGGCAGTCTCCAGCACATAGGGGGAACGGTAGCCCAGCTTGCAGTTGGAGAGTGCTGACGTGCAGGTGGCAGCAAGCGATGCGGGTCCGGGGAATGTAAAATAGGTCCTGTCTTCAAATTCGAGCGGTTTGCCATAGGTCTGGGCAATATGTGAAATTCGTCTCCTGATCATCGGGATGTTCGAGTTGGTCGCGCAGATGTAGGAGATCAGGCACTCCCATGCCGGCTGGCGGATAACGCGGAGGCCACGGCAGCGTACAATAGCGTTATGGATGAACGGGTCGCGGTCAAAGGATGCAGTGATCCGGTCCAGATCCGCATCGAGCGAAAAATAATGCCGGATGAACGAGGCAGGCGCACCTTCAAATGTCAGGGATGTCATGTCCTGCTTGATCTTAATGACCCGGTTTCCGACAACACCATACCACCATCCATCGGGCTGCCGGTCCCAGCGGAATACCTGCCCGCAGGAAAGCGTAAGGTCAAGCGAGAACGGCTGGTCGGGAGTGAGCGACAGCACAGGCAAAGGGAACAGTCCGTATAGATCTCGATTTCAAACCTATTTAGCGTTCATCACGTACTTCATTCCATAATCTGCCCGAGGGCTATGGTAATTGCCCTGTCTCATTTCTGCATCGCAACGAATAGCATATTAATATATAAATCATAAGTTCTTTTCATGGAATTGTCAGAACAGCTCAGGGTATTTATCGAAGAAGGACAGGACTGGGAACGCAAAGCGACCAGTGTGAAGGGTGTATCCATTATCCGGCTCCCCAAGACCAAGAACCGTCCGGCATCGCTTGCAATCGACATCAACCCGGTGAATGAACATGGCGTCCCCATAAAAAAGAAGGGCATCATGCTGATGAATGCGGTTGAACTGGCTGCCTTCCGTTCCGCCTTCAATAACGAAAAAGTGGACAACCTGATAAAAGCTCTCGAAGAGGTGCTGCCGGAACGCAAAATGGCGGCCAGGCCGGCCAAACCGGATGTATTGCAGCTCTGATTCTACGCCTTGGGATTCGTGATAAGGGGGGATGCATATCAATCGCTGGATGGCAGCATCGTTGATTGGATTGATGATTATCGGTGTCGCGTTTGGAGGCTGCCTCGGTGCAAAGACGCCTCCGGTGTCACGCCCACCGGCACCAGCCATTTTTGTGGACTATTACCGGACCGGCGGTTTTGCAGGAACTGACGACCGGCTGATCATTTTTGACAACGGTGCGGCTGTTATCTCCACAAAAGCCGGCAGCAAGGCAATTGTCCTGAACGCAACTGATATTGACGCGATTTCGGATCTGTTTACCCGGGCGCAGTTCTCCATGCTCGAAACGAATTATCCCGCTCCGCATGGTGGTGGCAGCGACCTGACCAAGTACTCGCTCAGTTACCATGGCAAGACGATCACGACCGAGGATTCTGCGGTCCCGCCACCGCTGCTCCCCGTGATTGATGAAATGAATCGGATTGTCAGGAATGCAGGTTTCGGTACGTAGGCAGGTACAGTATCGTAAAAATCACAATCTGGTAATTCAAAAGACGTGGATCAACGTCAGAATGCTTTTCATGCACATTTGATGAAAATGTTCACGGTATTTTCATGCCATATGGGATAAAAAATTTGCTCTGTAGAAATCCCTGATCTCACATCAATACCAGAGATCCATGATGAACCGGTTTTCGATGGATATCGCAAAGGGGGCTATCTGCCGTGACACATCTCAGGGAAGACTCGAAGAAAATTATCCGAAGGGTAATTTTGGGAGTGCCACAGTTGCGGGTAATATTAGCTCGAAGATGTCCAGATGGACATCTTCTCCAGTTTGCTCTTCCCTGCGGGAACGGCAAACGCCCCCAAGAACGTTATGAAAAACGATGATTTCTACAGAGCTAAAAAATCAGTCTTTTTTATAAATACACGACTGGACATCGTGCCCCAGTCTCCCGATCGCGTCGGCGCGGCACCGCTGGCAGTGCCGCATCTGCTTCACGTATTTTGCGCATTCATCCTGCATCTTTCTCTTCATTTCGGGTGTTGGCGGTGTGATGTTAGCGAACCTGTACTGGGCGATGAGCGGGATGACATTGAAGGTGTACACTCCCATCTCGCCCACTTTTTTTGCGATTGCGGGGATGTGGTCTTCGTTGATGCCGGGTATATAGACGGTATTGATCTTCACGATCATGTGGCGCTCGACTGCCATCCCGATTCCCTTCAGCTGCTGGGAGAGGAGCAGTTTTGCCGCTTCAATCCCGGTATACCTCTTTCCCTTATAGTCAACAAACTGGTAGATCTTTGCACCGATCTCAGGGTCGATGGCGTTGAGTGTTACGGTGATATTGCCGACATCGTATTTCTGCAGCAGGTCAATTTTTTCCGGGAGCAGCAGCCCGTTTGTGCTGATGCACTTGATCACGTTCGGGAACTCTTCATGGA
>Ga0315274_10014199_pt1 | contig 11300 bp, 20 predicted proteins | sample YL17G02_20_MG_FD_203700 | JGI IMG/M metagenome (GOLD analysis project Ga0315274, IMG submission 203700) | Sediment microbial communities from Yellowstone Lake, YNP, Wyoming, USA - YL17G02_20 | ecosystem: Environmental > Aquatic > Freshwater > Lake > Sediment | place: USA: Wyoming | collected...
TAGCAGATCGTCACTAAGGCTATCCGGGTTCAGAGCTATTGCAGGGTAGATCACGCCCTTATCAAAAACAGGGACCAGGTTCTTAGCCCGATCAAAAAGGGTATTGTATGACTTATGAACTCCCCCATAAGGGTGGGTGAGAAGGAGGCTCTTAAATAGCATGACGGCGAAGCTGTAGTAATCGGTCTTGGCATTGAAATAGGGCTTTTTCGACAGGTCAAGCCCATACAGTCTGGGATCAAGAAATAGGTCGGTACCGACCGGACATGGGTAGTCACCAAACTGATAAGAGTCCACGTCTATGAACACCGACAGAAACTGGTCATTGAACATGACATTCAGATCGTTAAAATCCCCAAGGAAGATCTGATTAGGATGAATCTGATCCAGGGTCTCTTTCATGTGGGCGAAGACGGTTATGACGTTATTGGTGTTGACCTGTTCCTGGGTCCTGAATTTTTTGTTCGAGAGCTTCATGACCTCATTGCACTTTTTGGCAATGAGCATGGCAAAGCCTATGACCTTATTCCGGCCATCATACACCAGATCCAAAGGGCATGCCACGTTGTCGGGTAATTTGAAACCCCTCTGAATGAAATCAGCCAGTTTCTCACCGCGTTCTTTGGACGGGTCATGGTAGAGTTTGAAGGCTATTTTGCCATACTTGAGGACATCAGCCTCACCTCCCGATCCCAGGAGGTCTTTTTGATCCAGAAGGATCTCTTGTTTTTTGTAGATTATCTTTTTCATTTTTTTATCTCAGGTGGAATTAAAGGACCTGCAAAGAGCATTTCCATACTATCTATTTCATAAAGGCTGGTAGGACTCATATAGTATGCGATTCCGTTTAGAATCTGAATATCGGCTATGTCAGGAGTACCATTTTCTCCTCGACATATCCAGTAAAACCCGGTCACAGCAGGCTTTTTAAAAGACCAGTTCATTTGTTTCTCTCAAAAACAATACAGGATACATCGTCTGAAAATATCTTCTCATTCATCTGCCACACATTGAATCTCCGCTGGAGTTGTCGTCCGGATGTGCCATAGAGCTCGGATTCTTTGTCTGTGCCTATGATGGGTGTCAGGCCATCAGAGGCTATGACGAGACTGTCACAGTCCTGGATCTCAGTTATTTTGATATACTCCAGTTTCGAGGGTTCGCACGTCAACATTTCCCTGGGAACGTTGCCATATGCTAGATAAGAGGGTTTTCCTTCCTGGTCTACGATCTCAGGAACCTGGTTTTTGATAATAACCCCATCACCACATCGCCCTATAATGGTACGATCCTCTTCAATCACAACAAAAATAAATGTAGCCAGAAGATAATCTTGGATAAATTGGGGTAGGTCTTTTGGTCGAATTTTTAACAAATCGGTGAAGATTTTAACAAAATCATAATATGCCATTTCAAGTATGATCTTCAGCCCTTCGAGGTCATTGACACGGATATTTTTCAATAGATTGAGCATTAAGTTTCCCAGAAGGGCTGCCCCGAATTCTGAGTACTGGCTTTCACCGCATCCGTCACAGATGACACCACATATTCGGTCCTCAGTAGTATGGGTGAGAAGGAAATCCTGTCTGTTTTTCATAGATAGTTCATGGTCTCTGCCGATATGTATTGCGGTGTTCATTTTCCAGTTCATTCATATTTCCTTTTTGAAGAGCTATAACCCATTATACCGGAATTGAGGAGAAAACTATTAAAACTTTTTGACCAGTTATTATATTTATTATGGAAGCCCTCTAAATCTTTTTCAAGGAGTGCTCGTATGAAACGTATCGCTGGTTTCTTTATTTTAATGTTGGCTCTGAGTATTCAGTGCTTTTCCCAGATTAGAAAAGATGAGGATTCAACAGCTTTGGGGGTGTGTTGGTCCAGTGATCTGGATACAACGGCACGATACCTGGTATATTACCGTTATTATCAGCAAGGACCGGACTCAACCTGGTATTATCTCGGAATCACGAAGCTCAAGGAGTATTATATTCCGAAAGGCATCTTGAAAGGGAAGCTGGCTGTTGGGGTTAGGTCAGTATGGAATAGTGACACATCCCAGATGCATGCATCTTTGGACTCAACAGCTTGTGCGACAGGAAATGTCTGTGGTGATGTCTGTACCCAGGGAGCATGGTATGTAGATTGGCACATCAAGAAACCCAAGAATATAAACGCAAAGTAGATCTTGCCTTGAAATCTGTGACCTTCAGATGGAGGGTCACAGATTACTGTCATCAAGCAAAGTCTCAGTCGCCACTTGTTGTAACAAGGAGTACTGATTCGCCGTAATCTTTACTCCGTCATCTATCCGTTCAATTATATTTTCAAGAAATTTTTTAGGGTCTAATCTCTGTTTTTCAGTAACTTGGACAGATTTTCCGTTGAAGCGACATTGAAATCTTCCATATTTATCCTCGTTGCATAAGTGTTTTTTATACAGCCCGCGACTATCATATATGTTAATTCTGGTCCTGCCCTTTCCAGAGCCATTTTTATTTTTGGAATCAGTGTCTCATCAAACAACAGAGGTATAGGAAGGTCTTTATCTCCAAGGATGACGGCCATATACAGGCCTGGTAATTTATAGGGGCGAAATTCTATTTTCAAAAGTCATCCCTACAGATCATACCAGACGACTAGTTTTTTCTTTGCTGTATCCGCTATGAAAAGCACATACCTTATTCTTCCATCGTTTTTGAATCTTGCATATAGAAGTGCAGTTGGCACACGTTTTCTTTGGCTCCTTATCTTTTTTCATATTTATTTTTACATCCCCTTTACAATCTCGATTAAGCCACCATCCTTCATTTCCCATAAATGAAAGCAATTTTGATGCAGATTTACATAGTATTCTTTTGGTGGCATGACCATGGCAACAAAAATGTCGCCTGGTAACAATAGATCTCGTGCCTCTTTTATCTCATCCCATGTAGGGTATCGGTGCCTGTTGGCAATTGATAAGTGCCACCGTTCATTTTCTATTGCAACAATGACTGTACATTGCCCGAGGTAGTAGGCTTTTGAATTGGGAACTGGGGACGGTATGAGTATTGGTTTATTAGACATTGGGATTTTGCCTTCGGAATTCCCTACGAGAGCTCCATAATTCAAAAAAATGATTAATTTCGGTATTGGAGTTAATTACAGAAGTGAAGCTGAATGTTTTCCCAGACCCTGCAACGGAATCCGTTATTAGAGCGGGAACACCAAGGGCCTTTAACATAAGCCTCTTCTTAAGCTCCGGATAATTCTCAGCCCCATATTGCTCTATTTTCTTTAGAAGGGTCTCCGGATCCGGAACTGTAGAAGCATTACAGAGATTCTCTGATTTAAAAACTCGGCCAAGAGCTATGTCGTATCTATCCATTTAGAGCTTCTAAATTATGTAGTTGGGCTATAAAGCCAATGAGGTCGTAGAGGCTTTTCTCGAAGATGCCTGTTTGGTATTCATCTGACCTATCAGGACTGCCATCATCCCTTTCATAAAAACGGTCTCATGCGGTTCAGCGGTGTAGCCGTGTGCAAAGAACCCTGGTAGAGTTTTGTTCGTGCAGATATCTACTTCTCTGTTTCCAGAAAAGGTGGCTATCATACCACCTACGGCATTTTCGTTTTTTGTCGGATAGGAAAACGTACCGGTTCGGTAAAGGACATTGATCATAGTTTGCTCTTTTCAGGAAGGGGAAAACCTTGTCTGGGCCTTCCCCTTTTTGAGAATTATTTTTGTTCTTCTTCCAACTCTTCCTTTGCTATTTTATGACCGTACTGTCCCAGGCGTGGAGAAATATAAGCGTCTTCGGCTATATAACCCAATAAGGCTATTGTCGGGGCCTGCTCAGTCAGATATGATGTCCGTTTTTCGAGGTCAATTTTGACCTTTTGCATCTCGGAGGCACGACTGAATCTGGAAGCTAAGTATATTTTCATAGGGCCCTCGGGCGTGATTTTAAATGTCCCTCATAGAACCAGTTATCCAATTCCTCACAGTAATATTCATAATCGATTGCAACGTTGCCTAAAAAATGACTTTTGGTGAAAGTATAATCCTTCGTAGGGTCAATAGTCCCTATATCAAAGTCCTGATCGTAGGTGCCCTGGTCTATGTCTTCAAGTATAGATTGCTGGTCTAATTTTGACACAAATGAATTTATTTCTACCATTGGGTAGAGAAAACCCGTTTCCTTCATTCTACCTGGTCTAGAAAATCTGTCGAAATCTATTTTCGACAAAATTTCAAGGAGTCCTTTCAACTCCTGTAAGTTTGATTTACTTAACGGACTCGACCAGAAATAGAGCCCGATTACCTCTGACCCTCAGACATTACTGCCTGACGAATCAGCCAGTGCCATAATTCCCCAACTGAGGAGTAAGGCACGGGGGCTGTCCGCTGCAGGAGACCATCAAAAGGCCGATAATGATAAGAATTTTCATACACTCCTTTTTATTTTGTGGTAAAATATTTGAATTCAATTGTTCTGGTCAGGACTTCTTCAAGCCCATTGTATTGCTCGATTTTCATGGGTCGGCCATCAGGAAGATCAGTATAGACCTGACTGGCGATGGCGAACTTATGAGATTCAGAGACATTATTACCACGATGCGTCGTGTATATTCTCTTTATTTTTTTCTCAGTACTATCAAAGATGGAGGCATCGATTATCTGAGCGGTATCTACCCTTTGAACGCCATTAACCATGGCGGTTCCAGAAGCCTTGACTGTCGTCCTTTGTAGGACTCCCTTTTTATATACGGAGGTGGTGATGGATTTGACGGCGAAATTACTGTTGACTCTGAGGGTATCAATCTCATCATTAGTAAGAACTTGTATGGTGTCTATACGTACAATTTTACCGGATAGTCCGTTCGTTGTTGTTGCTATGACGGTGTCTTTATTCCATAGATAATCAACTCTCCTTTTAAGGGTATCAGCACTGTACAGGCAGTCACTGACACGATTAGAGGCAGAGTCATACTTGATTTTCTCAACATTTCCCGAATTATAGATGAGGTCTGTAAGTTTTCCGTCTTTATATATGCAGTTTTTCACATAGTCCCGTTTAGCAGGTCGATGAGTAGTTCCTAGGAAGTGCCCCTGGCCATCAAATTTATAATCTACGACCTTCGCTTTTACTTTTTTGGGCTTTCCGGATTTATCAATAATGTTATAGAAAGTAACCTTTTGCGGGACTCGGTAGTCAGGAAGTGCAAAAACCTCATCCGGGTCTTCCAGCAGAGAACCTGAGAAGTAATACTTCTCAATTTTTCCTGAGGACGAGAAGCACACGAATGTGAGCAGAAAAATCAGACCAAACACTTTAAGGGGCATAGAACTCCTTGAAAAAGATAAAAGGGTTTTTAATTCCGATAATCAATTATACACAAAACAGGCGGGAAAATACCTCAACTATCGACACCGCTCTTGCAAGATTCTGATCTCAGCCTCGTGTTTTGCCTGAGCTCCGGACTCATGCTCTTCACTCTTGACATGGTCCTGAAGTCGGGCCATGGCACTCTCGCGACGGGTTTTCACTGCATTTTTGGAATTGCGTGACTTAGGCATTGCTGCTCCTTTCGGTACGTGTATTTTCGTGGGATGCCTTATGACATCCAGTGCCTTCTGTTTCACTGCACAATATATTATCCCAGTGCCAATAGGTACATACAGGACATTGTACGACTGAAGGGCTCCTGGGATATGTTGTAGTGCTCATTTTCTTTTATCCTTGGTTGTACATGACCAGATGGTTTTCTTCTGGCCTCAATGTGATGTCAAGAGAACTCATCGGGTTCTCAGTTTCAAATCTGACCGGGAACTGCAGGCCACATATCCTGAGCTTAGTCGTTCCTGTATCTACAGAATGAAAATACAGAACACCTCTCTTGATATCAATTTCTAACTCTCCGAGGATACGTTGGGTCGCATAGGCTGGTTTTTCAATTATTCTTGCCATTCCCTTTAAACTTTTCATACTTTAAAAAACTCCGATTTTAACCTTGCAATCTGATCAGGGCTTATACTGTTGGTTTCCGAGCCATTTTGCACACCATGTGCAAGGTAAATAAGCTGAGAGGCAAACTCCAGAAAAATGCATCTCTGAATAAGGACTTCAGGAGAGGATGCAACGGCAAATACTCCATGGTTTTCTGCCAAAACAATCACAATCTCAGTATTTTTCATAAGACTCGTAACTGCGTCGACTAGTTCCTGGGAACCTGGATGTGCGTAAGGAACATGAAATACATCTCCACAGTAGGCTGCAAATTCAGGAATAATATCCAGTTCGTTACATCGACAAATTTCCGTTACGCATAGCAAAGTGGTATAAAGGGGTTGGCAATGGAGGATTGCTCGGACATCCGGACGAATGTCATAGATTGCCCGGTGCAGATTGTTTTCTGACGAGGGCTTTCCCCTCTCAGCCAATCCGGTTTTGGCGTCACAAATAACAGGATCCTGAACTTCTTCCAGCCATGCCCCGGTCGGTGTTATGGCATAGGTTTTCCGTTCCATGTCGATGACGGAAAAATTGCCACTTGACGCCTGGACAAGCCCGTGCTTGGCAATTGAATGACAAAACTGCGAAAAGTGTGAGAAGTAATAACTCATTTGTTGTTCCTTTTTACGCTGATAATTTTGTATGCACAAAAATACCAATAACCTTGGGGATGGTTGGTATTCCACTGTCGGCTCCATGCAGACCCGCAGGCCCACGCTACCATTACACAACTGCTTGGTAGCCCTTGCAGAGATATCCCGCTTACAAGGGCGTCAGTCGCTTCACAACAGCTCACTTCGCAGCCTCCCAACTTTCCTGTTCATCCCCACAGCGCTATGCATCGCGCTGTTTGTTATTGGCCTTTCTTAGTTCTTTTTACCAGGCTGACCGGTTTTCTTTTGATACTCGTCTTTCGAGAGCCACTTACCATCGGCCTTTTTTTCCATCTTCCAATGGTCAAGATGCTCTTGACGACGTAGGTCGTTGTCTTTGGCCTTATCCATTTTCTGCCATCTTTCTCTGGACTTTTTCAGTGACGATCACCGTCACCACGGTAACTACCACGACTTCGATCACCTTGAGACCCAGATCCAGAAAGAACTTCATCACAGACTCCTTTTATTTTGTATGGTGGTGGATGTAGTTTTATCTTTTTTCAAAGGTAATTTCCTCCTGATATATTATACGGCAAAGGGTGGACAAAACATACGCCTTTTTAATTTACCGTTTCGGTAATTACCTGAAATGGGCATAATGACTGTCATCGGCCCACCCACAAACAACTTTCATCGCCGGGGTAGGAATCTGTTGGGTACAAAAGCCATCAGTAGGATCATCATCCACATCGCAGACGTTGTCTCCATTAAAGGCATAAAAAGAGTCTAAGACTTGATGAATGTACACGCCCGATTTAATGCACTTGGAATAAGCCTTTTTAAGAGCATTAAAACATTTTAACTGCTCAGGTGTTAGTTCGCACAGGGCTTTGGCTTCTGAAGAATCCATTTTTTACTTACCCCCTTTTTTCATTGGAAGACTCATGATCAACACATACCGCAGTCTTATCAAAAGGGCAGTGCCCGCACTCACTGCATACATCGTGAGGCCTTGCCCCGCCACAGCCCTGTGGATCGTTTCTTGGTATCCTGCAGAATTTACTTTTGTTACATATAACCATTAGGACAGCCTCCCCCTTATTGTTTGCACTCCTGGCAACGGTCACCGAGCAGATGCTTGGCAAATCTCTCGATTCGTTTTCGATCCCAGTTACGCAATATGTGAACTCGGATGACTGTTTCAAACTGGTCAGGATCAGACAACGAAAGTTCTATTGTTTTAGGAACCGGGTCTTTGTGGGCACAGTCGATGCAATCACTTGGATCCTGGGAGCGACAAGTCGGTAAGTGACAAGCCATCTAATCCCCCTTCCGATTTTCCAGCAGTTTAAATCCAGAAGCTTTCATCTTCTCAAAAAATGTCTGATCGCTGGTGTGATCATAAATATAGGGCATGAAAACTTCGATGAGCTCCACCTGGTCCAATTCTATGAGAGAGATCTGAACGTCAACCCAGTCAGCGAGAAGCCTCCATGCAGTCCTCTCAGCCTGCTGGACAATCCTGTCCATGGTCCCGGTCCGAGGCCTCTTTATCGTGCTACGGAGTTGTTTCTCCACTCTATCAATTCTGGCTGGGAGACGGAAGGGAATGTCTTTCTGATTCACAGACACGATGAACGCCACCCCTGTCAGTTTTTTGTTATCGTAGAGCTTCAAAATATTCTTGGCCCCATGTTTAACAAGACGATCCTCAATATGCTGGACTGACCTGTTGACTGGGACCTGGGACGTGTAGTTCTTCACCATGGCATTATCCTCGAAATAAATGTGCGATGACTTTATCGTAGCATTCTCGATGCATTGGTGTTCCCTTTTTAGGGCAACTACCACCAACCAACTTTGAAACCTCACCGTCAGCGTGTTCCTTTTTCGTAATGACTTTTTTGCAAAAACAACACTTCTTGCCGATGCACCATTTATAATCGTCGGGAGTTTTCATAATTTGTCACCCGTAAGTTCTTCCAATAGGGCTAGAAGCTCGGCCTGATCGGAGTTTTTGTTAAAGCCGTTGATAATTATGACATCCTTATTGGAAACATATTTCCATAGCCCACTGATTTTCAGGTCTCGGATCAGGGAAAAGAGATAGTTTTTATCTCGAGTCCAGCGTCGTTCAACCTTGTTGAAATCATAATGGGATATTCGAGAATAGTATCTGGAATCAGGGGCCTGCATCTCAAAGGTATTAACTGTGTAATTGTAAAAGAACTTGGTTGATATTTCTCGGTCTTGGTCACCGTTTTTTTCAACCCTTATTATTTCAAGGATTGGAAAAGCCAGAACGACACAGTGTTTTTTACCCGTATATTTCTTCCGAAGTGCATGCACTGCGTCCAGTATTTCTTCGGGGAACTGCATTATCGGACCTCTCTGATCTCGATCATGTTCGGATCTGAACACTTAATATATTGGAGTTTTGCCCGTCCTACCATGTTGAGGGTCTCTACAAAGGTTCTAAGAAGGTTTTTAGACTCTTCAGAATAAGAGTCTGCCGGGATAGAGAAAATTGTGACGTACAGTCGTAATCCGTTAGGTGTAACGTGTTTCATTTTCGAGAAATACTCTTTCAGCTTTTTGTCGGAATCCAGAATGTAGTCAAAAAATCCTTTATGCTGTACCCTGCTGACAAAGCTGACCTTGTCGCTGAAGCTCATCACCGTCCAGTTTGTGGGAAGTAGCTGATGGTATCTGTCTTCCGAGGGAGTTACGGATTCTGACGCTTGTTTTGGTTGTGGCATAAAGCCCTCAGTTAATACCATGCCAGGTTTTGGCTGGGGCTTGGGCGGGGGATCACTTTCCTGATTTTGAGGCTGAGGGTATTTATTAACCATTTCAGTAACAGCCTTGTTCCATAGACTCTGTGAAACAAATTCATGCTCGCGAATAAATTTTTTATAGCTATCAATTCCGTTAGACTTAATAAATTCTTCACACCGATTTTTAAGATCAACTGCTACTCTTGCCTTGATATGTAGCAGAGAATCCTCAAATTTTTCTATACTAATCTCCGGGGCCTTGCACCTTATGTCCTTGTTGTCCTTATAATAAATCAAATGTTTGTTCATGAATTCTTTATAAAGATCTGAGACTTTACGCCCAAGAGTTCTCTGACCTTTGCAAAAGATTTTTACATCTCGAATAAGATTCATAAGGGTTAAGACTTTCCTATTTGAGGCCTTCTAGCCATTTATCAGCCGGTCGTAGGTGGTTAAAATGAGGTAGCTTGATTTCATGATTTGTATATGTGTTCTTTTTCACGAGCCTGAAAAAATTATAGTATTTGAGCAGATTCTCCTGTTTACTGAGTTTTTTCAGGCATCTTTCAAATCTATATCTTATTTTCACCTGGTTCATTTTCATTTCGCCCTGGAGATTAAAAAGCCCATTCAAGACCAAAGCTGTTTGAGTCTGACCTCCTGTTTTAGCCATATGTCTAAGAACTTCCATATCAAGTGGGCCAAAAATAGATCCCAAATCCTCGTCAAAGGTATTCTCCCAATGATACGCTTTGAACTCCTCAAAATAAAGCATTCTTTTTCTGGCTCTTTTCAGCCTTGAAGATACTGCTCCTTGGGTCATGCCAAAAATGTCAGCTATCTCTTTCTGACTCATGCGCTTATAATAAAAGTATTCTATAATCCTCTGCTCTACCTCTGGAAGCAGAAAAAAAAGATCTCGGAACTTTTCCTGATCTTTACTACTAATCTCAGCGCATGTCACTAAGTTTCCCCCTCCATTTAGTCGGAGATGGCCTGTACTCCGCTTTCGAGTACCCCACCATGCATTACCAAGGACGGTGCCCAGCCCGGACCTCGGATGAATTTAAGCCACTGCTCATAGCTCGTGTCTTTGGTTACGGAGGTATCATGGCTGACCATCCAGTGGGCGAGATCTTCGGGAGTTTCAAACGCTGGAGAAACCGGTGAGCCCTCTGAGACTGTTTCCCAAATTTGATAGTAATCACCTTTGGGGGGCTGAGTGGGCTCCCAGTCCTCATGCTTCTGCTCATACTCGGGAGTCAACCACAGCTCTCCACTGCCATGACAATGCTCACATAGCCCATACACTCCCAGACGCTTGGCCCGGGCTTCGACACAGATACAGCAATTAAGGGAATCGTGTCCCATGCCTCGTCGAGACCACGCATTCACTTCCTCGGCCGTGGGAATATACGGTGGGTTCTTTTCCTGCCAGCCTGTTTCCCTGGACCATGTATGGGTAAAATCTATGAGCCGATCATGATCAATCAAGGCTTGCACCTCATCCTGGGTAATGTTATGAGACCATTGTTTAGATCGATCATCAAAAGCATACCAGTCGTCTGAGATCTGTTTGGTTGCAGGATTTAGGCCAGAACCGTCACAGAAGGGACATTTCTTCTGATATTCATAGAAGGGATTCTGAAATCCTTCCCATACCTTGTGAAGAGGCCAATCAAAATCTTTTGCAACACGTCTGAGTTCGCGTCCCATTATCTATTCCTTTCCTTTTGGTTCCCAACACCCAGGCATTGATGGGCATGGGCTATTTATTCTCCATCCCTCAGTACCCATACAGGTCTGCCAGGACCTACAGGTTCCACAGATCTTTTCTACCTCGGCAGGAGGCGTTGGTTTGAAGCCTATGATTTTTCCATCATCAACTTCATAACGTAGCAGAGTTTTCCTCCTTATGTATTATA
>Ga0315274_10014200_pt1 | contig 11300 bp, 9 predicted proteins | sample YL17G02_20_MG_FD_203700 | JGI IMG/M metagenome (GOLD analysis project Ga0315274, IMG submission 203700) | Sediment microbial communities from Yellowstone Lake, YNP, Wyoming, USA - YL17G02_20 | ecosystem: Environmental > Aquatic > Freshwater > Lake > Sediment | place: USA: Wyoming | collected...
TCCCACTGAACTTCGCATCAAGGCTGAGCTGGTTCCGGTCAAACTTCCCTTCCATTTAGAGTATCTCTTCTTTTTTGTCTCCTTGTGGGATTTCGAAACCAAATGGCATATCGAGCCCCTTCCACCCTAAAATCCCCCCTCGTCCCCTTTCCTGCCTGTCGCCTGCCTGCGGTAGGCAGGGCAGACAGGTGCTAAAGGGGGGATGGAGGGATTAAAAAGACTCATATGAGTCACTAGGGAATGATGAAGAAGGAACTTTCTCCAGAAGAAAAAAGACGTCGCAATGAGCTTGTGATCATTGGGATCATCTCTATTCTGATCGTCATCCTTACCACCATCGAGATGAAATTCCCCCAGGTGGGAGGAAAGATCCCTATTGCTAACAACATCATCATCTTCAGCCTGATCAATATCAATATTATCTTGATCCTCCTCCTCATCTTTTTGGTGATCCGAAATATAGTGAAGCTGATTTTTGAGCGAAGGCGAAAGGTCTGGGGGGCAAAGCTGAGGACCAAATTAGTGGTGGCCTTTGCCAGCCTTTCCCTCGTTCCAACGGTCCTCCTCTTTCTTGTGGCAGTGGGGTTTATTACCAACAGTGTTGAACATTGGTTTAAAGCCCCGGTCGAGCAATCTCTCCAAGGGGCCTTAGAGGTGGCGCAAGCCTATTATCGAGATTTTGCTAACAACATGGTTTCTTCTGCGCAACAGATCGGTAAGCATCTCTCCAAACAGGGGGTCTTCAAAGAGGCGAAGGGTATAGGTGCTTTGAGAGAACAGCTTGAAACAAAACGACAGGAGTACCACCTCAGCACCCTCGGGATATATTTAAAAGGAGAAAAAGATTCGATCAGGGTAGAGGACCCCACGCTTAAAGCCATTTTTCCCTATCCGCCAAAAGAGTTGTTGGAAGCAGGATTTTCTGGGAAGGAAGTCTCCAGGATCCTGTCGGTTGGAGAAGGGGAGGTGATTGCAGGAATTGCACCCATTTTCAACCCTTCCGAAGGAGGGGAGGTGGTTGGAGTGGTGGCCGCCTCGCTTTTTATCCCAAAGAGTCTTACGGCCAAGATGCATGAGATCTCACAGGCCTTTGTGGAATACAAGCAATTGAAAATTTTGAAAAAGCCAATCAAGTCGAGCTACATAATGGCCCTCCTCATGGTGACCCTTCTCATCCTCTTCTCGGCGACCTGGTTTGGTTTCTATTTAGCTAAGGAACTCACTGTTCCCATCAAAGAGTTGGCAGAGGCTACCCATCGGATTGCCACAGGAGATCTAAACTTTCGGATTCAGATGAAAGCTGCGGATGAGATTGGGACCCTGGTCCAATCCTTCAATCAGATGACCGAGGATCTACAGGTGAGCCGGTCCGAGTTAGAACAGCGGAGAAAGTATATGGAGATCGTCCTGAAAAATGTGGCAGCGGGTGTGATCTCCATCGATGAGAAAGGGATGGTTACTACGATCAACACCTCTGCGGAGGAGATGCTGGAGGTCAAAGGAGAGGCGGTCCTGGAGAAAAGGTTTCCTGAAGTATTACCTAAGGAATATGTAGAGCAGATAGAGGAATTGTTAAGCCAACTCAAATCTTCTCGAAGGGATTCTATTGAGAAACAGCTTACTTTGAACCTGAGAGGAAAATCCATTTCCCTTTTGATCAATTTGACGGCCCTGAAAGACGAGGAGGGAAAGCCCCTTGGTGTTGTTGCCGTTTTCGATGACCTCACTCAGCTGATCAAAGCCCAGAGGATGGCCGCTTGGAGGGAAGTGGCTCGCAGGATCGCCCATGAGATCAAAAACCCTTTAACTCCTATTCAACTCTCTGCTCAGCGACTGAGGAAACGGTACTTGGAAAAACTTCAACAGGATGGGGTCGTCTTTGATGAGTGCACCCGGACAATCGTCAAGCAGGTTGAGGAACTGAAGGGAATGGTCAACGAATTTTCTAACTTTGCTCGCATGCCGGCTTCACAGCCGACCCCCAATCATCTCAACGAGATCATTCGAGAGACCCTGATCCTCTTTCAGGAGGCTCATAAGGAAGTCCGTTTTGAGTTCATCCCTCACGACCTTCCCGTCCTCAATATCGATCGAGATCAGATGAAGCGAGTGATGATCAACCTCATCAAGAATAGTCTTACCGCCATGGAAAGGGATGGAGAGATTAAGATTCAGACGAGTTACGACTCAAAACTGCAGATGGTTCGCCTTGAGGTGAGCGACAATGGCTGCGGGATTCCTGATGAAGACAAGGGGAGACTTTTTGAACCTTATTACTCTACTAAAAAAAGCGGAACAGGATTAGGGCTCACCATCGTCAACGCCATCGTCGCCGATCACAACGGATATATCCGGGTCCGGGATAATGAACCGAAAGGGACAACCTTCCTTATCGAACTGCCCGTCCGCATTTAATTGCGGAATGCAGAATGCGGATTTCGGAATTTTAACTTATAGCTGCAAGCTTTGGTCTGGGACCTAGATTTCATTTTTCCAACCCTTAGCTCCCTCTCCCCTTGCGGGAGAATGGCAGGGTGAGGGGGACAATCATTGATTTAAACTTCTTTTTTAGTTAAAATAAAGAAATGAGTGAAAAATTGATCTGCCAGAATAAGAAGGCGTGGCATAATTATTTTATTGAAGATAAATACGAAGCCGGGATTTCCCTTTTGGGAACGGAGGTGAAATCCCTCCGGGAGGGAAGGGCCAATCTTGGTGACAGTTACGGGAAGATTAAGGATGGAGAGATCTTTCTTGTGGATGCTCATATTAGCCCATATACCCATGGAAATCGATTTAATTCCGATCCATTGAGGACAAGGAAACTTCTTCTCCATAAAAAGGAGATTCGGCGTCTCATCGGAAAGATTCAAGAGAAAGGATTTACTCTCATCCCTCTCCGTCTCTATTTTTCCAATGGAAAGGCCAAAGTGGAAATGGGGTTGGCGAAGGGGAAGAAGCTCTTTGATAAACGGGAGACCATCAAACGAAAGACGATGGAAAGAGATATGGAAAGGGGGCGAAAAGGGTTCGACGGGGATCGTTGACGTCAGGGCTGCATACCGAGGTCCCATTGGCTCGTTAAACAAATGGGAATTAAACATAATCGCAAACAACTACGATTATGCCCTGGCTGCCTAAACGCAGCTAGGCGTCCTCCCTGTCCTTGCCTGTAGGGCAGGATCAGGATGTCAGAAAAACAGGATAGTTCCTCTCCGACGCCTATAGGGGAGGGGCGAAACCTCATAGGATAGCTTCTTGGAAATCCTGCCTGTGGGAGGCTCAAGGGGCGAATTCAAAATACAGGCTATGTATGTAGATGTTCTGTCGGAAGGTTCTCGGACGCGGGTTCGATTCCCGCCGCCTCCACCATTTACAAAAGCCCTCATCACCTTAGGGCTTCGTTATTTCCATAACCGGCCTTTAATGACATAAAAATTCTGGAACCGAGTTTAATTTAAAGAGGAGGAAAATTATGGTTAAAACCCAATGGAGAAAAGGATGTTTGATTCTCTTTATCTTTTACTTTTTTTTCTTCTATGTTTTCCAAATGGATGCCTTTGCGAGGGCTGGTGGGGGAAGATCATCCGGCAGTCGTGGCTCCAGGTCATATACGCCTCCCAGGTCTTCTTCAGCTCCCAAACCTGCACAGCCATCTCAGAAACCAAAAGAATCCACTCCCCCCTCACAACTCTCTCCGCAACCCACTCAACAACCACAAAGTAGCTTCTTGAGGGGGCTTGCGGGTGGTATCATGGGTGGAATATTAGGAGGGATGCTATTCAGGGGCCTGGGATTTGGAGGTAATTTAGGTGGTGAAAGCGGCGGTATAGGGCTGTTCGAGATTTTACTGATTTGCGCTCTTCTGTTCGGTGTCTATTGGTTCTTCAAGAAGAGGCGTCAGGCAGCCGCTGCCAGTGGATATTATCAAAGTTCAGCTGAAACTGTAGAGCCCCGCTATCAAACTTCATATGCGCCGGCTTATGACCAGCAACGAGAAGAAGAATGGGACGTAGAAAAAGGGGTGAGTTACATCCGGCAAATGGATCCATCTTTTGATGAGAAGAAATTCCAGGATTTGTGCATGGATTATTTCTTCAAGATTCAAGGAGCCTGGGCAAACAACGATCTGTCTGGAGTAAAGAACTTATTGACAGAAGAGATGTTCAGGATTTTCACGGACGATATAGAGAAGTTGAAGGTGGAGAAAAAGATCAACAAGCTTGAGAATATTGCTGTAAGATCAGTCGATATTATGGAAGCCTGGCAGGAGTCTGGAAGAGATTACCTCACTGTCAGATTCTACGCTAACCTATTGGATTATACGGTCGATGAGACGACAGGGAGGGTGGTATCAGGCAGCAAAACTGAACCAGTAAAATTTGAGGAGTGCTGGACATTTACTCGACCGGTGGGGAATCATCCCTGGCAATTATCAGCCATCAACCAGGCTGAATGATTGGTTGAAAAATTTAAATTTATAACTGGGCCTGCAAATCTATATAAAGATGTTTTGCAGGTCTTTTTTTGGTTGAAGTTACAAAGTAAATCGATCACAATAAGAATAAGATCATTGACCGGAACGTGCCCCGCAAGTCCCGCCTTGTAGGCGGGGTCAAGGGGCACAATATAAAATGATACTACATTTCCGGGAAGCCCCGGCCTGTGGCCGGGGAGCTTCGCTTTCGGATTAGCAATGGAGTCCATAACAGATGGAAAAAGAGCAAAAATATACGAATCGGTTGATTCATGAAACCAGTCCTTATCTTTTGCAACATGCGCATAATCCAGTGGATTGGTATTCGTGGGGAGATGAGGTACTCGCTCGGGCCAAAAAAGAGGATAAACCCATTCTTCTCAGCATCGGCTATTCCTCCTGCCACTGGTGCCATGTGATGGAAAATGAGTCCTTTGAGGATGAGGCCATTGCCAAGATCATGAACGAGCGATTCGTCAATATTAAGGTCGATCGTGAGGAACGGCCGGATCTCGACGAACTCTATATGAATGCTGTTCAGGTGATGACAGGCAGTGGAGGATGGCCAATGACCGTCTTTCTGACTCCTGACCTTGTTCCGTTTCATGCAGGAACCTACTTTCCGCCAGAGGATAGAGGGGGAATGCCGGGATTTCCCAAGATATTGGTTGTCGTTTCAGACTATTACCGGAATCATCGAGAGGAAGTAGGTAAGATGGAGACACAGATGAAAAATGCCCTCCATCAGATGGTTGAAATTATTCCCTCTCAGGAAACTATAGATGAGAAGATCCTGGCAAAGGCTTTTGAAACTTTTGAGGGTCAGTTTGATTCAAACTATGGAGGATTTGGGAAAGCCCCCAAGTTTCCAAGCAGCATGGCTCTCTCTTTTCTTTTAAGATATTGGAAGAGAACTGGTTCAAAAGAGGCATTGAGAATGGTCGAAGTCTCATTGGAGAAAATGGCCAATGGAGGAATCTATGACCATCTGGGAGGTGGTTTCCATCGCTATTCGGTTGATGAGCGATGGCTCATTCCCCATTTTGAGAAGATGCTCTATGATAATGCCCTTCTTTCCCGAACCTATTTCGAAGCTTATCAGGCAACCGGAGAAGAGAGATATCGCCGTGTCGCTGAAGAAGTCTTCCGTTATGTGATCCGTGGGATGAAGAGCCCAGAAGGAGGCTTCTATTCTACCCAAAATGCGGATAGCGAGGGCGAAGAAGGAAAGTTCTATGTCTGGTCGAGAGATCAAATTAAGGAGGTGTTGGGTAAGGAGAAAGGGACTCCTTTCTGCGGTTATTATGGGGTTACTCCCCAAGGAAATTTTGAAGGAGAAACAAGTGTTCTCAACATTGCTTCCACCATGGAAAAGATTTCTGAATTATATGGGATCTCCATTCCAGAATTGGAGGAAGTGTTGGAGGAGGGGCGGCAGAAACTCTATGCCGAGAGAGAGAAAAGGATCAGACCCGACCGGGATGAAAAGATTCTGACTTCCTGGAATGGTTTAATGATTTCCAGTTTCGTCGATGGGTTTAAAGTCACGGAGAATGAAAGGTATATCGAGGAAGCAAAGAAGGCAGCCCGCTTCATCTTGGAGGAGATGAGAAAAGATGGCCATTTGATGAGGGTCTTTCATCAGGGGAAAAGTCACGTGAAGGGTTATTCAGAAGATTATGCTTTCTTTATCCAGGCCCTCATCGATCTTTACGAAGCCACCTTTGAGATCGACTGGCTCAAGGAAGCTGATGATCTTAATCGAAGAATGATTCATCAATTCTGGGATGAGAGAAACGGAGGCTTCTTCTTCACGGGTAAGGAGAATGAGCCTCTCATTGCACGATCAAAAAACCCTTATGATAATGTTATCCCTTCTTCCAATTCTGTAGCACTATTCAATCTGATCAGACTCGGCTATCTGACTGGAGAAGAATCTTTAAAACAGAAGGCCGAACAGATCATCCACCTCTTTTATAAATTTTTATCGGAGCATCCATCTGGATTCACCCATATGTTATCCGGACTCTCTTTCTTTCTTGATCCTGAAGAGATCGGTATCATCGGTTCAAAGAACGATCTCAGGACAAAATCGATGCTCCAAGAAATTTACAGAGCCTATCTCCCCAACAAAATCTTAAGTTTAAAGGATCCCCAGAAACCGATCGAAGGAAGCTGGTTCCCATTTCTGATGGAAAAAGGAGTTATAGAAGTTCCAACGACCTTTGTCTGTAAAGGATTTACCTGCCTACCACCCGTGAGGAATGAAGAAGAGTTAAAGAAGATATTGGAATAGATGGGGGTCAGCCTACGTCACAGTCAGTCGGTAATCACCCGCCAACACTGTAGCTGTAACGAGAAGGGGCGTTAAGATAAAATACACCATTTCATGGTTTACCTTTGTCTGTCTAACGAGAAAAATCAGCGGCGGTAATATGGCGTCCGCGGAATGATTTATTAGGGGAAGTCGGGGGCATAGTTAATTTCTTTAAATAATTACCTCGTAACCGGGCGACGAAGAGTTAGCATATTATTTAACGTATTTCAGTACGTCCCCAAGTTGCTTATCTACTTCAGTAACCCTTGTTGTCCCCTGTGCCTTCACGCCTGCCTTCATTCCCTCCCCGACCACGAGTAGCGCACCCGTTGCTATGGAAAACTTCAAAAATTCTCTACGATCCATTCCATTTTTCATAATCCACATCCCATTTTTATTATTATGGTACCCTAACGTCTGGCGTCAGCCGCGCCCGCCTGTGGGCGTCGACTGCACGCCCCGGTTAGGAGTTTTATTGAACTGGCACCCTGGGGGCAACTGCCGCGTCGCCTTGGCCGCTTTTCTCAAGTCCTCTGGCGACGAAGCCCGAGGCCTTCATCTCCTCGACGAACTCGCGAAGGTGGAGCGCGTCGGCCTCCCGGCCCTTAGGCGTGCCCATCGCCTGCTCGATGGCCATGAACCGGCCGTCCATCACGCGCACGTTGGGATGGGTCTTCGCGAACTGGAGGAGCGGCTGCTTCACCCCGGCCGCGGCTTCGAGCTTTTCCTTCAGGAAGACATCGATCGCCTCGGGCGAGGTCGGCACGCGGACCAGTTGCGCGCGCTTCAGCGTGCGAGTCAGGTAGAGGTCGTAGGCGCTCTTGTTGCCCACGGCGACGCGCACCCCGTCGCGATCGACGTCCTGGATCGTGCGCAGTGGCGAATCGGCAGGCACGAGATAGGTTCCCTCGATCACGACGTACGGCGCCGTGAAGACAATTTCGGCGGCACGCACGGGATCGATCGCGAGAAAGGCAATGTCCCACGCGGCCGTCTTGAGCGCGTCAAACACCTTACCGGCGGCGTCGAAGGTGACGAGCTCGACGGGAACACCCAGGCGCCGACCCAACTCGCGCGCCAGGTCCACCGACACCCCGCGCGGCTCGCCGCTCGCCTGGTCCTTCTGCGCGAGGACCGGATTGCCGAAGTTGATCGCTGCCCGCAGCTCGCCGGTGGGCGCAAGTTCCGAACGAGCCCCTGGCGGAACTGTTGGTACGGTGGCACAGGACGACAGCAATGCGGCAGCAAGAAGCAGAACCGCTGCACGACCTGCTTCACCCGTAGAACGATGCAGTGCGTTCATATTGACCCTCCTTACGATTTGCATAACCTGCGCGGGCAATCACCAATGCTAAAACCTAACGCGGCTAATCCGCGTTAGGTTGATGTTGTGTTAGACTTGTTTTCTCTTCGCCATTTCAGCTTTAATCTCTTCTTCTGATACAGTTATTCCAGCTTGTTTGGCTTTTTGAAGAAGAATTTGTTTCTTTGTTTTTTGTCGTATTGGCAATTTTCTATAATGATCTTCAAGTAGTTTTCTCAAAAAATATTTTTCATCTAAATCGAGCCTTATCAATGTTTCCATCATTGATAGGACTGTTTCTAAACTATTAACCTCGGTGAACTTATAAAATCCAATTATCGCATTATCAATCAGTTTCGGAATGGAAGTATTCCAATGCTTGCCATCGAAATCATTCTCTTTTAGAAGCAAAGAGTCTGTAATGCGATAAGTTTTTATAAATACATCTTCAAAAGTATTGAACTCCTTGTTTTTACCAGATGACTTCTTAAAGAAAAAAAGTGTGTACTTGTTGTCAACTGGAGTAACCAGGTCAGGCAATAGAAAGTGTAATGCCTTCGATACGCCGACTAATTTACTCTGACTCGCCATAATTTTGAGATTGTGGAAAACATTTGATATCATGGGTAGAACCTCGCTGAACACCTGTTTCTTATTAAGACAATGCAACTGGTAATTATATAGTTTCACTAGATTATGTCGCTCAGATAAAATTGACTTTTGTATAGTATCAACAGAAGCCAATTTAGCTCCCTGCTGATTCATGTTCCACTTTTCAAGAGTCTTGTGGAGCAGAGCGTATATCATATTATCATCCAATAGGTAGTTTAAATCTTTTTTTGTTCTATGCATTTCAATAATTTGGCGATAGTATTCTAAATCGTGGCCTCTACGATAGGTAGCATTGCATGAATTAACAAAATAGAAAAATATCTGCCGATTTTTAGTGAAAATATCGATTAATTGAATTTGATTTGTCATGATTTCACCGATTAAATCATATTAGTCTAACGCTAAGCTGAGTGACGAGTGCCACTGAATAACTCCCGCCAGCTCAAAAACTGTTTTGAACTACTCAAATTAACAACATGCCCAAAAAGCGTCCTGTGGCACTCGTTCAACTCCAGTGCGTTGTTAGGCTCACTTTGTCTGATGTCCTATCTTATCCATAACCATGTATGGCCTCATGTCTTTGTGCTTTTGCACGAGGTTATTTAAGCTATCAGACCTGATAGAAGAATATACATAATTCTTTGCACTTATAACCGTATTCTTGGTTATATGTTTTATTGTTTGAGCATGCGCAGGACCATAACCAGCCTGGATATTATCCCGCTTTGCTATTAATGAGACTTCTTTTGATAAAGGCAGAGTAATTTCTATGTCATCATTGAGAAAATCATCACGTGGAAGCGTACCGCTTGCACTTGCTGAATAGAAATACAATGGATTGTCCGATGTAACATATTTAAAGTCTTGGTTTGAGAATAGAAACCTCCACTTTAAATTCAGGAACTTTGGGAAAAAATCAATAGCTACATGGAAAATCTGTGCTAGACTAAATACAGAACCTCTAAGCGAAGGAATTTTTATTAATTCATTTTTTGAAATATTTGGATTTATTCCTAATTGTGTCCTGATAGTATCAAGCGATATTTTAAAATCAATTATTGCATCATCTAAGCCTACTTGATTTATATGCTCAGCTGCCATTTTCTCGATTTCAGTTCTAAATAATGGAACACGCGTAAACATAAAGGAAACAAAAAGAGCCAATTCTTTTCTGTCTTGCTCAGTTAACTTTTCACGTTGATGAATCTTCGTAAATAATATTCCGGTCTTTGTTTCTATTTTTTGAAAATAATCTTCAATAGTGTTGGTGTCTCGATTACCTTCATCTGTAACAAAGGCATGATAAAATTTTTGGCAACCCTCTGCTTCTGGCGATGACGGTCTAACTTCAAGTCCCGCTTTTTCATAAACCCACAAGCGATTTGAATCAAACTCTGTAAAACCTTCCAGATAGAACCTTGGTAGATAATGATGTTTTTTCTTAATCTCTTCTTTTACCATGACTTTGTAAGTTTATTATTAATACCCAACCTAACCTGGAAATAAGGCGCGGGGCAACCACCCTCTGCAAAAGGCACAGGGCTATCACCCGTCGCCTTCAGTAACTGGTTATGTCAGGTGTTTAATGTTCAGCAAATTTAAGTATTCTATTTATTCTGTTTTTAAAAAGTTCAAATCGTTCTTTTTCATCTCCCATAGCGTAATCAAGAAAAAAAACGCTGGAAGCACCCTCTCGTTTATGGGATTGGTGATAATTCTCCCACGCTTCCTGATATGCATCTTTTTTGTCGGAAGGAATGAAGGGGCGGAACTTCTCAATGGCGACAGACTGGGGAATAAGCTCCTCTCTGAGCATTTGGTCAATTTGGTTTGCGTCACTGAGAATATTGAATTTAGCAATAGCTGTGGCGAAGGCACCCCGGAACTCACCAGCTGCCTTGTTAAATTCAGTGATCTTTATATTTTCTTTGATTCTGTCGATTGCAAGCCGATGCTCAAGAATTGTGCGGATAAGATATCCGAGGATACCACCGAGCGAAATACCAAGGCCGAAGTCGATTGCAGTCATTGGGGATACCTCGTATTAGGATTTAGCATTGGGCAGGCTTAGTGATTTTTATCTATAATTTATTGTCCTTAATTTATACATAACGCTCGGCGCTGAGCGACGGGCACGGAGGCTTCATGGAGTTGTGAAGCCGTACTGACTGCTCGCTCGAGCGCCTGGTTCGGCGCCATATGCTGTTTGGTTTATTATTATTGATCACGACCGTCAGGCGCCGGGCCAAGGGTCAGACGCGCTGTAAAGCGTCGCCTGCACTTTTTTGTTGGCCATCCGCTTTGAACCCATCATGGAAAGCGACAGTGCCCTGCGGAGTATGCCCGTCGAAAGACAGAGCGAAGAAGACCTCCTGTGGCACTCCCTCATGCACAAGTCCAGACATGTTCTTGAACCCGAATTTCCTGTAGTAATCCGGATGTCCCACGAGACAACATCCTTGAGCATTCATATCTTTCAGACGTGACAACCCTTCTTTTATCAGTGCTTTGCCGATGCCCTTCCGCTGGTGCTCCGGCAAAACGGAAACAGGCCCAAGGCCATACCAGTTCGGTGTGCCGTCGGAAATGGT
>Ga0315274_10014202_pt1 | contig 11299 bp, 9 predicted proteins | sample YL17G02_20_MG_FD_203700 | JGI IMG/M metagenome (GOLD analysis project Ga0315274, IMG submission 203700) | Sediment microbial communities from Yellowstone Lake, YNP, Wyoming, USA - YL17G02_20 | ecosystem: Environmental > Aquatic > Freshwater > Lake > Sediment | place: USA: Wyoming | collected...
CGTGGTTTAGTCCAAGCATCAGCATCTGGCGTGGTAGCCGCCCGCGAGATACTTAGGAGAAGTTAACGAACAATACCGCCTTTCCTTGACAGTTCAACCAATGCCGTCTAAAATTAACCTTTGGATTACTCGGATAAATTATCCCCGGTTATTATATTTTGGAAGGAGGCGGATGCTGGGTGACTGATGTAGTGGCTGGTAAAGACGAAGGTTTCGAGAGTTTACTCAGGCGGTTCACGAAAAAGGTGCAGCAGGATGGCGTTCTATCCGAAGTGAGGCGAAGAGAACACTATGAGAAGCCGAGTATTAAGCGCAAGCGCAAGGAAGCCGCCAAGAAACGCAAGAGTTCCAGACCGCCAAGAGCAGCAAGAAGGCAATAAGCATTATCTCTGGATTTAAAGTGGAAACGGAATCTCAACCCCAAAATAAAGGCTACTCCCCATCCCCGCTTAAGCTGAAGCTAATGGATGACCTGAAGCAGGCGCTGAAGCGAGAAGAAAAAATAAGGCTTGGCGTCATCCGGTTGGTGATAGCTGCCGCCAACAACACTGAAATCGCCCGGCAGGCTAGCTTGAGTGATGCGGATATCCTTGGCATTATCGCTAAGGAAGTTAAACAGCGCCATGAGAGCATTGAAGCTTTCAAAAAGGGAAACCGCCAAGACCTCGTAGCTCAAGAAGAGGCTGAGCTCACAGTGCTTCAGGAGTATCTACCCCGCCAGATGACGCGTGATGAGATTATCGCCGAAGCCCGCCGCATCATTGCCGAAGTCGGCGCAAAAGGACCTGCTGACAAAGGCAAGGTCATGCCCAAGATTGTTGCTCTGCTTAAAGGTAAAGCCGATGGGCGGGAGATAAACAACGTCGTGACTGAGCTGCTTGCTTCGCTATAAAGCAGCGATTTTCAAAAAATAGCGGTGGAACCTCGGGTCATTGGTCAGTTCAGGATGAAATGCCACAACTACCAGCTTTCCCTGTCTTGCCGCAACCACCACACCATCAGGCAACCTGCTCAGAACCTCTACCTGCGCGCCGACATTCTCGATAATCGGAGCACGGATAAAGACACCATGAAAGGACTCCTGTCCTAAAGCCGGCACCACAAGCTCTGCCTCAAAGCTATCTACCTGCCTGCCGAAGGCGTTGCGCTTCACTTCTATATCCATGAGGGATAGAGTTTCCTTAATACAATTGCCGGAATCGGAAATTCTCCTGGCAAGACAAATCATGCCAGCGCAAGTTCCAAAAATGGGAAGACCAGCTTGAGCCAGCTCTCTCAGCGGCTGGATAAGTTCGAAGCTGTGCATAAGGTTAAGCATAGTCGTGCTTTCCCCGCCGGGAATGATAAGCCCATCCAAGCCCTTGAGTTCACCGGGCAGACGCACAGCCGAGGCTTCCAAACCCAGTTTCCGCAAAATATCAATATGCTCTATAAATGCTCCCTGCAGAGCCAGAACCCCGATTTTCATGCCGTTACCTTTCAATGAATATGCCTCTTTCATAGCTGCCCAGAATCTTGACCATGGAAGCGAGGCGGTTCAATTCTTTTAGCGCCTTTTTCGTCCCCGGTTCCTCCCTTCCCCCCTCAAAATCCAGATAGAAATAGTACTGCCACACCTTACCGATTATCGGTCTGGACTCAATCTTGGAAAGGTTAATCCCCTCGCCAGAAAAAGCCTTCAAGCACTCACACAGGCTTCCCGGTCGGTTATCCGTTCGGATAACCATTGATGTTTTATTCGCCTTACCAGAATTAACGGATTCTTTGGAAATAACCAGAAACCGCGTGTAGTTTTTCTTATCGGTCTCGATGCCCTTCTCCAGTATTTCCATTTCATATGTCTCGGCAGCTAGACCGCCGGCAATCGCCGCCCCATTCCGCAGCCCCATTTCCTTAATCATCTTCACGCTGCCAGCCGTGTCATCAGTCTCAACCCTTTTGATTTTCGGGTGCTTGTTCAGAAAGCTTACACACTGCTGTATTGCCCGCGGGTGCGAGTACACATTCTCGATACTATTGAGTTTCACCCCGGGCAGCACTATCAGGTTTAATATTATCCTCAGATACAGCTCTCCCACAATTTCAAGGTTATACTCCAGCAAAAGGTCATAGTTTTCCAGAAATGAGCCAACGATAGAGTTCTCTATAGCGACTATGCCGAAATCTGCCGCGCCGCCCCTGACATCCTCGAAGACACTGCGGAAGTCGCTTCTCTCCAGAATATCTGCGCTATCGCCGAACTTTTCCCTCGCGACTATATCATGAAATGACCCTCGGTAACCCTGAATTGAAACTTTCACAGCAGACCTCCTGTTAAGCGGAAGCCAGTTCCGCCTCTATCTCAGTCAGTGCCTTGCGGAATTGCTTTCGCATCTCTTTCACATAAGGGTTGTAATTCTGCATATCCCGGAAAAGCTCAAGTGTATCATTCACAACGTAGCCCTGCACCTTCAGAAGCTGGGCAAACCCTTTCGTATCCACCGGCGTGGTTTTAACATTCATTCGCTGTCCGATTCTCCCAACCAGATGCGTGTAAGCCAGCGAAAACGCCATTAATCTGTCATGCTCCTCGGGGGTCATCTCTATTACTTCTAGCCCGATATCACGGCAAGCCTGCTTCACCCTGGCAAATTTTTCTGGCGAAATTCTAACATTATGTAATATTACTTTCAAACCCTTCAGGCCCCGTCTGGCGCTATCAGGCCCAAAAGCGGGATGCGTCGCCAGTATCTCTACATTTTCCGGAATATACTTCATCATCACCTCTACCGGGTAAACCTTTACCGAGCACACATCCACCAGCAAAGCCCCCGGCTTTATTTTCCCGCATATAGATCTTATCACTCCCTCAAATCCGGAGATTGGGACACAGGGTATTATCACGTCGCAGTTGCAGACCTCGTCAAGGCTGGCAAACTCAATGCCTCCCTCCACCCCCGGTTTCTCCCTTTTTCGGGAAAAAACGAGAACACGCACGTCCTTGAATTTCCTTTTGAGAATTCGGGAGGTGAGTTCGCCAAAGCGGCCAAAACCGATAATTCCTACTCGGACTTTTTTCCGGGCTGTTCCTGAAATCGCAGCATTCATCTTGTATACGCTGGAATAACGAGGTTAAATCAATGCCTGGGCTTGCTGAAGACCTTTCTTATGTCAGGGTGAAGACCGCTGCCGATTTTCTCGACAGCTTCGTATCTGATTTTGTTAAGTTCTCCTTGCTTTTCTTCAAACTCGGTGTGTGTATAAAGCTTTTCTGGATGCACATAGATATCATCCACCACCCTGATTGCCGCCGGCACCTTGAAGCCTGCCGGAGAATCTATCCAGTCTTCCAGACCGCCTCTCAGCAAGGAGTCCAGTATCCCCATGGTAAACTCTAACCTTATGTTCTTATACAGCTCTCCTTCGCCTATTCCCCCGGTATTTATCAGGTAGTAGTTTAGATGCGGAAGACCCTTTACTATCTCATAAAATCTGTTGGCATGCTGGGCTAAATCGCCGGCGACAAATGGGTCGTAGAAAAACTCGCTTCTGATTTTTCCTGCCTGAGTTGGGTCGCCAGCCGAAGACTCCATCGCCTGTCCTAAAACCATCAGGGCTGTCGCTTCCTCCGCAGTCAATTTTGATATCGCCGGAATCAGCGAGCCTCTGGTGATAATAATCAAATTATCGATGCGCTCTACATCGATGTAGGGACTGGCATGCATAAAGTCTTTTCTCCGTATGACCGCTCTCCCGTTTGATGTCCTCTCAAAATTGTAAAAGTCAAAATCTCCATCATCGTTCACATAGACATTTTCACAAACGGTCTCCGGTTTCAATAGGCCATAGTATATTTCAATCTGTTCCCCCGGATTCACGCCCTCAGTTTTTACGAATACTCCCCCGGCTTCAAAGCCATAGAAACCGCCATCGGGCATAAGAGCACCGCCATCGTCCTGAATAAGCCACGACCTCTCCTTCCCTTTCCTCGCCAGGATTCTGCAGGTCGTCGTCGTTTTCCCGTTGGCGCTTAAGGCAACAAGCAGCGTCCTCGTCAGCCGATAGTTCCCGTGCACTGATTGGAGGTAATCTTCTCTACAGCCAGCGTGCAGGAAGATGCCGCCTTTTCGAGTTTTAGTCACCCAGTCCTCGGCAGCAAAAACTCCCTTTTTATATTCGCCGATGTAGTTGCCATTCCTGATTATCTTCACAAACCTTCCGTCACCAAGCATAGCCAGTCTTATGGTGATGTCTTTTTGAGGTAGCGGTTTGGATTTATTGGCTTCAAAAGCCTCATCAGCGAAAAATAGAATCTGGTATGTCGGCTTTCCAACTTTTCTCTTCGGAACGCCGAAAAGGTGCATTCCACCGTAGGCAACGTGGGCGAAACGCTCCGGAACAATCAGCCTGACCGTTGTGTCACTTTTGTTATTGCTGACAACCCTGTCAACAGAGATGAGCCTTTCCTTTGCCATGGCAGCTTCACAGTGCGCCAGCAGCTTTTGTTCATCTTTGCCGAAGGGAGAGTCAACGCTATTCTTGGAGAACATGGCTGAGCGGGAAGTAGGGTCGCTTTCAGCAACGAAATTGCTGTAGATTGTTTTCTTGACCCCGGGCTCTTTCTCCACAAGTCCCCTCAGTACTTCGTCAGAGGGATTATCCGCCAGCCTGTTTTCCTCTTTCGCCTTTTGCCTGATTCTGTCTGCAGTCCGATAAAATTCTTCTAAATCAAATTTAGACATCTGAGAAACCACCTCTCTTCTTCTTTGTCACGGTATAAACTCTGGGGAGGCAAATTGTAACTGCTGCTGCCAAGATTATACCATAAAGATAGTGTTTACTAAAGGCTTTTTGGGGTGTCTAAGAGGGGCTTAGCCCCCGAACCCCCCTGTCATTGCGAGAAGTCCTTCAGCCGAAGGACGACGAAGCAATCTCCCATCTCCGCTTGACCATCCGCCAGCCAACAACTTGCTATAGCAAATTCTAAATACTAATCTCCAAACTCCATAAACAATCTGGTTGTGTTAAAATAACTTACCCCTTAATAGTGAGATGAAAATGAAAAGCCCGCCAGCAGAAATGGCACGGTTTATCGAAAGGGAAATAAAAGCTTTTGTCCGCACCAGCCCCTTAAACCGCATGCCTGCGTCAAACGATTTTATCTTTGACGAGCCGCTGGTGCAGTTCGCCGACGGCGACGACCCTCTCTTCGCCGAATATAAGACCATCATTGACTCCACCCACCTCACCCCCCGCGAAGCGCTAGCAAAAGCGTATAACAAAAGCCCAAAAGATGTTGCCGAACGCCTCTCCGTCATAAGCTGGGTCATGCCATTTACTGAAAAAACCCGGAAGTCTAACCGCCGGCAGACAGACATCCCCTCCCGTTATTGGATACTCAGCCGCAACTACGGAGAAAAGTTCAACGACGCCTTGCGGGAACACGTGGTAAAGCTTCTCACCGGCATGGGCTACCTCACCGTGGCACCGGTCTTGCAGCCCTATTTCAAAAAAGATTATGCCAGATTTAAGAATAGGGGATACTTCTCGACATGGTCGGAGCGGCACATCGCCTATGCTGCCGGACTGGGCACTTTCAGCCTTTCCGATGGCTTAATCACCGAACGGGGCATCGCCCACCGCTGCGGCAGCGCAGTCGCCAGCCTTATGCTGCCCGCCAGCCCGAGGACAGCCAGAGACCTACATTCCAACTGCCTCTTCTATGCCAACGGCAAGTGCGGAGCCTGCATTAAGCGTTGCCCGGCTGGCGCTATCACCGAAAAGGGGCACGACAAGCTCAAGTGCCGCGACAATATGCAGAGCAAAATCCCGACCTTAATCGCAAAATACAATCTGGACACCGAAGCCTGTGGTCTCTGCCAGACCAAAGTGCCGTGTGAAGACAGAAACCCAGTGAAGAAGGTGATGAGGAGAGGTTGAAACGGAGTGGAGGAGGTGGGGATGGATAAAGCAAAAGAATCCGCAGACGAGTAACTGAAAATGCTGAACACTTCGTCAAAATGTCCAGCCTGATAATGAGATACCAGCCTACTTAGAAATTGGCTCTCAGAAGCCGATAGCTTTTGAATCTGAGATAGGCCAGTTGCCGTATTTGATGCCGTCGTCAGCGAGGCAGCCTGATGTTCTAGCTACATCTACATTAGCCGAAGCGGACAGCCTATCAATAAGAGCGTCTCGCTTGTTGGATTCAAGGTTTTCCCACCACTGGGGCTGGATGTGAAGATTCTCACAGAACTCGAAAAAGAACCTTATGAGACTGTCTGTCATCCTATCAGGCGGAAGTGCTCTCAAACTGTCGACGAATGGTCTACAGGTAGGATCACTCTCCAGCAACCATGTGAAGACAATGACACCGCGATTTCCTCCGTAGAAAGAAGTAAAACTAAGCAGTTGTGGTGTTACTTCTAGATCAGCTACATCCTGCAATTGGTTACCTTCGAAGTCCTGTTCGGGAAACACACCTGCACTACACATTATTGGAGGAGGGGAGTCCAATTCGATGATATATGCACGAACACTGCTGAAATCTCCACTTAGTAAGACCTTATCATACACAGTTTTGTAGTACTCGCTGCCGCGCAGCCCAGCAGATGCACCAATATCTATTAATGAGTTCCTAACTTGGATAGTGTACTGTTGCTCCAATGACTTGCCCCGATCGGCTTGTCGCCGGATACTTGAGCTAGACACCAGTGCTTTTTTAGTAAAGATTTCTCTCGCTAGAGCCCGCTAAGCAAGTAGAAAGCACTGCTCTTGAGAACCAAGGAAAGACTGTTTCTCGACCTTTGAGAAAATGGTATCATCGTGTTCTGAACAGAAACCCGTGAAGGTAGAAGCCCTGTTTATACCTACCAATTCGGGTTGCAATCTACCCTGATATTTAATCATGCTTTCAAGGCTTGGGATGAAACTGTACACGTGGCCATCGCGAGCGATTTGTCGCAGGCTCCCGCTTTTAGGGACTGTATGGGCTCTGATGATGCTGCCAGAACAATGGACCTTCATAGGGTCAGGCGCTAGGCAATTCCTAGTGCTAAAGAGCTCTCTGTGTTCTCTGGCTACTTCCCAAATATTAAGTGGCTTCTGCTTTTCTCGACCCATGTGGCACTTCTTGTACTTCAGGACAGAACCACACCAGCACGGGTCGTTTCTGCCTATTTTCTTTTTCACGACCAGCCGTTCTAATTTATGTAGCCCAACAATTGATAGACTACTGAATACACTATATCACGACTGAGTTGAAACAGATTACATTCAACGTGTTAAGGTAACAAAAAGCCAAAAGGTGCTTCAACACTTCTCCCCCCACACCCCATCCCCTCTAACTTCTACCAGCTTTACAGGCTTCAGCTTATTAGTCAAGTCCTCGCTGCTTCGGGTATAGACCTTTATGTAGTTGTCGGTATGCCCGGACCAGATGCCGTCGGACTGCTTCTCCCATAATACTGCCATCGTCCTGCCCAGAAACTTGTTGTAGAAGTTCCTGGCGCTTTCTTCAGCCAGAGCCAGCATCTGCTGGCTGCGCTGCTTTTTAACCTTAGCGCTCACCTGGGGTCGCATCCGCGCCGCCTCGGTCCCCGGGCGTGGCGAAAAAGTGAAAACATGAATACGGGCAAATCCCATCCGTCGGCAGAAATCGTAGCTCTCCTGAAATTCTGCCTCAGTCTCGCCGGGGAAGCTGACAATAATATCGGTAGTTATGGCTGCCTCAGGCATCGCCTCACAGATTAAAGCCACCGCCCTCTCATAATCGGCAACCGAATAGCGCCGCTTCATCCGACTGAGCACGGCGTCGCTACCGCTCTGCAAGGACAGATGAAAATGCCGGCACAGCCTTTCATCCCACCACAATTCGATAAATTCGGGGGTTATTTCCTGAGGCTGGAGCGAGGATAGCCTTAATCGCGTTACATCGGTCTCAGTCAGAACACGCTCCAGCAGCCCCTTCAGGTCGACTCCGTCATGGCTATATGCGCCCATCTCAGTCCCGGTCAGCACCACCTCTTTGTAGCCTTCAGCCACCCGCTTTTTGACCTCAGCAACAATCTGCCCAGCCGGCACGCTCTTCTCCCTGCCTCGCACCAGGGGCACAATACAGTAGGCACAGAAGTTGTTGCAGCCATCCTGAATCTTGATGAAGGAGCGAGTCCGCAAAGCAGCATCCTGATCTCCCTGCGCACCGGCTAGGTTTCCCGATTCCCCCAATAGCTCAAGCAGTTCTGACTTCTGTTCATTGCCCACAACCAGGCTCACTCCCCCAATCTGAGCCAGTTCTTGCGCCGACCTCTCGGCATAGCAGCCCGTGACCACCAGCTTGGCATCGGGATTCAGACCATGCGCCCGCCGCAGCCACTGGCGGCACTTGCGGTCGGCAACATGCGTAACCGTGCACGTATTGAGGATATAGACATCTGCCTTCTCCGACGGAGATACCAGCCTGTAACCCGCCTCGGCAAACTGCCTCGCTAGAGTCTCCGTCTCCGCCTGATTTAGCTTGCACCCTATGCTCTCTAATGCTATAGCTCTGTTTTCTTTCTTGCTCACCTTACGCCGTCCCAAAGCCATTATATCAAATGGAAATGCTCTCGTTCACCAAAACTCAATAAACTCCCCTACTTAACATAACGTTAAAAACAATTCCTAGCCTCGGTCAGCTTCGAATTGTTTCTGAAAAAAGGGGTTATTGAGATAATGTCACCCCCCTACCTTGCAGCCAACCCCGAATTGTGTAAAAATGGCTTAAAATAATCCCCTATATCTGGCGGTGAAGCGGGGTTAAATTGGCAGACACTTCCAATAACAGAGTCGTAATCACCGGCATCGGCGCTTTAAGTCCCCTGGGACTCAATATGCCATCTATATGGGAAGGACTTATCGCCGGTAAGTCGGGCATTGACTACATCACCCTCTTTGACGCCGCACCATTTGACACCAAGTTCGCCGGCGAGGTAAAAGGCTTCGACCCCGCCGATTTTAATATCAGCCACAAAGATGCCCGCCATATGGACCGCTTCGCTCAGTTTGCCGTTGCCGCCGGCTGGCAGGCAGTCGAACACGCAAGACTGAAAATCAACTCCGATAACCAGAATAGCATCGGCGTCATAATCGGCAGTGCCATCGGTGGCTTGAATACCCTCTTCGGACAGATAAAGGTGCTCTTGGAAAGAGGCCCGGAGCGGGTGAGCCCCTTTTTGGTGCCGATGATGATATCCGATATGGCTTCGGCTCAGCTATCGATTGCCCTTGGGGCTAAGGGGACAAACTTCTGCACTACTTCAGCCTGCTCCAGTGGCTCGGACGCTATCGGCATCGCCTACGAGACCATCAAACGAGGCGATGCTCAGGCGATGATAGCCGGTGGCAGCGACGCCATGGTAACGCCTATAGGCATTGCTGGCTTTAATGCGAGTAAAGCCCTCTCCACCAGAAATGGCCAGCCGCAGCAAGCCTCTCGACCCTTTGACGCCGAACGTGATGGCTTTGTCCTCAGCGAAGGCGCCGCTGCCCTTATTCTGGAAAACCTCGCCTTTGCCCAAAAGCGAGGCGCCGACATTCTGGCAGAAATCATCGGCTACGGAGTCAGCGGCGATGCTTACCACATCACCCAGCCGGCTGAGGACGGCAACGGCGCCATCCGAGCCATACAGATGGCTCTCACCAAAGCCAGGCTGACTCCCAGCGAGGTTGATTATATTAACGCCCACGGCACCTCTACACCCCTGAACGACAAAGTGGAAACAATGGCAATAAAGGCTGTTTTTGGCGACAGGGCTTACCGCATCCCGATAAGCTCCACCAAATCAATGCTCGGACATCTTATCGGTGCAGCTGGTGCCATCGAGGCAGCCATAAGCGTTATGGTCATCAAGAGCGGTATAATACCCCCTACCATAAATCTCACCCACCCTGACCCTGAATGTGATTTGGACTATGTGCCCAATGTCGCCCGCCATGTTGAGGTCAATACCGCCCTCTCCAATTCCTTCGGCTTCGGCGGACATAATTCCGTGTTAGTCTTCCGAAAATACTCTGAGGCGTAAGCTTGAACAACAATCGCTGGAATCTTTTGCCACGAGCACCAGAGAGCATGATTAACGCCTCGGCTTTTCCGCCGCTAGTTGCTCAGCTTCTGTACAACCGTGGTCTGTCTGACCCTTCCAAATTTGACCTGTTCCTTGCTGGGGATGAACGATTATCAAACAGCCCATTCCTGCTACCCGATATGCATCAGGCAACAACCCGGATTTATCAGGCTTTGCTCTCCGGGGAAAATATCGCCGTCTACGGCGACTTCGATGCCGATGGCATCACCGCCACTGCACTGCTCGTCAAAGGTTTATCCGTTCTCGGCGGAAATGCCATCCCTTACATACCGCATCGCTTGACCGAAGGCTATGGACTCAAGACTGCGGCACTGGAAAATCTCCGCCAGCAAGGCGTCAGCCTGGTTATCTCCGTTGACTGTGGAATTACCGCCATCCCCGAGGTCAAGAAGGCAAAACGGCTGGGGATGGATATCATTATCACCGACCACCATACTCCGCTGCCTGAAGTCCCGCCTGCCCGGGCTATCGTTAACCCAAAGCTTTCCGGTTCAACCTATCCTTTTACCGAACTTACCGGTGCCGGTGTAGCCTACAAGCTGACTCAGGCTTTATTTGAGGGAATGGGCAAAGAAGAACAAGCGCATGAGTTGGTAGACCTAGCAGCAATCGGGACCGTCGCTGATATAGCACCGCTTCTGGGAGAAAACCGCTATCTGGTTAAGCAGGGGCTAAAGCTAATAAACGACAACCCCCGGCTCGGAATCAGGGAGATGATAACCCAGGCAGGGCTGAATATCGGCAGCCTCGACTCGGACACTATCTCCTGGACTCTAGCTCCGCGGCTAAATGCTGCCGGCAGGTTGGCACACGCCATGACCAGCTATAAACTGCTAATGACAGACTCCCCCAAAGAAGCCCGCGGGATGGCGATTTGGCTGGAGCAAAAGAACGAGGAGCGGCAAACCTTGACTAGCAAAGCCCTCGTTAAAGCCAGAGAGCAAATACTGGCCCGTGGAATTTCCCCTTTACTCATCGCCGCCGATAGGGACTATCCCATCGGAGTCGCAGGGCTTGTCGCCAGCAAGATAGCCGAGGAATTCTACCGTCCGACCATTGTTATCAGGACCGGAGAGCAGTTCAGCGGTGGCAGTTGCCGCAGCATCCCCGAGTTTAATATCATTCTCGCCCTTCAAGAATGCCGTACTCTGCTCTCCAACTTCGGCGGACATTCTCAGGCAGCCGGCTTCAGCCTG
>Ga0315274_10014203_pt1 | contig 11298 bp, 10 predicted proteins | sample YL17G02_20_MG_FD_203700 | JGI IMG/M metagenome (GOLD analysis project Ga0315274, IMG submission 203700) | Sediment microbial communities from Yellowstone Lake, YNP, Wyoming, USA - YL17G02_20 | ecosystem: Environmental > Aquatic > Freshwater > Lake > Sediment | place: USA: Wyoming | collected...
CGGCACATCGGCGGGATGCCCAGTTTCTGACTCAGGGAAAGCACTAAAAAGGTGGTGCTTATAAGAGGGTTAACCTGGGCTGGGTTGGGGTTTTCCGCTAGCCGTAAGGAGAATAAGGAGGGGCATCTGCCAGAGGCGGATGCCCCCACATTTTAGCTTTATTTTGTTTCAGATTCGTCTCTAACGGGGTTAAAGATGTCACCAATGAATTCAAGGAATGGCTTCTCCAATAACCAGCGATATTCTACAGCGATACTTATTCTACCGCAAGATGACAGAAGGCAATAAGGTAAATGATGCTTTTTAATGGAGGTTAAACTGCGAAAATCCTGAGATAGGCTGTCGGGGCCTTTTTTATGACTTCTCGACTATCTTTTGCAGCGGTTTGACCATCTCAGATTTTGTTCTCCTGGCGTATTCTTTTCTAAATGCAGGTATCCTGGTCAGAAGTACAAATAGCCCGCCTATGATTCTCGTTTTATAATCATTCTGAGGGAAATCATAAACTCCGTGTTTCTTATAGCGCCTGTGGTCGGCCTGGAAGGTAGGGCGAAGCCTTCCCCACATATCGTCCCTGAAAATCTTTATCCCGCCCACACCGAGGAAAGTGGACGACTTCATGCAGCCTTCGCTAGCAAACCTGATGAGACGCTCAGCAAGGCTATGAAGCAAGGCATCTATCTCAGTCGAATCCTCAGGCTCATCGGTGACAAAATCGACCAGACTGGCCCCCTCACCTTCAGCATAAGCCTCGAGTATCTGCCGGAGGTTGGGTATCTGGCTCAAAGGGCCGGAGATGATAAACCCCATCTGCTTACCTGTATATTTGGGGGCATGTCCCATAAAGAAGCTCCTGTCGAAATACAGTTTCCATCTTGAGGAGAGGTAGCGGTCCTTGATTGCCCCTGCGAAGACAAGCACATCGGCGGGCTTGACCTTGGTGTTGAAGAAGTCAATATACCCGTCCTTGCCCTGATAGGCGCAGGTATTGTCGTAGCCACACTGGATACAGCCCAGACAGCCTCCCTTGATATTTACATCGTTCAGATTGACCAGTTCAACCTCGCTGGAAAAGGAATCCCTGAATCTCTGCACCATCCTGCCCAGATTTGTCCCGCTATCCGTAGAATCGGTCAGAATCAAGACTTTCTTGCTGCCGACGTCTATCTTGTTTCCGACCTTGCCGGGAGTATAGCCAAACTTTTTGTGTACCACCGGCATGAAGTTCTTCGACGTGGGCACCCTGTTCTCAATAGCCTCAAAAAAGTGCCGGGCAAACAGGGTAAGTTTCACTTGCTCCTTTTCTTTAAGCAGGTCATACATATCGGCAGAAAACGAACCCACATATCTCATATCCAGGTCATCGCAAATGGCGTTGATGTAATTGTGGGCGGTATGGTCGAAGAAATGAATAGAGGTGGACAGGGCGGCGGTATACTTACCCTTAAAAGCGCTTTCAACTCCCCTTTCCCGGATAAGCTCAATGAATCTCTTGTAGTTGGAATGCACAAGCAGTAAATAGAGGGGAAAAGCCCACAAAACACCGTCCGCTGACTTCACCGCCTCGATAATCTCCTGAAATGCTTTCTCTTCTCCCTCAATCTTCCTGAACTCCTGAGCGATGTTGAATACCTTGAGTTCATGCTGGGGGAACTTCTTCCGGATGAAAAGGACATACTGCAAGGTAACGCTCATATTACCCTTAGGGCTTCCGTTTAAGACTACAATCTTCACCTCGACAACCTCCTCTTATAGACTGCTTTTAACTCCTGCTATATAAATCCCCATGCCTTCTCACTCTGCCGGCGAACTCCAACTGCTCCAGGTGCTTACTAATCATCTGAGCCTCCCAGAAACGCAGCAATGGCTCCATATAAGGGAAACTGCCATAAATAGGGGCAAGCTCTACGAGTTGCTCGATGGTCTTCCCGGTACCCAGCAAAGAGAGGATTTTCTCGCCCCTGGCATCTATTCTCTGGCAAAACCTGTCGAACTCGGCAGCGATATCCCCGGTGACTACGCCCCTGTGAGATGATACCACAACCTTTGGAGATAAAGCTTTAAGCTTCTTCACGGATTCCCTGAACTCCGGAATGCTGGATTCTCTGAGACCATACCAGGGGAACAACGTCAAATCATAGTCGAACGAAAAGAGAATCCCCTCGTTCGGCTCGTAAAGACAATAATGGTCTTTCGAGTGGCCAGGCGTGTAAATCGGTTTAAGGGTTGTTTTCCCAATCCTGAACACCGTTCTTTCATTGTAACTTTCAGTAGGCCTGCAATTCCTGAACCTCCAGAGGTCTCTCATATACCCCTGTGTGAGTTGAGCCAGCTCTTCATTCGAGAATACCTCGGCAAGAGCAGCTATATTCCCGCTGGCCTCGAATCCTTCCTCCGGCACATGAATAGGTCTACCTTCAAATACCCAGTTGCCGGCGGCATGGTCCGGATGAGCGTGAGAATTAATGACATAGTCTATGCCGTATTCTTTCTTGATTTTCTTAAGATTATCTATGCCGCAACCAGTGTCTATTAACACGACCTCTTCATCGCGGATAAGGATGGAATACGAGGGAGGGAAACTGCTGATATTCTCGCCTTTGATCAGATACATACAGTCTGTTAAGGCTTCTAGTTGAAAGCGTTTACCAATCATTCTTCAACCCCCTGTATCCCCCAATCTTGGGGGGAATTCGAGGTTGGGGGACACCCCCAAATCCCCCATCATCTGCCTAAGGCGGAAGCCCCTCTGAACTACCTATCAGTAAACGATCTTCTACTCTCATATATCTATGTGAAATCTCAACGTCGAATATTCAGCCTTATCTCATCCAGGACGAGATAAATCACTACCATGAAAGCAACACCTGCCATCGTCAGAAGCGATCCCGGGGCAAGTCTCCAGGAATATTGACCAGCCCATTCAACTATCGCCAGCAGAATCATCAGCCCCCCATATAGCAAGCCCATGAACTCCAGGAAAAGCCGCCCTCTGTGTCTCAGGAAACTCATCTCTCACTCCTCCCTCTTATTGGCTATGGTTGCCCGCTTCATGTTTATATGGGTTTTGAGCGCTTTGGAACTCTTTTCAACCCCCTTGTATCTTTAACATAGGTGATAATATAGAGGTTAAGAATAACCAGGAGGGCGCGACAGACCGACACCCCCTATATCCCCCGGTCTAACCATAGTGAGATTGCTTCGTCACTACGTTCCTCGCAATGACAAAGGAATCATTTTGGGGGGACACCCCCAAACCCCCAGTCCTTCCGAAGAAGGACCCCTCTGCACTCCCCAGTTGCGAACAACTTACCCCCTCACCCACGCGTTCTACGCAGTTCAAAGACAACAGGGTTTACTGAGTCAGGACAGGCGACAATGGACTTATCAAGATCACTCTCCCAGGGAAAAGAGCCACCGAACTGCAACACAGTAGCAAACGGAAAGATGGTATAAAACGCCCATGCACACATGCCAGCCGGAGTACAATCACCAACGGCAAACTCATCCCCTACCCTGTGTCCGGCGGCACAGGTCCCCTTCTGACTCACCACCCTTGCCACAACTTTGTATTGTTGTGCCATCCTGGTACTCCTCCTATTTCCCCTTGGCGAGGCCAAGGTATTCGCTGTACCGAACCAGATGAGCCAGCACTTTGGCCGCTTTCTCAGGGGCGGGGTAAGGCTCGAGATGGCTTTGTTTCAGCTTCCCGAGGACTTTCCCCTGCCTCCTGGAACCCCAGCCCATCGTGGTGAAGAAAATAGGCTTTTTGTGCTTCTTCAGCTTCCTAAGATTCATTAAACAGGCTCTTCCCCTAAAACAATTTATCAAGAACAGCCACATCATATTAAGTTAGGTGACAGAAGAACACTGCTTCCCTAGAGCTCAAATAAGATAAGAGGGGCAAGAAGCAGCGTACAGTGCCTCTTGAGTCAGTATATAATACCACAAAAGGGTCCCCAGGAAGCTCCCGACAGAGATAAATAAGTTCAGGCGTAGATTCTATAGAATCTACGCCTGAACCGAGGTGATAAGGCTTGGGAATGCCAAGCCCCGCTTATAGATTATCCGAGGTAAGAGCCGAGCCGGGCTTGAAGCAATGAGCGGGCTTCACTTTTTTGCTGGCTGGTAACAGCGTTTCTTGGGGGCCCTGCCCTTCCTCTTACCCCTGATACTACATTAGCATGTCACTGCAATACTGTCCTCGGCCTAATTGCGCATTTCCACTAAGCAAAAATACCTATTTTTGATAATAAAATTCTGTATCCACCAGCCGGAAATGCTCCCGGAAGACCCCGCAACCAGGACCTACGCCCCTTCGGCACCAGCCAACATTAAAATCTTCTCAAAAACTGCGAGGTTTTAGGGTCCAAAATCGCTTACGCCCCCTTTTCCGTCTTTCCAGCCAGGTTCTCCTAAGTATGGAAGAACAATTGGTTGTCACCCAATAAACGAGGGTTCGACTCCCTTCCGCTCCATCTTCAGTACCATCGTACGTCCTTAATCCGTGGATAGAATGGGAAGTCTCCGTTCGTGGTGAGCCCTTCGTCAAGCTCAGGACAGGCACGTACGTACGTATTGACTTTTAGGACTTTATGTGGTATAAAGTACATGGGTGACAACCAATTAGGGCGCGAACCCAAAGGCAAGCAGGCTAGGAATTTCCTTTTCGATAAGGGGAGGAGAGCAGGCCTGCTTGTTTTATATTCACTATTCCCCAACCATAACTTAGCACCCACTAGATACACCTCAAAAACAATTATTAGTAAGTGAAACCTCCAGCCATGTCAAGTGGACTTCCCACCACCAGCATGGTACAATACTCTAGATTGGCGCTTTTATAAAAGCTGAAGGGAATTTACTGCAATGGCTGATAAGGCTCTTCCCGACCTAAAAACCTTCATAGAGAATGTCAACAAGAAGGACAAGAAGCACAACGGCAAGAAGATCCAGTTTGCCTGGCTCAAAAGAAAGAGGAAGACGAAGGGATAAAGAACCCCCTTCACCTTTGCATCGCAGAGGCCACAGAGAAGGGATGGCCTTCTCTGTCAAAGTCAGGCAAGTAGTTCTCCGCCGCTCCCATCTCCTGCACCCAGCCGTTCTCTAAGCCCACCTCATCCAGCAACTTGAGAACTTCCTCATACTCTGCCTCTGAAATCGTCCTCGAAAGCAAGTGTCTGCGCTGAGCCTTATGTGACGGGTAGTATTGAGACATTATGCTCACCGTGACCGCTGGCGAAACCTCATGTGCCAGCCAGGGGAGCGATTCCTCGCTGCCCGCTATCCTGTTGGGTAAGATGAGGTGGCGCACAATCAGTCCCCTCTGCGCCACGCCTGATTCATCCACTACCAGTTCTCCCACCTGCCGGTACATCTCCTTGATGGCAGCGCGGGCATGTGTTACATAATTCTGAGCCCGTGAGAATTTCCTGGCCCATTCATCGGAGGCATATCTCAAATCAGGCAGATAGACGCTGATTATGCCGTCAAGCTCTTTCAGAGAGGCAACAGAGTCGTAACCGCTGGAATTGTAGACCAATGGCACTCGCAGCCCCAGAGGCACTGCCTCCAGAACAGCCCTGACCAACTGGGGTACAAAATGCGAGGGCGAGACGAAGTTGATGTTATGGCAACCCAGCTCATCTTGAAGATAGAGCATCTCTTCAGCAAGTTCAGGGAAATCCATCTCCTGGGACTTCTGCCTCTTCCAGTCCTGGCTTATCTGGTAGTTCTGGCAATAGACACACCTCATGTTGCAGTTGCCGAAGAACACTGTGCCGGACCCTTTGGTTCCAGATATAGCGGGTTCTTCACCATGGTGAGCGCAGACCGAAGACACTATAGGCAGATAGGCCGAGTGGCAAAAACCGCGCTTGTTTTCCAGCCGGTTGACGCGACATTCCCTGGGGCAGATATCGCAGGAGGCCAATCTGGCCTCGAGCCTCTCAGCACGGTGCTTCAACTCACCGGAGCGGTGCAGATTGACATAGCTTGGTTCCATGGATACTATTCTAACTTATTTCCTATGTCTGTGAGAAATGTAGCAGGAATCTACAGTAACTCATAATGGAGGTCTCTCCATTCAGGGTTTTGCTTCTCAATCAAAGCTATTTTCCAACTCCTTCTCCATTTTTTGAGCTGCTTTTCTCTTGTTAAAGCACTCCCCCTGTCATCCGTCGTCTCATAATACACCAAGTTATGAATGTTGTGTTTCTTAGTAAATCCACCAACTAAATCATTTTTGTGCTCATAAACCCTTTTAGCAAGATTCGAAGTCATACCTGTATACAGCGTGCCATTTCTTTTGCTGGCTAATATATAGACATAATATTGACTACTACCCATCAAAGTGCCTTGGTTTTTCCATTCCTGCGAAACTTGTCCCTGCCGCCGAGCAGGGAGCAAGTATCCATGGACTCTGGATTCCCCCTTCTGCTGAAGGGCGGGAATGGTTAACGCTACACTCCCTACAATCCCCCAAACTCAGTCTATTAAAGCCCTTTCTTAACCATGTAGGCTGCCAAGTCGCCTACACGGCAGCTATAGGCCCACTCGTTGTCGTACCAGGCCAGCACCTTGACCATGTTGCCGCCGATAACCATAGTGCTCAAAGCGTCGACGATGGAGCTGGCAGGATTGCCTTTGAAATCTATGCTGACCAGCTCCTCGGTGCAGAACTCCAGGATGCCCTTCAGCGATTTCTCAGCAGCGGTGCGCAGGGCATTATTCACTTCCTCGACCGTGACATCCCTGTTCAAATCGGCCACGAAGTCTACAACAGAGACCGTTGAGGTGGGCACCCTCAGAGCTAACCCGTGTATCCTGCCCTTCAACTCGGGTATCACCTGAGTGACCGCCTTGGCAGCGCCGGTGGTGGTGGGGATGATGCTCAGCGCTGCTGCCCGGGCGCGGCGCAGATCGCTGTGGACAGTGTCCAGTATCCTCTGATCGTTAGTATAGGCATGGGCGGTGGTCATCAGGCCTTTGCTCACCCCAAAGCTATCGTGAAGGACCTTAACAACAGGAGCGATACAGTTGGTGGTGCAGGAGGCGTTGGATATGATGCGGTGCTTCGCCGGGTCGTATTTGCTTTCGTTGACGCCGAGGACGATAGTGATATCCTCACCCTTCGCCGGGGCTGTGATAATCACCTTCTTGGCCCCGCCCTGGAAATGCCCGGCGGCTTTGTCAGCGTCGGTGAACCTGCCTGTGGACTCCACGACTATCTCGACTCCGAAATCCTTCCAGGCAATCCTGGCTGGCTCTTTCTCGGCTATGACCCTCACCTTCTTGCCATCTACAATGATAGAGTCCGCAGTGGCCTCTATCTTACCCGGATATTTGCCATAGTTGCTGTCATACTTAAGCAGATGGGCATTAGTCTTAGTGTCGGTCAAATCGTTGACTACTACTACCTCCAGCCTGTCCGCGTGGTAGTCAAAGATCGCCTTGAGGACCTGCCTGCCAACCCGGCCGAACCCGTTGATCCCGATCTTAGTTGCCATCTTATAACCCCCCTCTCTACTTCTCTGATAGATTATGAATAACGATTTACTTAAGTCAAGTCTTAATAGGGGTATTTTCGGGGATATTTTTGCCCCTCACTTCAATACAATATCGTAGGGGCGGGTTTAAAACCCGCCCCTACCGCTACGAGTGTCGAGATCAAGTGACTAGGCCTGCGCCTATAGTTTAGACTCTAGTCGGCGTCGTTGGCCTCCTTTTCCTTAAGAACAATAATATCGCCAGCCCTATCACTATCACCGCAATGACGGAGCCAATAATCACCCATGTATTCGTCTCGCCTTCCGTCGACTTCGGGGTCGGGGTAGGCGTGGGTGCAACTGTTACCAGCGGTGTCGGTGTTTGTGTCGCCGTACTCGTTGGCGTCAGCGTAGGTACAACTGTCACTGTCGGCACAGGTGTTGCCGTCGGCGATATTGTCGCCGTAGGTGTTGGTGTCGCCGTACGCGTCGGGCTAACCGCAGGCGTCGGTGTTCCCCCGCCCCCACCACCACCTCCGCCACCTCCCCATTGTGTGGGCACTGGGGTTGGTGTAACCACAGGCGTCGGTGTAGGTGTTGGAGTCACTATAGTTACAGACAGGTCCAAACCACCGTTACCACCTACCTGGTAAACAGCCGTCTCAGGAGCCAGAACGCCAGCCACATAGAAGCTTATCGTCTGCCCCGCTAACTCAGCTGGAGCCTCCACAAAGAAGTTGGGCTCATCACCGTATCGGCCCGCAGCATCCACAGTACCGTTGCCATACTCTACCCCGCCTATCCTGGCGGATACAGCAGCACCAATCGGAGCCGGGGCGCCATTTACGGTTACATTGCCCCAAAACTGGTGCGGGAGGCTCGGCGGCATACCACTCTGTGCTAGAGCAGCAGGAGCCACCATGCCCACAATCAAAACCAGGGCTAGCAGGAACCCTGCGGCTCTTGACAGCGCCTTTACGTTACTCACAAAGCCAATTTTCATAACCCACGTTCCTCCATGCAGAGGGCATAGGTCTTATGCTAACCATTACAATATATCACAGATAAAAGCGGGTTTCATCCTTCTACGGAGAAACTGAAACCCGCCCCTACCGCTACTAGTCAAGATCAATGTTTATTAAACTTTCTCCTAAGCAGTTCCACCTGTCATCGGCCTATGTGGCCTCCTTTTCCTTAAGAACGAGTATGCCGCCAGCCCTATCACTATCACCGCAATGACGGAGCCAATAATCACCCATGTGTTCGTCTCGCCCGCCCCCGGAGTCGGTGTCGGCGTTGGGGCTATGGTCGGGGTCGGCGTCGCCGCCGGAGCTGCAGCATACACAGCAAACAGTGTGAAGTGGCCTATCTGCGCAGTAATAGTGTGATTCACCGTGTCTACCGTCGAAGGATACACAACCCACTTGCTCGTTTCAGTATCGTAGAATGCTATAACGAGCTTACTCTCATCAAACCCTGCCGGAACCTTACCCGGGTCGTACTTAAGGGTCATGGTAATCGGCGGGATGAAGGTCGCGCCGTCGGGCTTGTAATCGTAGGCGCAGCCGATGATGTAAGCTCCTGCTGGTGGTGGAGGATAGCCAAGGCATACTTCCACCACACTTATCGACTGCAGCGGCCCGCCCGTGGCTGTCAGCGCCATGGTGTGCTTGGCAATAGTTAGCACAGCCTGCCCGTCCAGCACGCTGTACACAATGTCATGCTTCACACGCCAGGTACCGTTCAAGTCAAGCTCAAGCGGTGCCGGGGTAGGGATAGGCGTCACTGTAGGCCCAGGCGTTGGCGTCGGCGTGGGCACAACCGTAGTAGGCGCCGGTGTCGGCGTTGGCGTTGGTGTCGGAGTTGGCGTCGGCGGCGGTGGCCCACATCCTCCACCGCCCGGCGGCTGAGTCGGTGCCGGCGTTGGTGTCGGTGTAACCACAGGCGTTGGTGTTGGCGTAACCACAGGCGTTGGCGTAGGCGTAACCACCGGCGTAGGTGTCGGTGTAACCACCGGTGTTGGCGTCGGGGTAACCACCGGTGTTGGCGTCGGTGTAACCACTGGCGTTGGCGTAGGCGTAACCACCGGCGTAGGTGTCGGTGTAACCACCGGTGTTGGCGTCGGGGTAACCACCGGTGTTGGCGTCGGTGTAACCACTGGCGTTGGCGTTGGCGTAACCACCGGTGTTGGCGTCGGTGTTGGTGTCGGTGTTGGCGTCGGCGTCGGTGTTGGCGTCGGCGTAGGTGTTGGTGTTGGCGTAGGCGTCGGTGTTGGCGTAGGCGTAGGCGTCGGTGTCGGCGTAGGTGTCGGCGTTGGCGTCGGTGTTGGCGTTGGCGTCGGTGTTGGCGTCGGTGTTGGCGTCGGCGTTGGCGTCGGCGTAGGTGTTGGTGTTGGCGTAGGTGTTGGTGTTGGCGTAGGCGTCGGTGTCGGTGTTGGCGTCGGCGTTGGGGTCGGCGTCGGTGTTGGCGTCGGTGTTGGCGTCGGCGTTGGCGTCGGCGTAGGTATTGGTGTTGGCGTAGGTGTTGGTGTTGGCGTCACTGTAGTTACAGACAGGTTCAACTCATTATAACCAAGTACCTGGTAAACAGCCGTCTCAGGAGCCAGAACGCCAGCCACATAGAAGCTTATGGTCTGCCCTGCTAACGAAGCTGGAGCCTCGACAAAGAAGTTGGGCACATCACCGTATTGGCCCGCAGCATCCACAGTGCCGCTGCCATACTCTACCCCGCCTATCCTGGCGGATACAACAGTCCCCTCCGGAGCTTGGGCGCCATTTATGGTTACATCGCCCCAGAACTGATGTGTGCTCGGTGGCTCCGATGTCGGTGCCGGTGTCGGTGTAGGTGTAGGTATAGGCGTTGGTGTCGGCGTTGGCGTCGGTGTTGGCGTCGGTGTCGGTGTTGGCGTAGGTGTTGGTGTCGGCGTCGGTGTTGGCGTCGGCGTCGGTGTTGGCGTCGGTGTTGGCGTTGGCGTCGGTGTTGGCGTTGGCGTAGCGGGTATGTTAATAGTTACATCCCCATCAGTCACGTTTATAGGCACAGCGCCGCCCGTAGCATTCCCCACCACAACACTGTGCAAAGTTACTGGCGATGTCCCTGCCGACGTTTTGGCAGTGAAGCTGATGCCGGCAAAGACCCCGTCAGTTGACACCGTAGCACCCGCTGTAATGATAGCGCCATACACGTAGGTGATAGTGCCAGCGATATTGTTTCTGATCCCAGGGCTGAATAAAGTTGAGGCCCCATTCTGATTAAGCAGATCGCCCTCGGCGACGCTATTCGCAGTTAGCAGCGCAGGGTCAAAGCTCAGGTTGAACTGGGCACCTGCTATGGCCTCCGCAGGTGCGATGAATACGTTAACAGTGAACGTCTGCCCCGCGTTGACTGTCTGGCTGGGCGGCGAGATATAGACCTGGGTCACCTCACCGGACTGGGGCAACATCGCCTCCATACACTCCCCAAAATTTTGACCTGGGATTATCACGTCCAGGACATTAACCACGCCATCTTCATTGATATCCTCTCTGATCCAGCCCGGCGCCCCTGTCTCACCGAAGTGCTGCCCCACCAGAATCACATCCAGAATATTAATACACCCGTCGCAATTTATATCCCAATCTGGCTGCCTGGCAAAATTCGCCGTAACCGTCTTATTCCCATCTATGAGCACCGTCGTCGAGGCCGATGACTGGTTGCCAATACCTGCTCCACTCCACCCGGTGAAATACCAGCAAGTATTCGCAGTAGCGGTAATCGGCACACTTGTCCCACAGTCAAACGTACCATTACCCGTTGCCACGCCACCCTCAGGCGG
>Ga0315274_10014204_pt1 | contig 11298 bp, 11 predicted proteins | sample YL17G02_20_MG_FD_203700 | JGI IMG/M metagenome (GOLD analysis project Ga0315274, IMG submission 203700) | Sediment microbial communities from Yellowstone Lake, YNP, Wyoming, USA - YL17G02_20 | ecosystem: Environmental > Aquatic > Freshwater > Lake > Sediment | place: USA: Wyoming | collected...
TCTACGAAGACAAACTTTCCAACGCGCGGCCGCTCGTGCCGCTTTTGGAAAAGATGTCCAAGGGCAACAAGCCGCTCCTGATCATCGCGGAGGACGTCGAGGGCGAGGCCCTTGCGACGCTGGTCGTCAACAAACTGCGCGGGACGCTGTCCTGCGCGGCGGTGAAGGCGCCCGGCTACGGCGACCGCCGCAAGGCGATGCTGGAGGACGTTGCGATCCTGACGGGCGGCACGGCGATCATGAAGGACCTCGGCGTCGACATCGAGAAGTTCGACATGAGGATGCTCGGCCGGGCGAAGAAGATCTCAATCGACGCGGAGAACACCACGATCGTCCAGGGGGCGGGTTTGACTTCGGCGATACAGGCCCGCGTCGGCCAGATAAGGAAGGAAATCGAGGACACGACGTCCGACTACGACCGGGAAAAACTCCAGGAGCGCCTGGCGAAACTCGCCGGCGGCGTCGCGCAGATTAACGTCGGCGCGGCGACTGAGACCGAGATGCGCGAGAAGAAGGCGCGCCTGGAAGACGCGCTCCACGCGACGCGCGCCGCGGTCGAAGAGGGGATCCTCCCCGGCGGCGGCGTAGCGCTCATCCGCGCGCAGGCGGCGCTGGCGAAACTCGGGCTTGCCGGCGACGACGCGACAGGCGTGGACATCGTGAGACGGGCGCTCTCGTCGCCCGCGCGATACATCGCCGAAAACGCCGGCGCCGAAGGAGGCCTCGTGGTCAAGAAGATTACCGGAGGCAGGGGCGCGTTCGGCTACAACGCCCTGACGGGCAAATTCACCAACATGATAAAGGCCGGCATCATCGACCCGAAGAAGGTCACCCGCACGGCGCTTGAGAACGCGGTTTCGGTCGCGACGATGCTTCTCACCTCGGACTGCCTTGTGGCTGATTTGCCCAAGGAGGAGCCCGAGATGCCCGAGGGCGGCCCCGAGGGAATGGGCGGCATGGACGAGGACATGATGTAATCCGCAAGAGGAGGACATAGAAAGAGGAGGTTGGTTTATGAACCTTAAGCCGTTGGACGACAGGGTTGTGATTGAGCCACTGGAGGCCGAGGAAAAGACGCCGGGCGGCATCGTGCTGCCAGACACGGCCAAGGAAAAGCCCATGCGCGGCAAGGTCGTTGCGACCGGCCCCGGGAAAATGCTCGAGGACGGCAAGCGGGCCGACATGGGCGTCAAGAAGGGCGACGAGGTTATCTACGGCAAGTACTCCGGCACCGAAATCAAGATAAAGGGCAAGGAGTACGTAATCGTGCGCGAAGGCGACCTGTTGGCCAAGGTCGGGTAGCGCGAGACCGCAAAGGAGGTTTCAGGGATGGCTAAGCAGTTACTCTACCAGGATGACGCCAGAAAGCGCATCCTACAAGGGGCCACCAAACTCGCCGACGCGGTCCGCGTCACGATGGGCCCCATGGGCCGCAACGTAATCATGAGGAAATCCTTCGGCAGCCCCTCGGTGACGCGCGATGGCGTCTCGGTTTCCAAGGAGGTCGAACTGCAGGACCCGTTCGAGAACATGGGCGCGAAACTGATTAACGAGGTCGCCAAGAAGACCTCCGACGTCGCGGGCGACGGCACGACGACGGCGACGATCCTGACCCAGGCGCTTCTCGCGGAGGGCTTGAAAAACGTCACCGCCGGCGCGGACCCCGTCGCCATAAAGCGCGGCCTGGACCAGGCGGTTGCGGCCGCGGTCAAGGCGCTCAAGAAACAGTCCCGCACGGTGAAGGGCCACAAGCAGGTCGCCCAGGTCGCCGGCATCAGCGCCAACAACGATACGGCAATCGGCGAGATGCTCGCCGACGCGCTCGACAAGGTCGGCCGCGACGGCGTCATCACCATCGAAGAGGGCAAGTCCATTGACACTGTTCTCGAGGTCGTCAAGGGCATGCAGTTCGACAAGGGGTACATAAGCCCGTACTTCATAAACCAGCCGTCCGAAATGAAGTGCGTGCTCGAGGACGCGATGATACTTTTGCACGAGAAGAAGATCGCGAACCTGAACGACTTTCTGCCGCTTCTTGAGAAGGTCGCGCGCGTGGGCAGGCCGGTCCTGGTGGTGGCCGAGGAGGTCGAGGGCGAAGCGCTGGCGGCGCTCGTGGTGAACCGCCTGCGCGGGGTGCTGTCGTGCTGCGCGGTGAAGGCCCCGGGTTTCGGCGACCGCCGCAAGGCGATGCTGGAAGATATGGCGGTCCTCACGGGCGGAAAGGTCGTCTCCGAGGATCTCGGCATCAAACTCGAGAACGTCGAAGTGTCGATGCTCGGCACCTCGAAACGCATCGTCATAGAGAAGGAAACGACGACGCTGGTGGGCGGCGCGGGGAAGAAGTCCGAGATCGACGCACGCATCGCGCAGATCAAGAAGCAGATCGAGGATACGACCTCGGATTACGACCGCGAGAAACTCCAGGAGCGCCTGGCGAAACTCTCAGGCGGCGTCGCCGTGGTGCGCGTCGGCGCGCCGACCGAGACGGCGATGAAGGAAAAGAAGGCGCGTTTCGAGAACGCGCTCCACGCGACGCGCGCGGCCGTCGAAGAGGGCATCGTCCCGGGCGGCGGCGTGGCGCTGCTCCGCGCGCTCGACGCGGTAACGGAACTGCGCAGCAAACTGCGCGGGGACGAGAAGGTCGGCGCGGATATACTGGGGCGCTCGCTCGATGCACCGATGCGCCAGATTGCCGGAAATTCGGGCGCCGACGGCGCCGTGGTCGCGGCGCAGGCCGCCGAAGAGGCCGGCGCGACTGGCTATGACGTCATTTCCGGCACGTTCGTCGACATGTTCAAGGCGGGCATCATCGACCCGACCAAGGTCACGCGCACGGCGCTTGAGAACGCCGCGAGCATCGCCGGACTGATGCTCACTACCGACGTCCTTGTCACCGAGTTCGACAAGGATAAAAAAGAGAAGGCCGTAGAAGGCGCGGTAAGGTAATCCGGAATGTGGCAGTGTAGGGGCGGACGGCGTCCGCCCTGATTTGCCTTGCCAGGGGCGGGTCATGAGGCCCGCCCCTGGTTCATTCACCCGCTGTTTGCGTATCAGGCGGACACTGCTCCAGCAACCTGTTGTTTACAAATCTGACAGTGTTGTCGTACTTCCGGCGAACATCATCCGGCAGATCCTCGAATGGGCCAAAAAACCGCTCAAAAGGTTGGTGGAATTGCTTTACACCAAGTGGCAGTTTAACTGTCCAATTGTTGCGATGTGACACCACCCAGTCGAGCACGAGAGATTCTGTGGTTCGTCCGTCCTTATATGGGACCAACCATGGAATGATAGCCGGGTGTCCTCCCGATTGAATCGGGATCCTGATTGCATGGTCGCAGACCTCTTGGTCGACGCATATCCCCAACCACTGTGCCCCTTCGGAGAGAGAGTGCGCCCGGACGAGAGCCGGTCCCACGCCGAGACTGTGCTCCAAGTTGAACAAGAATCGGTCGTGTGCAATACCGCCCCGCATGGGGATACAGTAGTGAAGGGGCCGGGCGATAAGCTCCCCGACGAGAATGACTATCGCCATGAGATCGTCGTCCGTGTCTGACATTGTGAAAACGATGATGCTGTCGGAAAAGACGAACGAACGGACACGATTATGAATATCCCGTGGAGGATTGAACGCCATTAGGCTTAAAGCAAGACGATTGCGTCTCGCTTTGTCAAGTCGGCATAAAGCCTCCCAAGCAAGATCAGGATTCCTCAGCGCAAGACTTTTCATCCCCAGCATGTCAAGGTAAGCTACATATCGGACATCAGATACAGTACTCACTCCGGCAAACCTCCGATCCCGGGATTCAGCGGATCTCCGGAAGAGAGATCATGCGATCATCGTCTGCCTTTTCGACCCACTGGCGCGCCTCGTCGGCCAGGGTCTCACGACGGTTTTTCATAGAGCACCTTGCCCTCAAGCGCCGCCGGGCGTTCTATCGTGCCGGGTATGTGTTGCCGTTCAGCGAGTTCTCGCGGCGTGGACACCACCACATCCACAGGCACCCCGAAATCGGAGAGCGCCATCCCAATCGCGATGCATGTCTCGCGCTTGGATCCTCTGATCGGCATCACAACAAGAAGGTCAAGGTCGCTGTCGCGCCGCGCCGTCCCGCTCGCGTGCGAGCCGAAGAGTATCACCTTGTCGGGATGAAATCGCCGCACAATCCGGCGCGACATCCTGCGGGCAACCTCCGCCATATCCTTCTTGCCCCTTCGCATTCGCGTCACCTCGATCCTCCCGGAAAACGCGCCGTCAAAAGCCCTTTCTCTAACCGCCTCTTAGGATACAGGCCCGGATGTGCATTCGCAAGGCGGGGGATTCACGGAGGCCGCATGACCGTTCATGCGGGGAAGATTGCGCGACACCCATCTTATCTCCCCCCATCATGTTGCTATCCTCCCCATTCACGTGCGATATTTACCACTGCCGAAGCACGGCGTCAAATAAGAAGCGGGCCGTTGACCACCGTTTCACCGGGCTACCATTGGGCTCTTTCGCCTTGCCAGGGGCTTTTCGGTCCTGTATGCTATGTGTGATGGGAGGGGCGCCTGATGACAGCGCGCGCTCAGGAGATGCCGATGGTCAAGGTGTCAAACAAAGCGATTGACCGGCAGATTCGAATGATGGTCAGCCGGATAGTGAAGGAGTTTGACCCCGAGCGCATCATCCTTTTCGGTTCCCGGGCCCGGAAAATGGCCCGACGCGACAGTGACGTGGACCTCCTGGTCGTTATGAACGTCAAACGTTCCAAACGACATGCGAGGCTTGCGATCCGCGAACTCCTGCATGACATCCCCGTGCCGACCGATATCGTAGTAACAAGCCCCGCGGAATTCGAATGGCGTAAGGACATCGTCGGCACAATCGAGTATCCCGCCGTGCATGAAGGCAGGAGCCTGTATGAAAAAACATGACCGCATTGTCGCGGTCGTCCGCGAATGGGTCGAAAAGGCTGAGGAGGATTTCGCGGTCGCCGTCTTTCTTGTCGGGAAATCAGGGAGTTGTCCGGCAGCCGTTGTCTGCTTTCACGCCCAGCAGGCAATAGAGAAATACCTGAAGGCCGCGCTTGTCGCCGGAGAAATCGCCTTCCCGAAGACTCACAATATCAAACAGATCATGGCGCTCATGCCGCCAAGGGAAAGGCCGGTCCTGTCTGGCCGCGACCAGGACAGGCTAACCGATTACGCGACGGTTACTCGTTATCCCGGCGCGTACGACCCGATAACGTTGTCCGAAGCGCGCCGCGCAGTTGCGCTCGCGCGTCGCGTCAGAAGCGAAATGAGAAAACACCTGCCGAAGGAATCGCTCCGCCGCAAGGGGAAATAGCACAAACGCGCTGGGAATCCGCGGAACTTGCGATTCATCTCGCCCTGCCGTCCGTTTTCCCCGGCGTCTTGAGCGCAATACGTACGGCAACCGAAGCACGACGCCAAGAGGACCTCGACAGGGCCGTATTGCCTCACGTTTCAGGTGACAGTAGAATGTCTCCGGTATTGAGGAAGACCAGGCGACATGAGCCGAGTCCTGACAGGAATTGAATACCGCCAGGGCATGCTGTCCGGGGGCATGAGCCCCGCCGGCCTGCCCTTCACGGTATGGCGCGATGCCGAGATTTCCCAGGAGGTCAGGGACGCGGTCGTCCGCGAGAACCTGCTCGACCTTGGAGGGGTATACGGGGACAAAGAGGACGCCACGCCGGTTGAGTATGACCTCTTGAGGCTCGTCTCAGCGGACGACGTGGTCGAGATCGAGGTCTTCAACCGCGGGTTTGCGCTTCTGACGACCGACGACGAGGAACTGCGGCGAATTGACAGGGTCCTGGCGCTCCTGGGCAAGGAGAGACCGGGGAGCGGGAGCGAAGTGCCGCAGGCGGAACGCTCCGGAATCCCCGATGCGACGGCCGTCCCCGCCCCGGATGATCTGGCCGGCTGGAAGGAGGCGGACAGGCGACTGTGCCGGCGGTTCGCCGATCACGTGCGTTATGAAGACCGCCTCTATTCGTCGCGACCCGTCACGCGGTACTTCGGGGTTGACGACCTGGAGTACTTTATCGGCGAGCATGAGTCGCGGGGCGCGGGATGCGCATACGCGGCCTGGGGGATCCTGGACTACCGTCCTACCAGGAAGAGCAAGACTCACGCCGAGAAGATGCTGGAGAAGGGCCTGCCGGAACCGGAGGCAATTCTGCTTCGCGCCCGGATCGATACTGCCCCGACGCTCTATCGCGTTGCCGGACACGACGCGAAGGCCGGGACGTTGGACCTGGAGGATGTCCTTCTGGGAGGGGCGGTGACGGCACAGGACCAGCTGATGTCCGAGAGCATCGAGGACGGCGTGTTCATCGTTGCGCGGGCTTTCCCGGCCGGACGCTTCCGCTTCCTTGAGCTGGCGGGGCCGCCACTGGGCGCGGGGATGGCGCTGGAGGCAATCGAGTTCCTCAAGGACGAGGGGATGGAATTCACGCGCGAGGGGCTTCGCCGCGATTCGCACATGTTCGGTTGGCTCTGGGACTGGGCCGACGAGTGGGAGGCAAACTGGAAGCCGCCCAGAATACAGAACACGGACGGGGACGAATTCCTCTGGCACACGGCCTCATTTTCCGTCGCGGACCAGGCGGACACGCGTCTCAAGCTCATCGGACGAGGGGACATCGATCACGACGAGAAGGGCGACACGTTTGTCTGGTTCAAGGAAGCCGGCCGAGGCGACAAGTTGCCGGGAGGGCCGACAGTGCTGGGCAAGATCGAATTCTTCGGGGACGAATTGGTGCTGGAGACCAATTCAGCCGAGCGATTCGCCGCGGCGCGAAAATGGCTGGAAGAGATGCCCGGCGTGGTCTTTCGCAACGTCACGACGCGCCGTTGGGACGAGGCCGACACGGATCGTCCGTTGGACGAACGGATCTCAAAGCCGGAGGACGTAGAGGTCACGCCGGAGATGGTGTCGGCCGTGCAGGAGATGGTGGAGAAGTATTGCATGGAGTGGCTGGACACGCTGTTACCCATACTGGAAGACAAGTCACCGCGGCAGGCTTGCCGGACGCCTGCCGGCCGCCGTCAGGTCACGACGCTGATTCGCACGATGCCGGATCCGATGGGCCAGGCAGGGTCTGTCAAGGTCCCTCGCGAGGCCATGCTGCAGGAGTTGGGGCTTCCTGTTGAGCCTTCGGGGGCGGCATCCGGGCCCGGGGCACACACGTTTTCCGAACAGACGCACCCCCTCTCTTCCGGCAAGAAGGTCGGCCGGAATGAACCGTGTCCCTGCGGCAGCGGGAAGAAATACAAGAAGTGCTGTGGGCGGTAGTTTCGGGGACACACGAGTCATCTCGCTTGGCCTTCGTCTCGCCCTTGATCTCGCCCGCAATACATACCGCCGCCGAAGCGCGGCGTCACGGGAGACGAGCGGGTTGACCGGCAGGGTGCATGACCGGTCTTGCGATATATTGTGGCAGCAAGCAGCGGACGCCAGCCATCCCGAGTTCGCCCTCACCCCTGGCCCTCTCCCGGCGGGAGAGGGGAATCATCACTGGCGGATCCCGACGAGTCGGGACCAGTGGCACAAGACAGAGCAAGGCATGAATCGACAGTGCAATTGCGGTCATGCACCCTGACCGGCAGGCGCTGTAGCGCCCGGAGCGGCAATTGGGTATAATAAGGGCCGCCGGGAAGCGCTTTCCCGGCTGCTTTTCACGATATCCCGGGGAGCGTCAGGATTGATGTCAACCAGGGAGGACTATTACAAGGTCCTGGGCGTGTCGCGCGACGCCTCGGAAGAGGACATAAAGCAGGCCTATCGCAAGATGGCGCTGGCCTGTCACCCGGACCGCTGCCCCGGGGACAAGCAGGCCGAACGGAGATTCAAGGAGGCCGCCGAGGCGTACGAGGTCCTTCGCGACAGGGAAAAGCGCCAACTCTACGACGCTTACGGCCACGAAGGACTGAACGCGCGCGGTTTCCATGGATTCGAGAACGTCGACGACGTATTCATGTCGTTCGGGGACCTCTTCGCGGAGTTTTTTGGAGGCGGCGTCTTCGGCGACTTCGCGCGCGGAACCGAGAGGCAGCACCGCGGGCAGAGCCTTCGCATCGGGCTGGAGATAGACCTTCGCGACGCGGCGCGCGGTGTTACCAGGCAGGTGGAACTGACGCGCCACGAGAGGTGTTCGGCATGCAAGGGGTCGGGTTCCAGGGACGGCTCAGGGCCGTCCGCGTGCAGTTACTGCCGCGGGCGCGGACGCGTCGTGCAGAGCCAGGGCTGGATCCGCCTGTCGACCGTCTGCCCGCGATGCCACGGCGCGGGCAAAGTGGTTTCGAACCCCTGTCCGGCCTGCGAAGGCGCGGGGCTGGAAGCCGTTAACAGGGAATTGTCGATAAAGGTCCCCGCGGGCGTCGAGAGCGGCATGCAGATGCGCCTCAAAGGCGAAGGGGACCATGGCGAGGGGGGCGCCCCCGCAGGGGACCTGTATGTTCAGGTGTACGTCAGGGAGCATCAACTGTTCCGGCGCGAGGGGCGCGAGTTGATATTCGACATGCCGATCAGTTTCGTTCAGGCGGCGATCGGGGACGAGGTCGAGGTGCCGACGGTCTGGGGCAAGGCGGTACTCAAGATCCCGTCGGGCACGCAGAGCGGTTCGGCGCTGCGTTTGCGCGGCGAGGGGATGCCGGACATGCGCGACGGAGGGCGCGGCGACCAGGTAGTGGTCGTTCACGTGGAGACGCCGAAGAAACTGACGGCGCGCCAGAAGGAACTGCTGAAGGACTTTGCGTCCGAAGAGGACCCGCGGTCGACTCCGGAGCGCAAGTCGTTCCTGGAGAGGGTGAGGCAATACTTCGGCAGTGAGAAGTAAGTCCCGCACGGCAAGGCGCGGCACAGGCCCGGCGCAGATTGACGTACGTGTTCGCAGGAGTCGTTTTCGTCAACGGAGTACGTCTTATGAGTCGCCACAAGGACAAAGACAGTTCCGGCAGAGACGAGCCCAAGAAACCAGCGGGCGTCGAGGGCAGCAGGCCCGGGCCGGATACCACAGCGGGCCAGGCCGGCGGCAAGGCTCCGGAACAGGCGCCCCCGGAGCGCAGGATTGCGCCCGAGGAGTTCGACAAGGTCGTCCGGGAGCGCGACGAATATCTTGACCTGGCGCGGCGGGCGCGGGCCGATTACCTGAACCTCCAACGGCGCTCCGAAGCGCAGGCCGCGTCCACACGCACCGAGGCCCAGCAGCGGTTCGCGCTGGACATGATTGCCGTTTTGGACGATCTCGAGCGGGCGCTCGAACACGTAAAGAAAGACCAGGGCGGCCAACAGGTGATCAAGGGCATTATGCTCGTGCTGGAGAACTTCCTCGCGGCGCTTGCCGGATACGGCATAACGCCGATAGAGGCTCACGGCGCGAAATTCGACCATGGACTGCACCACGCCATCGCCGAGCAGCCGACCGATGAAGCCGAGCCCGGCACTGTCGTCGCCGTGGCGCAGCGTGGTTTCCTGGCAAACGGCAGACTGCTGCGCCCCGCGCAGGTTGTGGTCGCCGCGCGCTCGGCGCCGCCAAATGAGATTGAGCCGCTCGACGAAAACGTCGGCGAGTAATTCCTGGAAATACGAACGCGCGGATGGAGAAGATATGCCAACTTACGATTACCTGTGTGGGAAATGCGGGCACAGGTTCGAGGCCTTTCAGGCCATTACCGACAAGCCGCTCGGAAAGTGTCCCTCGTGCGGCAGCAACAAGGTCAAGAGGCTCATCGGGACCGGTGCGGGGATCATCTTCAAGGGCAGCGGCTTCTACTGTACCGACTACAAGAAGAGCGGCTCGAAGCCGCCGGATTCCCCGTCCACGGACTCCCAGGCAAAGCCTGACAAGCCTGCGTCTTCGCCCAAGGCCAAGTCCGATGGCAGCGGGAAGAACGATTAACTGTCCCGGATGCGGACAAGAGATCGCGTACGAGAGAGCCGCGGACGTCCCCGCGTTCCCCTTCTGCAGCGTGAGGTGCCGGCTGGTGGACCTCGACAAGCGGCTGGAGGGCGACTACAGGATAAGCGGGGATATCGCCGATATCGCACAGGGTGAGCAAAAGCCCCCTTCCGGCGGTTCGGAAGACGGCGTCGGGAGCCGGGCTTCCGGCGAAAACTCTTGACGCCGGGCGATTTCAAGTGCAAGATTTGGGGTGCCTGACAAGACCGCTGCATGGACTCGCGCCCGCTTTCGTGGACGCCCCCGGGAGTTTTCATCAGGACGGCCGCGCGGCGGCGCGTCCGTACGCGTGTCTTGGCGAAGGCTCCTTGACGCATCTTACCGCGAGGGTGAAAGGAGGGCCAAATGTGTGACACGGAAACGAAACCCCTTGACCGCCTTGTGGACTTCGCCTGCGAAGCGACCAGGATATTCAGGGGGGCCCATATGGCGCGGGACGTGAAGAAATTCCTTTTCGCGCTTGCCGCCGTCATCGTGTGGGCCCTCGGAGCGCTGCTCATCAACGTGCTGATGGGGAAGTCCTGGATAATCCTCGTCGCCGCAGGCATCGCCGCCATTGTGCTCATCGTCGTGGTTTTCTCGTACAGCCAGTCCGAACTCACAAGGGCTTCCATCGCGCTTCTGGTGGCGTCGATACTGACTGTCGCGGCAGTGGTCACGGTCCTCATCATGGTGACGAGGGATCTCGGGCGCTCCGACAAGGCGTTTATCTTCCACCCGCTCTGGGCGCTTGCGGTGGCATCCTTCTTCGGGACGGCCATCGCACGAATCGCCGCCGTCTGGGCGGCGACAGAGGACAGCGTGGGACTGCGCGATGCCGCGCGCTTCGCGCTGGGCAAACTCGCCACTTCGATATGGACGCTTTTGATACCGGCGGCGGCGCTACTGGCGTTTGCGATCTTCCTTGTCTGCATTGGCGTGCCGGGCAGGATACCGGTTGCGGGACACGTCTGGTACGTCATCATCGGCATAACGTACATCATATGGCTTCTGGGCGGAATCTGTTTCGCGCTCGTGCTGGTGACGTATCTTCCGGGCCTCACGCTTTTCCAGCCGGCCATAGCCGCGGAGGGCGAGGACGCCTTCGGCGCCTTTTCCAACGTGTATCGATTCGTCCTCCAAAAGCCCTGGCACCTCGCCTTTTACGGTGCGCTTGCCTACGCCTACAGCCGCGTCGTCCTTTCTGTCGCGGCGTTGGTGATCATCTACGCCGGAAAGATAACCAACACACCCCTCGGCTGGGGCATCGGCAAGAAGATGGGCGAGCATGCAAGCAAGCTCGACCTCGGCGAGGTGTTCGCGGGGTCCTTCCTGTCACTCAGGGGCCGGG
>Ga0315274_10014207_pt1 | contig 11297 bp, 11 predicted proteins | sample YL17G02_20_MG_FD_203700 | JGI IMG/M metagenome (GOLD analysis project Ga0315274, IMG submission 203700) | Sediment microbial communities from Yellowstone Lake, YNP, Wyoming, USA - YL17G02_20 | ecosystem: Environmental > Aquatic > Freshwater > Lake > Sediment | place: USA: Wyoming | collected...
GGGGATGTTCGCCCCGGGGGTCGGCCAGGTGGGTGTGGGAGTGGTGCACGTGGCGCTCGCGGCCAGGCTTGGGGGCACGACGGTCTGGGGCACGGGTTGCGCCTGCACGGCGATGGCGGCACTGAGGACGAGGGTGACGATGGCCAGGACGATGACAAAGGAATGGCTTCTCATACGCACCTCCTGCTGGGAACCTTGGGCGGCGGCAACAGGCCGCCGGCACGGCCAGGCTTTCCTCACCCGCATGATAGCATCGAAACGCTCGCTTGTCAATGGGTGGCCGAGCGAGAGCGTAGAAAAAGGGGCTCAGATGTCATGCCGTCGTGCTGGCGCGTCAGGCCAGGGCGGAGCCGCCTCAGAGGGCAGGTGAAGCATCACGTTCTCGTACGGCAGAGACCCTACGCCTGCCCTGACGGGCGGCTCAGCGGGACAGTCCGGCGACGCCTTTCCACGCTCTCTTTCCAGGCTTTGACTAATCCTGAGGCCTGGGCTAAACTACGGAGGACGACGACTGAAATCGTCACTACGAACGCCTTACATCGAGGAGGGAGCTTGAGAGCTCGGGCGCGTGTGTGGACGGTGCTGGTGGTGTGCCTAGCCGCGTTAGGCCTGGCGGGCTGTCGCAGCAAAGCATTGGTCTCGGACCTGCAGGTGCAGCCGGACGTGATCTCGCCGAATGCGGACGGCGTGGCCGACGTGGCGCGCGTGAGCTACAAGCTGGCACGGCACGCCCAGGTTACGCTCTACCTGGAGGACGCACAGGGAGGCACGCACGTGGTGCGCGCCGACGCGTCGCGTCCGGCCGGCTCTTACGAGACGCTCTTCAGCGGCGTGATTGACAACCGCCTCTTGCCGGATGGCCGCTACACCTGCGTGCTGGAGGCCGTCGCAGACAGCGGCGAACGCGCCAGCGCCCGGGTTCCGCTCACCATCCAGGGCGGGGAGCCGAACTACATCGAGATCAAGAACCTCACCATCTACCCGGCCACGTTCACGCCCAACCGTGACGGCATCAACGACCGAGTCACCATTGCCTACTACCTGACCAAAGCAGCGACCAAGGTGCAGGTGTACCTGGTCGACGCCAAGGGCAACGTGTACCCACTGCCAGAAGACAAGATCCGCAAGATGGGGCAGGCGGGCAATCACGAGCACGACTATGAGGGTGGAGTAGACCTGGGTGCGACGCCGCCAGCGGACGGCACGTACACCGTGGTGGTGGAGACCGAAGACGCGGTGGGCAACCGCGACGTCGCGCGTGGGCAGTTGACCATCGCCGACGGTGGGGTGCCGCAGGCGGAGATCGTCAACCGCGCGGCCGTGTGGTCGGCCTCGGTGGTGCCGCTGGGTGGGACGTTGACCTTCACCTGCACCGTGCAAAACATCGGCAGGGTGGGCATCCGCACCAAGGGGCCGCCGCCCGGGACGACCTATACCACCAGCGAGAACCTGTACTCCAAGAACGAGCCCGAGGAGCCTGGCATCTTCCGCGTCGGGCTGGACTATGACGGCAACAGTGCGGGGCGCATCTACCCCTTCCGCTGGCAGTTGGGCCGCGACGACGAACTCACGGTGATCGACGGGCAGAAGTATCTGATGCCCGGTCAGACCGTGACGGTGGTGGGCCACCTCCAGATCGTGGACAAGCCGGTGAAGGTGACCCCCTACTACTGGTTGGGCCTGATCCACGAACAGGTCGAGGTCGTCGAAGACAACGTCGAGGCTGTGCCGGTCACGATCGGGTTCTGATGGACCTCTCGGTCGTTACCGTCAGTTGGAACGTCAGGGACCTGTTGGCAGGTTGCCTCGACTCGGTGTACGCCTCGCTGGCCGACAGTGGGCTGCAGGTCGAGGTGCTGATCGTCGACAACGCCTCGCGCGACGGCAGCGCCGACATGGTGCGGCAGCGTTTTCCGCAGGCACGCCTCTTCGCCAGCGTTGACAACCTGGGCTTTGCGGCGGGCAACAATCAGGCCCTGCGCCAGGCCAGCGGGAGCTACGTCGTGCTGCTCAACCCGGACACGCTGGTGCACGGCGATGCGCTGGGCACGCTGCTGCGCTTCCTGGACGAGACGCCGACGGCGGGCATGGCCGGACCACGCCTGGTCTACGCGGATGGCAGTTTCCAGCACGCGGCCTTTCACTTTCCTTCGCTGGAGCAGGCCTTCTTCGATTTCTTCCCCGTGCATCACCGGCTGCTTGATTCCACGCTCAACGGGCGCTATCCGCGCGCCCGGTACGCGCGGGGCAGGCCGTTTGCGGTGGACCACATCCTGGGGGCGTGCATGATGGTGCGGAGGGAAGTGCTCGAGCAGGTGGGGCTGCTGGACGAGGGGTATTTCATGTATTGCGAGGAGATCGACTGGGCGCTGCGCATGCGCCGCGCCGGGTGGGGCATCTACTGCGTGCCCGCCGCGGAGGTGCTGCACTATGCCGGGCAGAGCACGCGCCAGTTCCGCGACGAGATGTTCGTGGCGCTGTGGCGCAGCCGCTTGCGGCTGTTTGCCAGGCATTACGGTCCGTGGTACAACTGGGCGGTGCGCCGCATCGTGCGCCTGGGTCTGTCGCGCGAGGAGGCGCGAGCGCGTGGTCGCGCGCAGGCCGGTGAGGTCACGGCCGAGGAGCTGGCAGGACGGCTGGCGGTGTATGAAAGGGTGCGGGAGATGACGCATGAGTGAGGCAGCAGACCTTTGGGGTCAAAAACCAGACCCCAAAGGTCAAGAAGCAGACCCAAAAGGTCGGCGGCCGACGCTGACGGCGGTGGTCATCGCGCGCGATGAAGAGGGCAACATCGTGGACTGTTTGCGCAGCGTGGGCTGGGCGGACCGGTTGGGGGTGCTGCTGGACACGCGCAGCACGGACCGCACGGCGGAGCTGGCACGCGGCGCGGGGGCTGAGGTGCGCGTGCGCGCCTTTGACAACTTTGCAGCGCAGCGCGACGCTGCTCTGGAGGCATTCGAAGCCGACTGGGTCTTTTTCGTGGATGCCGACGAGCGCGGCACGCCGGGACTGCAGACCGAGGTGCGGCGCGTGATACGGGACGAAACCAAGGTGGGATGGTGGGTGCCGCGACGCAACTACATCTGGGGGCGCTGGATCCGCCATGCGGGCTGGTATCCGGACTACCAGTTGCGGCTCCTAAGGCGTGGGCACGCGCGCTACGACCCGCAACGCGAGGTGCACGAGCTCATCATCCTGGACGGTCTCGAGGGGCACCTGCAGAACCCGCTAATCCACTACAACTACACCAGCGTGGGGCAGTTCCTGCGCAAGCAGGACTACTACGCCACCTACGAGGCACAAATCCTGATGCAAAGGGGCATCCACCCACGTCCGCACAGCCTGGTGCTGCAACCGCTGCGCGAGTTCTGGAGACGCTACATAACACTGGAGGGGTACAAGGACGGCGGGCATGGGTTGCTGCTGAGCCTGCTCATGGGCTATTACACGCTGGTGGCCTATCGACGTGCGCGGGGGCTTTTGCGGGTTCTGTGATGCACTTGACCGCAAGCGGTTGACTTGGTGCGGAGTTCGTGGTATACTGGCGTTATGTGTGTGGCAGGGTGGAAGCAATGACCGACGGCGCGGTGTTGATCCTCAACTTCAACTATGAACCGCTCAACGTCTCCAACTTGCGCCGTGCGATGGTCATGATCCTGGGCGGCAGGGCGGAGATCTTGGCGAACGGGCGCGGCTACATCCACTCGGTGCAGCGCGCATGGCCGATCCCGTCTGTGATCCGCCTCAGCTATCTCGTGAGGCGGCCTTTGCCGCGCGTGCACTTGTGTCGGCGGGAGATCTTTCGGCGCGACAGCTATACCTGCCAGTATTGCGGGCGCCAGACGCACAACCTGACGATGGACCACGTGGTGCCACGTCACCGCGGCGGCGAGCACACGTGGGAGAACCTGGTGAGCGCCTGCCCGGTGTGCAACCGCCGCAAGGGCGGCAAGCCGCTCGAGCAGAGCAACATGCGCCTCTTGCATAGGCCCTTTGAGCCCCGGCCCACGGGGCGCTACTTGTTCCAGGCCTACCTGGACGAGAATGAGGAGTGGGGCGAGTTCCTGCAGGGCTGGTGGGAGTGACTTCGACAGCAAAGAGGGGGATCGCGCAGTCAGCGCGATCCCCCTCTTGTGTTGACAGGCGGAGAGATCTACCCGCTCACGAGCTGCATGATGCGCGGGTAGCCGCGCTCGATCCAGTCTGACAACTCGGCGGCGCTGCGGCGGTACTCGAGCAGCGAACCAGCGTAGGGATCCTCGATATCCTGCTGCTCGCCTGCCATCTCGCTGACGAGGAAGACCTTGTCCTCGGTGCGCCGGAAATCGCGGGCGATGATGTCGGCGTGGCGGCGGGTCATGACCAGGATCAGATCGGCCTCATCCACGTCGACCTGGGTCAGGTTGCGGCCGCGGTGGGCGCTGATGTCGAGGCCGTGCTCCTCCATGACCTGCAGTGCGTAGGCGCTGGCGGCTTGGCCTTCCAGGGCCCACAGGCCGGCGGAGCGCACTCCGACGCGACCATCGGCCTTGTCGCGCACCAGGCGGTCATAGAACAGCCCAGCGGCCATAGGCGAGCGACAGACGTTGCCGGTACAGACAAAGATGACGGTCTTCTTGGCGGGCATGTACGATGTGTTCCTCCACGATGTGCAGGCACAGAAGGAGGGGCCTTGATGCGGAGGTTCCCGTCACCTCTGAGGTGACGGGAACCTCCACGCACCTAGCCCCTCCGGCTCCACTCAGGCCAGTTCGGGCTGCAAGAGCCCATAGTTGCCGTCTTTGCGGCGGTAGACCACGTTCATGGTCCCGCTGTTGGGATTGAAGAAGATGAAAAAGTCGTGCCCCAGCAGCTCCATCTGCTCGATTGCCTCCTCAGGGCCCATAGGCGTCACCCGGAAGACCTTGGTGCGGGCGATGTGAGGGCCGACTTCCTCTTCAGGCGGCTCGGCCGGGGCCGCGTTGGCGGCAGCCTGGGCGCGCTCGCGCACGCGAACGGTTCTTTCCTTGTAGCGTACGAGTTGGCGTTGAAGTTTGTCGCGGACCGCGTCAACTGCGGCCAGCATATCGGCGTTGCGTTCCTCAGCGCGCAAGATGGTGCCGTTGCTGCGGATGGTGACTTGCACGACGTGGCGATCCTGGTTGCTCTTGACCTTTTCCACAGTGAGTTCGACGCGGGCTTCGGCAATGTCGGGTAGGTAGCGGTCCAGTTTGTTGATCTTCTTCTCAACGTACTTTTTGAGGGGCTCGCTGACCTCCATGCCCTTGCCAGTGATTAGGACCTGCATTCCACCATACTCCTTTCTCCGTTTTGTTTGCTACCAAACGAATGAAGGAAGAGTGCTGGGTACAGGAGCGCCGTCTTGGACGTTCGGGATGCAATGGAGACCGCGTTGGCTCTTGGTAACCACATTGTACCCAGTTTTCGCGAAATTGTCAACGCAATACTACGCCATGTTGCTGTCTCGCTTTGTGAAATAGTGCATGCCATCGGGGAGTTCGGCGTAGCCGAGTTCCTGGAAGAGGGCCAGGGAGGCGTCGTTGCCGGGCTCGATCAGGGCGGCGATGACCGTGAGGCCCAGGGCGTGCAGGACGCGTTCGGCCTCGGTTACCAGACGCGCAGCATGGCCCCGACGGCGGTGCTCGGGCAGGACGGCGAGGCGGTTGATCCAGCCTCTGCGCCCGTCGTGCGTGACGAGCATGACTCCAACCAGCTCCTCCGCGAGCTCCAGGCCGAGCATGGTTTGGGTGCCGCTGGCGAACTGGCGCGCAAAAGCCTCACGGCTGTCGCGGCCCGAAGGACGCACGGAGTGCAGCCCGGCGCGCTGCCAGACCGACATCCAGCGGTCATAGTCGGCGAGCGTCAGCTCGCGGATCGTCACCTCTTCTGTCATCCTACCTTCCCGGCACGGAACACGAATCACACGAGAGAGACGCAAGGCCCGCTTCACATGGAGGGAATCCATCGTGCTCTATGAAGCTCTTTGCGATTCACCTGTCTTGTGCAGAACGCGTACGCTTCGAAGCTGGACCAGCAGTGCGCCCACTCCCGACAGAGTCATGCCAACCACTTTGGCCGGAGTGAGCACCTCGCCCAGGAAGAGCCAGGCCAGGATGGCGACCTGGATGAGCTTGGTGCCGTAGATCACGCTGGCCTCCGTGACCGGAAGCGTGCGCATGGTCGCGTTGTAGAGGGTGAAGGCCAGGGCGGTGTTCGCCACGGCCAGCCAGGCGACGATGGCCCAGTGCGCTGGCCGCAACTCGGGCCAGCCTTGAGCCCACACCCCGCCGCCGAGGAGCGCCACAGCGCCAAAGCCCATGGTTGCCACGGTGACGGCGAGCGGTGGGATGCGGCCTGACCCGTTAATGCGACGTCCGAGCACAGATGCGGTCGCGCTGGAGAGCATTTCGGCGGCAGCCAGCAGTAGGCCGATGGCCCGCACACCGGCGAGCCCCGTGGGGAAGAAGAAGGTCCAGGCGCCGGCCACGAAGAGAACCAGGCCCGTGCACTGCGCAGCCGTCGGTCGCTCGTTGAGAAACACAGCTCCCAGCAGTGCCACGAGTAGTGGTGAAGAGTCTAGCACCATGTTCAGAGTCAGCGCGGGCAAAAATGTGAGTGCCAGGTACTGGGCGCCCTGGGTGAACGTGTAGAGCAGGAGGCCCAGGACGGCCAGCTGCAGCCAGTCGCGACTCGAGAGGGCTCGCAGGGCGGCGCGGTCTGCGGGGCGCGCCAGGGCCAGCGGCAGCAGGCAAAGGAAAGCCAAAGCGTAGCGCAGGCCAGCGAAGGGCAGTGCCGGGATGTCGCGCAGCCCGATCTTGATCAGGACGACCGAAGTGGACCACAGGAACGTAACGAACAGGGCCAGCAATGCGGCCCGCTGGTGGAAATCCGGTGTGTGGGACAGGGTGTCACCTCCGCCAGGGTTGAATGCGGGCCGCGATGAACAGAGGACTCTGACTCACCGGGTCTCTGCGTCGCTAGAGCAGTTGGTCCAGAGGCGTGCCCAGAGATGCCGCGCGGGCGGCTTGCCATTGCTCGCGGTCAGCGGGTGGGACGGCGTGTTCTTCGGCTGGGCGGCGGCGCAGGCGCAGGGCGTCGCTGGGGCAGGCGCTGACGCACAGGCCACAGCCCATGCAGCGTTCGACGTCCACCACGCACACGTCCTCTGGCACCGAGAGCGCGCCAAACTGGCAGCGTTCGATGCATGTCTCGCAGCCCGTGCAAGCCTCGGCATCCACTGTGCAGAAAAAGTCAGAGCGCGCCAGGGCGTGATGGTGACCGAACTCGATCAGGCCACGCATCACGCCGCAGCAACAGGTGCAGCAGTTGCAGATGTAGTAGAGATCCTGCTGCTGGTTGTAGGTGCAATGCACCAGGCCCTCTTCCTCGGCCTGGCGCAGAATGCGCAGGGCTTCCTCTTTGCTGATGGTGCGCACGTAGGGCAGGCTGACGAAGGCATTCTCCACCGGAGCCAGGTTGAGGCAGTTCATACGCTCGTGCTCGCACGGCTCGTCGATGAGCGCCTTTTGCTTGCGGCAGATGCACTCGCGCACTCCGAATGAAAGCGCGCCGTCGAGCAACTGCGAAGCGCGCTCGTAGGGCAGCACCTCGATCTCGGCGTCGATGCTCTGCTCGACGGGGATGACGCGCTGGAAGGCAGGGGCGCGGTCGAGCGTGCCGGCGCCGCCGACCTCCTGCATCATCTGCTCGAACAGGCGCGCGAACTCCGCGTCCATGTAGGGCAACGATTCCTCGTAGGAGCCCACGATAAAGGGCAGCAGCCCGAAGATCAGGCCGCCTGGGCCGCGCCCGGCGTGCACCAGGCCGCGGCGCGCCATGGCCTTGAGTGTGTCGCGCGCCGCTTCGGGGTCCACGCCAGCGCGGGCGGCGATGTCCTCGACCGGCTCCCGGTGCATGTGCATTACGGCGGCCAGGGCGGCCTGCTCGGGGGTGAACATGCGCGCCAGCAACTGCAGTTCCACCCCGCTCTGCGTGCGCGGAAATCCGTTGGGGGTATCGTGCAGACGCTGGGCCAGGCATTCGTAGATGAGTTGAGCATCGCTAATGGGCAACCTCCAGAGTGTCCTGCAACACGGGAACCCGCAGTGCAGCAGCGCTCGAACAGGATGTGGCGATGGACCGGGCCCCAATTGTCGGGCTAGTATACCACAAATGGCCGATCCGCCCAAATCGGAGCGTTGGGTACGCGAAACTTGCACGAGAATGCAGAGTGTGCTAGTATTTGCCCAAAAGAACAGTGTCACCTGTGCGTCAAGGGGAGTGAGAGCCAGTGGCAAAGCGTGCCTGACCGTGTGCAGTCTGCTGTGCAGTGAAAACCGTTTTCAGGAGGAGACGAAATGACAACCAAGATGAACCGCATCGTGCTGGGCCTGCTCGTCGTGGTGTTGCTGTTGCCCCTGGGGCTGACGGGCTGCAAGTCCAAGCCAGCGCTGGGGACCAAAGACAATCCGATCATCCTCTCGATGGTGCCGTCTGGCGACACCGAGAAGGTGCTGGCGGGCGGCGACGCCGTGGCCAAGCTGCTTTCGGACAGTACGGGCTACGTGATCAAGGCCAACGTGCCCACTAGCTACTCCGCCGTGATCGAGGCGCTGGGCACCGGCAAGGCCCACATGGCGGCCCTGGCCACGTTCGCTTACCTGCAGGCGCACCAGAAGTACGGGGTTGAGGTGGTACTGGTAGCTACGCGCTATGGCACCCCCTACTACAAGGGCGAGATCATCGCCGGAGCGAACACTGGCATCAAGTCCATCGCTGACATCAAGGGCAAGAAGATGTGCTGGGTGGACGCGTCCTCGACCTCCGGCTACATCGTCCCGCGCGTGATGCTCAAGGCCGCCGGTGTAGACCCGGACAAGGACCTGGCACAGCAGGTCGAGGCGGGCTCACACAACAACGTGGTGCTCTCGGTCTACCGTGGCGACTGCGACTGCGGCGCCACCTACGTGGATGCGCGCGGGAACATCGAGAAGGACTTTCCCGATGTCAAGACCAAGGTCGTTGTGATCGCCGAGTCGGCGGAGATTCCCAACGATGGCCTGCAGTTCGTCAAGGACTTTCCCAAGGACATGAAGGCCAAGATCGTGCAGGCTTTCATCGACATGATGAAGACCGACGCGGGCAAGGCGGCCATGAAGGACAGCTACCAGTGGTCCGACGTGATCGAAAAGGACGACAGCTTCTACGATGGATTCCGCCAGACGCTCGACGCGGCCGGCGTCAAGATCGAGGAACTGGCTCCGAAATGAGCCGGTGCGCATGACGTGGTCAGGGGAGGAGGGTTCTCTTCCCCTGACCTTCTGCTGCGTGGGGCGTGGGGAGTGACGGGTAACGGGTCGCGGGTTGTGGCCAACCGGTTATGGCTCGTTACCCGAGACACGAAACACGCAACACGCAACACGAGACAGTCCTCCGCGGGGGTGTGCGTGCTGCAGATCGAACATCTCACCAAGGTGTATCCAGACGGGACCAGGGCGCTGGACGACGTCAGCTTCACAGTGCAGGAAGGCGAGTTCCTGGTGGTGCTGGGGCTGAGCGGGGCCGGCAAGTCGACGTTGTTGCGCTGCATCAACCGCCTGATCGAGCCCAGCTCGGGCCGCATCCTGTGGAACGGCACGGACGTCACGGCCGCCCAAGGCGAGGACCTGCGCCTGATCCGCCGGCGCATCGGCATGATCTTCCAGGCCTTCAACCTGGTGGAGCGCTCGTCGGTGCTGACCAACGTCTTGGCCGGGCGGCTGGGCTATGTGCCGACCTTGCAGAGCGTGGTGCAACGCTTTCCGGCCGCGGAGCGCCAACGAGCTGCCCGGAGCCTGGAGCGCCTGGGCATCTCGGACCTGGCGCACAAGCGCGCCGATGACCTGAGCGGTGGGCAGCGCCAGCGCGTGGGCATCGCGCGAGCCCTGATGCAGGAGCCGCAGATCATGTTGGCCGACGAGCCGGTCTCCAGCCTCGACCCGGTGCTGGCGCACACAATCCTGAAATACCTGGAGCAACTGAACAAGGAGGACGGCATCACGGTCATCTGCAGTCTGCACTTCTTGGACCTGGTGCGGCGCTACGCCAAACGCGTGATTGGCTTGAAGGGCGGGCGCAAGGTGTTCGAGGGATTGCCCTCTGAGATCACGGACGAGCGCTTCAAGGAAATCTACGGCCAGGACGCCGAACGAGTCTCGGTGGTCTAGGAGGGCACGATGCAGCGCAAGAAGTCATCCATTCTGAGTGCGATCCTCTCGCTGGTAATCCCTGGTGCGGGCCAGGTCTACAACGGAGCGTTGGGTCGCGGCGTGGCGGTCTTCTGCGGCGTTCTGACGGTGGGCCTGCTGGTCTACTGGAAGCAGAGCCCGCTGCTGTACGCGGGCGCGCTGGGGGCATGGGCCTGGAACGTGTGGGACGCGTACGGCCTGGCGCGCGACAGGAAGGGCCCAGTGTGGCTGCCCGCGTTGCTGATTGCGCTGACAGTGTACGTCATCGGCTGGCAGGTCACCGAGATCGACCTGCTGAGCCTGGCCACGGGCGCCAAGGACATCAGGCCGCTTGTGCTGGACCTGCTGCGGCCCGCCGTGTTCGAACGCAGCACAGAGACGCAGGTTGGCCAGGTCATCTTTGAGATCCCATGTTCGGGCAATCCCCCGGCCAAGAGCGGCCCGCTGGAGGGCAGACCGTATCTGGTCATCACCAGCGATGCCACCTGTGGCACGCCGGGGGAGCAGCTCGTGATGGAGGGGGCGGGCTTCTGGCCCAACTCGGCCGGCCAGATGTGGTGGGAAGACGCGATCGGCATGGAGTTTCGCGTGCGGCAGGGGGGCGAGTACATCCGGTTCCAGACAGACGCGCAGGGCCGCATCGCGCCGCTGACGATCCTGGCTACCGAGCCGCTGCCCGAGGCCAAGGGCAAGGGCCCGCAACCCTACAAGCTGCAGGCACGCCTGGAGCGGCCCGTGGGCACGCCGCACCTCAGCAAGACTTTCTATCAGGTGACGGGCAAGATACTGGAGACCGTCTTCCTGGCGTTGATGGCCACCACGCTGGCGATTCTTTTTGCGGTGCCGATTAGCTTTCTGGCGGCGCACAATCTAATGAGCGTCAACGCGGTGACAGTGGGCATCTACTACCTGACGCGCACCATCCTCAACATCCTGCGCTCGATCGAGCCGTTGATCATGGCGATCATCTTTGTGGTGTGGGTGGGCCTGGGGCCGTTTGCGGGCGTGCTGGCGCTGGCCGTGCACTCGATGGCGGCACCGGCCAAGCTCTATTCCGAGGCGGTGGAATCG
>Ga0315274_10014208_pt1 | contig 11297 bp, 15 predicted proteins | sample YL17G02_20_MG_FD_203700 | JGI IMG/M metagenome (GOLD analysis project Ga0315274, IMG submission 203700) | Sediment microbial communities from Yellowstone Lake, YNP, Wyoming, USA - YL17G02_20 | ecosystem: Environmental > Aquatic > Freshwater > Lake > Sediment | place: USA: Wyoming | collected...
GCGCTCGACATCTTGACTACTATCTCGACGAATTCACGTTCCGTTTCAACCGACGGACCTCGCGGGCTCGCGGCTTGTTGTTCTACCGGTTGCTACAACAGGCCTTGAACGTAGACCCTGTGCCTTACAAGGTGCTGCTCGGTGGAAAAGGGGGCGAAAAACACAACACTTAGGGGTTACGAGAGCGAAGTGGATATCCCCTATCTCCAATTCATTTTACCGTGGCTGGCTTCCTCGGCACAATTGCCGTGATCGGGACGCTGGCTTCGTGTATAGTGCCGGTTCGCCTTCGGCTTTTTCCTTACGAGAGACACCATCGTCTGGGAGGAACCGCCAAGAGATGAGCAAGCCCGGCCCCCAACGGCTGTCCTTTCTTGTCAAGAGCGGTTATGGCGCTGCGAGCGGCGCCCTTGGCATGATGTTCTCCCTCGTTAGCCTCTATGTTCTGTTCTTCTTGACGGACGTGGCGAGGCTGGACCCTGCATTCGCAGGATTCATAGTCATGCTGGGCACATCGTGGGATGCCTGCCTCGACCCGGCAGTGGGCGTGGGGTCGGATCGACTAAAGACGAGGTGGGGCCGGCGGCGTCCTTTTCTTATCGCCGCAGCCGTGCCTTACGGTGTCCTCGGCTGGCTCCTATTCTCCGACTTTAATCTGGGGGATGTTGGCGCCAAGCTGTACTTCACGGTGATAATCATACTTTACTTCACCGCAAACGGATGCCTGGACGTCCCATACAGTTCACTGTCCGCGGAAATGACTACGGACTACGACGAACGGACCAGCCTGGTGGGCTTCCGCATGGCCTGGAGCCAAATGGCGTCCATTGCGGGCGCCGCGCTTCCTCTCCCCGTAGCGATGTACTTCTCCGGGATCCTCGGGAGCGAGAAGGCCGGTTGGTCGGCCATGGCAGGCACCTTCGGTCTGGCGTGCCTTCCGCTGATTCTAGTTACATGGCGCGCCACGCGGGGCCGGGAGATCTTCCCAGAGAAGACCGACTTCAACACGCTCCGCATGCTCAAGGATGCGTTCCAGAACCGGCCTTTCCGCTATGCGGCGAGCGTCTGGACTTTTGGAGGGGTGGGCATGGCAATTAGCGGATATCTCATCGTCTACTTCATGACCTATGTTCTGAATCTGAACGAGGCCTGGTCTTCCTGCGCCTTTCTCATTCTTTTCGCATGCGGGGTCCTTTGGATCCCCGTCATCAACTTGACGTCCGCCCGGTTCGGCAAACGCTGGACCTACATCATCTACGTCGGCGCCTGGGGCCTCGTCCAGGGGCTTGCCGTCCCCTTCATCACCCCAGAGACGTGGTGGGTGTTCTTCATTGGGATGTTCCTGGCATCCGCGGGTGTCGTGACCCTGTTCATCTGCGGGTACGCAATGATCGCCGACGTCGTCGAGGTGGACGAGTTCAAGTCCGGCCATCGGCGCGAGGGGTTCTACTTCGGCACGGCTTTCTTCGCGCAGAAGGTTCTCGCTGCCCTTATGGTATGGGGAATCGGCATCACTCTCTCTCGGGTCGGTTACGTCCCGGATGCGCCACAAACCGGCACGGCCCTTGCCGGAATACGCGCCCTGTACGCGTGGGGTTCCGGTGCAGCCTTTCTCCTCAGCCTCGTCTTCTGCTACCTCGTGCCCATTACACGCGACAACCATGCAGCCCTTCTCGAAGCCATGCGCCTCAAAAGAGAGGGAAAGCCCTACGATACCGAGGCCATAAAGGGTATCATCCTTTGATTTCAGAGTAAGAGGAATCGATTATGTTTCAAGCGAATGAACTCAATCCGACCGCACGCTTTCTGATGGGCCCGGGGCCCAGCGAAGTACATCCGCGCGTATTGAAAGCCATGGCCACCCCTCTGGTCGGTCACCTTGACCCGCAATTCATCGAGATCATGAATGGCGTCAAGACCATGCTTCGCCAACTCTTCCGAACCGAAAATGAACTGACCTTTGCCGTGTCAGGCACGGGAAGCGCGGGAATGGAAACCTGTTTCGTCAACCTGCTGGAGCCAGGCGATGAAGCCCTGATATGCGTCAACGGGGTATTCGGCAACCGGATGTGCGACAACGCGGCGCGCTGCGGCGCCAAAATGACCCGCGTCGATGCGCCTTGGGGGCAGCCCATTGACCCTGTCATGGTGAAACAGGCCCTGAAAACGTGTAAGCCGAAAGTTGTCGCGATCGTGCACGCGGAGACCTCGACCGGCGTTCGCCAGCCGTTGGAAGAGTTGGGAGAGGCTGTGCGCGGCGCCGGCGCCCTTTTCCTTGTGGACACCGTGACCTCGCTGGGAGGCGTCGATGTACGCATGGACGATTGGGGCATTGACGCGATCTACAGCGGCACGCAGAAATGCCTGAGTGCGCCGCCAGGGCTCGCGCCCGTCTCGTTCAGTCCCCGCGCCGTTGAAGTCATGGATAAGAGAACGACCAAAGTCCAGAGTTGGTATCTCGACCTTTCGCTGCTGCGGACCTACTGGGGCGGCGCAAAGCGTGTCTATCATCATACGGCGCCCGTATCGATGGCATATGCGCTATATGAGGCCCTGCGCCTCATTCTGGAAGAAGGACTGGAGGCGCGATTCGAACGGCACGAGCGCAACCATGCCCTGTTGCGGGATGGCCTGGAGGAGCTTGGGTTTGAGTTCGTCGTCGCTCCCGAATACCGTCTTCCCATGCTGAACGCCGTCAGGATTCCGAAAGGACTGGACGATGCCGCGGTACGGGCCCGTCTCCTGGACGAGTACAACATCGAGATAGGTGGCGGACTGGGCGACTTTGCCGGAAGGGTCTGGCGGATCGGTCTGATGGGATGCAGTTGCACGGTCAACCACGTCCATATTCTGCTGGCAGCGCTTCGCCAGATAATGGGGCGCTAAAGGAACCGGCGAAGGCGCGTGCGTCGCCGACGTTGATTTCCTCCGAATCCGAGAAGCACATGATGATATCGTTCTTAAGCGGGGGACCCTGCTTGAGGATGCGGGCAAGCTCGAGCGTAACGCCCGCCCCGCCGCAGTCGTCGTCGGCGCCGGGGCCGTATGGCACGGAATCGTAATGCGCCTCCATGGCGAAGGCCTTTGTGTTGGCCGTGCCGGGAATGCGAGCGAGCACGTTGTGGTAGACGCCGCAGTCGCCGAATGGGTTGACTGCGGTCTGCACCTCGGTGGGCACATCCATGGCTTTGAGCTGCTGCACGATGTATTCGCGAACCTTGTAGTTGGCGAACGACCCCGCGGATGGGTGATCGAGGCAACCTGGCGGATGTGCTTGAGTACCCGTTCCGCGGAGAATTCCGAGGCCGGGGCGTTCGCGGGTTTGGGACTGGGCGGTAACTGCATGACGTACGCGAGCAGCACGGCGCCGAGGATGATCAGGAAGACTGCGACGGCATGGACGGAGGCGGCGCACTTGCTGTCGGCGGAACCGATGTTGTTGGACGTCATTCCGGGTGTATGACTCCTACTTTGTAGACTGCGTTGTGGTCATTTGGTGGATGCGGTATAGGCCGGCCAAGTTCGCTGACGTTACGCCTGCGCGGAGAAAAGCCCGTTACGAACGTCGGCGACGTTCGCAACGGGCTTCTCCGATCATTCGACTGGACGCGTCGAGTACGTCTTCTAATGTTGCTGGACGTCCATTCCCTTGATTAGCCAATTGGCCTTTTCCTTGGCCAGGTCAAGGCTTATGGTGGCCGAGCCGGACGCGACCTTCAATTCGATCCCAGTCACTGAGGCCGTGCCCTTCTTCTTGTCGACCTCGACCTTGGCCTTGGAAATATCGACAGCTATTCCATCGAACAAGCCTTGGCCCTTCGAGTCTTTCAAGAACGTCTTAAGGCCAGCCTTGTCCCCATACTCGGAACTGCTGAACTTATCGGAGTAAAGCGCGAGCGCCTTGTCGAAATCCAGCGCGACCGTCGCAGCCTTCCACTGGTCGAGGACCTTCGTGACCAGGTCCTGGTCCGTCGGCGCCTTGGCCTTTTCCTTTGCCTTGGGCTTGTCAGCCGCAAAGCCGCCGACAGCAAACAATGTCAATGCAATCACCAAACCCACCATCAATGTCTTCTTCATTCTCTTACCCTTTCCTGTCGTTTCATCGCTTCCTACAGTGAAGGCTCGCGTTCTCTACTCTTTGAGCCGCGCGGCCTCAGTACCCTTTCCTCTACGCAATCGAATGGTCTTCATCCCATATTTTAAGAGTCGGCCAGTTGGCCAGCACCTCGCCAACGCGCCAATATACCATATCGTAGTCCCAATCATCATGAAGTGCCTGCCAACCGTAGCCGTCGAGCAGCCGGTGCGCGCTAGCCAAAATGTCGCCTTCCCGATTCTCCACACCCAGTTGCCTGAATCGTACAGGGCGCCGGCAAACTTCAGCTCAGCCGTAAATCATTACCAACAGCGCCAGGCAGATCGACCCGGCCGTTACGCCTGCTGGAAGCACCAGGTCGCCCACCGTTACCGCCTCTTTGACAATCTCCAACAGAATCCTGTAGACGGCCCGGAATCCGGCTGGCGAATCCCATCAGGTCCGTGACTTGCTTCCGGTAGCGAATGGCGAGTTCAAGGATTAGCACTTCCTTGCAACTGAACCGTTGATATAGGGTACCGTGGGCAAAACCGAGTTCACGTGCGATGTTCTCGATGGTGACCGCGTGATACCCTTCATTCATGAAAATCCGTTGCGCTAGCGTGAGAACACGCTCGTCGCGCTCATACAATTCGCGCTGTTTCCCGCGCAACGGCATTTCGGATGCAAGCAAGCCCACGACAGTCAAACCCATGTACAAAAACCGAATGGGAGTTCACAATGTAGCTCTTAGACCACGGGGAATCAACCGTGGTTTCGCGCTCGGTACGTCCCGTCGATTATGGGGGCTCCCGTTCTTTGCCTTCATCGAAGAATTGCATGGTGTCTGCGGCGGTCGAGAAGTGAGCGGGCGCCCGATGCCACTGCGGGCATCAATTCGCCACAGCCACCATCCCCCGAATTCTGGACTCGTTCAATTCTAACTCACCGCCTGCCGGATGACCTTGAGTTCGTCGATGAATTCCTGCGGGATCTGGCCCGATGCACCGATAGGCACGTCCCAGGTCACGACGCCTTTGCGCGAGGTAATGTACTTCGTATATTCCGCGGCTAAATCGTCGGAGAACCGTTTGGGTCTCGCGCCCTAGGTCTTGCCCAGGAAAGACAGCACATGGAATTGTGCTTTGTGACCGTTGCGTTCCACCCAGCGGCCCAGGGGCCTATCAGCGTCTTGCAGGGACGCGGGGGTATTGATTTCGCCCGCGATGTAGTCTTCGTATTCGCTGTGACAGGCCAAGTACCCTGGATTGAATGCCACGAGGCTATCGGGATTTCCGGCTTTCAATGCGGCGGCCAAGCTGGCGAAGTTGGGCGCATCGGGGGAACGGTACATTTTGCCGACGGGGAACCCGTCAATCCACCAGCCGTACACGTTCTTGCCCCAACGCAGGGACCATGTGCGGACCACGTCTTCCCAGTACCGCTGAAACTCGACCAAGCGGTCTTTGCCGCCCTTTACCCATTTCAGTTGCTTCATGGCGATCGGGTCCTGATCCGGCGCACCGCTCGGCAGATACACCATCATTTTGATCCTGTGCACCGCCAATGCCGCCGCGAGATCCACGATCAGGTCGCGTTTCGCGCATTTGCTCGGTGAAATACCGACGATTTTGTCGTACGTTTCATTCGGGGTGCAGTAATGCCCGGAGTTTTGTCCGATGGTGAGGAAGAAATACGGTGTGCCCACGGACGCCAACTGTTTTGCCAGACCTTCCACATCAAAGGCATCGACTTGCTTGTTCCATGCCTTGTGCTTGCTGAAAATCCATCCGCGCCGATCATTGCGATTCTTAGTCCGTCATGCTGGGGTAGGTGAGCGCTCGCGTAGATATTTCTGGTTCGGGAGTCAGTCGTTGGCAGACTCTGAAGGGTGCCCATGCCAGTCCGCACACGGCTTTCCCACTCGTTCCTTTTGCGGTCAACTGAGAAGAGCCGATAACCAGGCGACGAAGAGTCAGGCGGCGCGGCGTTCGTAGCGATGGTGAAGCCCGCCGACCTGGGGGAGCGATATTACTTTACCTTGATCAGGCGTTTGAACCGAGCGCGTGACCGGGCTGTCCATCTCAAGGGATAAATGAGTTCGAGATCCGTTGTAATACGCGACGTACCCAGCAAGAATCCGCCTCAGATGGTTTTCGCTGAAGACAATGACATGGTCCAGACATTCACGTCGGATACTACCGTTGAGCCGTTCCGAATATGGATTTTGCCACGGACTCTGAGGGGCCGTCAGCACTTCTTCGATGTCCATGTTCTTGACGCGTCGTCGGAACCAGTCGCCATAGATGGTATCGCGGTCGCGCAGCAAATACTTCGGGGTAGTGTCCCACGGAAATGCCTCCACGACTTGCTGCGCCGCCCATGCCGCGCTCGGGTGTTCTGTAACGCCAAAATGAACAATCCGACGGCGCTCAACAGAAAGGAAGAGCAACACATACATGATCCGGAATCGGACTGTCGACACCACGAGGAAATCGATTGAAACGATTTCCTTTGCGTGATTCTTCAGAAACGCGCGCCACGTTGGGGACGGCGGCTTTCGAACGCGCACTCGATACTTGTCCACGGTTGATTTCGTGGCCGAATTGCCGAGCTTGGCCAGCTCGCCCACGATCCGCGGTGAACCCCAGGTCGGATTCATTGATGACATTGTTCGAATCAGTTCCTTCACTTCCTCCGCGACAGGAGGTCGGCCGGGTTCGCCAGAACAGGATAGCCTCCTCCAATGTTCTTTGAAGCGTTTGCGCTGCCAACGGATCACGGTCTCCGGCTTTACGAAGACAAGTGCCGCTTTCCATCCCTTCCAAGCCCTTGCCAGAAGAGTCCAGAGAATGCGATCAACAGGCCTGACCTTCGGCCTCTTGATGCTCCGCTGATAAACACAAAGCTGATGCCGCAACGCCAGATTCTCCCCTTGCAGAGCCGCCCGGGATCTGAAAGTTGAGGCCAAGAAAACGGTGCACAGTTTGATGAGTTCAATCATGTCCACTCCGATAACACGTCCAACAACGACGTTCTACGAAGGGAAGAGCGTAACAGATGAGGACAGAACTTGACGAACTCAACGAGCAACGCAATCAGCGTAAGTCCTCGCCCACCAAAAAAGACGAACTTTCAAGAACCATGGCTCCGAGATACCATATAAATACCCATACGGGATTATTGCTGCTTTTGCCGCTCTTGGTGTACAATGGGAGCATGACACGGGCCCGTTTTGAATGGGATGAAGCTAAGGACCTCGAGAACATCGCTAAGCACGGTATTTCGTTCGAGACTGCCCAGCGGGCTTTTCTCGATCCATGCCGTGTCATTGCCGAGGATATCGATCACAGTCGTTCCGAAAGCCGATTCTACTGCATCGGTCGCATAGGCGAGGGTGTGGTTACAGTCCGTTTCACCTACCGAGGTGGAGTGATCCGGATTTTCGGCGCGGGATATTGGAGAAAAGGGAAACGGATCTATGAAGCCCAAAATCAAGTACAGTGACGAACCGATGGGGAAGCTTGAAGTCGTGCGCGACTTTTTGCCTCCGCCAGACAGATTAGTGATCAAAGAGAATCAGGTGAAGGTGACGATTTCTTTGAGCAAGAAGAGTGTCGACTTTTTCAAGAGTATCGCCCGCCAACATCACACGTCTTATCAGAAGATGATCCGGCGCGTCGTTGACCTCTACAGTGCACATTACGGCACCGGTGGATGACGGCGTGCTCGCTGGGCGGGCGGCGGAGGAGGGCAAGTCCATTGGAAAGCCAGAGTCAAGCGCGAGAAAAGAGGCGGTTTGTATCGGTTTGCTCCGTAGCGCGAAGCTAGCCAGGGGTCACGTAAGTACTTGGTACAAAAGGGCACTCATATTTCGGTAGTGCGACCTGCAAAGTTCTTTCGCGCGTATGTTGCAGGCATACGCAACCTGTCGTTCCGCCGACAGCGGCCTATCTGGACGTGCGTCCGGAGTAATCAGGAGGTGCGAAGCTCCAGAGACAATGTAGCTCATACCGGGTAGTCGTGAGATGGCCCGATACTGCCAGCGCCAGGGCGGTTTGAGCGCTAGGCCCGAGTGGTACGGTCAACATATGTGAACCGCTGGTAAATGTCGTGATGTGGAACGAGCCAAAGGCGCTGTCAGGCTCGACCAAAAGGTACGAGGACAGGCGTGCTCTTTTACCAATAGGGCATGCGCGGACGTTGCCCCTCCGGCAAAGAGGCGGGACCTCCCCCACTCCATGGCGTGCGAAAGAAAACAGGGTAAGCCCGTATCACGCTCCTTTAGGAGAAACCCGACCGCAAGGAACGGTGACCGTGGTGCGGGTAACGGAATGTCGAGGAAGCGAATGCCCGACTGTAACGGAAGGGATAGGGGTGTTGTGCCTCGCCTGAAAGGGAGCCCACTTCGACATGGTTTCGCATGACGAGGAACACTGAAGAGGGCGTATGAAAAGCGGAGAAAGGCGAACCGAGGAAGGCAGAGCACGCTCTGACCTGCGCATCTCCTCTTCTGCGCGAGCGGAATGTACGACAACTTTAGATGAGAATCGTCAAGGCGGAGCGACGCCGGGAGTCCGAACGACTTCTTATGCGAGACTTGAGCCGGATGCAGGGAAACTCGCATGTCCGGTTCTTCGAGGGGGCTGGGGAAGAGACTTCCCAGCCCTACTCACCCCCCTAGAACGAGCACTTGACGGGCCTGACAGGTCAGGTCACGGCTTGGAGACAGCCGACAGGCTCCTCGGAGCACCAAAAGTGTACGGCGTCCGTAGTGCAGGTAGGGGCATCGATTTGATCACAGATTTGATCACAAGTTTTGAAAAACATGGCAAACATGGTGTACATGGGAAGGTAGTGGTCAACGAACGTATCTCGTTGCGTTGACGTAAGTTGCTGATTTCCCAAGGGGTTACGAGTTTGGGTTAAATCCATCTCATAACCCAAAGGTCGGCGGTTCGAATCCGGCCCCCGCTATACCAGAAGTCTAAACGGCATGCGGAGTTATGTATGCCGTTTTACCTTTTCTATAGGCCTTCTCCTATTCGGTGTACCGTAAACTGTACCGTACGTCCGCGATTCGCCCGAGCTTTCTGATCTTGATTTCGTTCTCTCTACTTGTATAGACCGTTCGGGCAATCGATCTGTGCGCATCGTTCTTCTCGCCTCTGGCAGGGAGTCAGAAAGACACCGTGAATACGGCGCATTCTATGTGTTCCTCGGCGTGTTCAATTGTCGTGCTTCTTGCTTCCTCGTATGGTCAAAATATTCCGCCGATGTGTAACCGGTTCGGGCGAGGCGAGTTGCGGTTGGGCCGTGTCTCGGGGGTAAGTCGATTGACTGGGCCTGAATGTGCGGGCATCATATCCTTTTTCGTTTGGAAAGGACTGCCCGTTCTTATGTTGGAGTTCATTCTGAGGCCGTGGCACCTGATTGTCTTGTTCTTGGCTTCTCAGCTCAATCGCGAGCAGCAACGCGTTATCGAGTATCTGCACGTGGAGAACCAGGTGCTTCGGGAGAAGTTGGGAAAGGGACGGATTCTGCTGAATGATGACCAGCGTCGTCGGCTGGCGGTGAAAGGCAAAGCTCTCGGTCGCAGGGCGCTTCGCGAATTGGCGACCATTGTCACGCCCGACACGATTCTGCGTTGGCATCGGGAGTTGGTGGCCCAGAAGTGGGACTTCAGCGCGTTGAGCAAGCGGATTGGCCGGCCCCGAACACGAGAAGAGAAAACCAGGCTCGTGGTGCAAATGGCCAAAGAGAATCCAACATGGGGATACGGCCGCATACAGGGCGCGCTGAAGAACCTTGGAGTGCAGCTTTCTGACACGACCATCGGCAGCATTCTGAGGGAACACGGCATTGAGCCGGCTCCAGAGCGACAGCGGACGACGACTTGGAAGACATTCCTCAAGGCCCATTGGGAAGTGTTGGGTGCCGTGGACTTCACGACGAACGAGGTATGGACGCGCGGCGGCTTGGTGACGTTCTACATTCTCGTCGTGATGCGCCTCAGCACGCGTCGCATCGAGATTGCGGGCGTCACACCCAACCCGGGGACAGTGCCTGGGTACAGCAGGTCGCACGAAACGTGACCGACTGTTACGACGGGTTCTTTCGTGACGTCAGGTACGTGCTGGTCGACAGAGACAACAAGTTTCTCCCGCTTCGCGGCGTCCTCGAGGGTACGGACACAAAGGCAGTTCTGCTACCGCCGAAAAGTCCAAATCTGAATGCCCAGATCGAACGGTATATGCGCAGCATGAAATCCGAGTGTCTTGAACGAATGATCTTCTTCGGCGAACGCTCATTGCGCAGGGCCTTGGCCGAATTCGCAGCGCATTATCACCGCGAACGCAACCATCAAGGACTCGGCAATAACCTTATCGAGCCGGATGAAAACGTCGGAAGTACGTCAGGAAAAGTTACTCGTCATGACCGGCTCGGTGGGATGCTTCGATACTACTACCGCGATGCTGCCTGAGAAACTCCGCATTCCTACTGCGTGGCCACCGGTCAAACTGCGCCCGTTCTACGTCTTGAGCAGACATTTCACGAATCATCGCGCTCAGGGGTTCAGAATAACGATTGAGATCCTGTCTCAGATCCACGCTCATCAACCTCATTACAGAGAGTTTAATCGGGGGTTGAGTTCTTTGACCCTACGCGGTATGACGGCTGCAACAGCGACGCGAACGAAATGGCGCTGGTTCAGATCGAAGCGGTGGAACGCTTCGATTATGACTGGGCGTAGTTTCAGGTGGATGACTGCATCGAATTTGAGCCGCTGGGCGTCAAGGTGAAGGGCGGGGGCAATATTCCCCCAGCCACATGCGGATACCTGTCGGCGACGGAGGGTGCATTGGATGCCTTGCACAATCACGGCTACCGAGTGAAAGGCCGCGTGCAGGTGCTTTGGGATGCGATCGGTATGGTGAAGGCGCATTTTGGGGATAGCATTTGCGTCACCGGCCGGATCGCCGCCCCGTTCAGTTCGGTTATCCGCGCATAGCTTCACTTGTATATATCCACCGCCATCCGTGAGTGATCGCTACCCTTTCGTTCTGCGTGAAGACGAGGTCAACTCGCTTAACAACATGTGGCGATAATATTCTCCTGATTCCAATTCGCAGTCAAAGTGAGCTTATGATCCAATGCCAACCAGTGAGGGACTTGAGTGCAGTGGGCGTTCGCTGCATTTTTTGCAGACCGTGTCTCAACT
>Ga0315274_10014209_pt1 | contig 11295 bp, 12 predicted proteins | sample YL17G02_20_MG_FD_203700 | JGI IMG/M metagenome (GOLD analysis project Ga0315274, IMG submission 203700) | Sediment microbial communities from Yellowstone Lake, YNP, Wyoming, USA - YL17G02_20 | ecosystem: Environmental > Aquatic > Freshwater > Lake > Sediment | place: USA: Wyoming | collected...
GCTCTGGCCTGGGCCATGCCTTTCATAGTATGGGGTCAGGCACTGGTGCCAACCTCGCTAAATCCTTAGATTGCTCCAAAACACGGTCAAAAAAGATCACGATCTTTCAATGGCTTAGCGTGGGTGGACGATCTCACCCACACGCGAGTTACCGACATCTTCTAACGATTTATTCGTGTCGTTCGACTTCGTCTCGCGATTCAGTGATTCTCCGGTTGTTACTGAGGCAATTTTACCGCCTCAGCCTCGACCGGGATCAACATGACCGATTATGCGCAAAAGCTTGGCACTTCCAGATCTTCGAAGCCGATTCTCCAGCCGGTAAATATAGACAGCGAGACACTCAAAGACATGACATCGGGCTATGAGTTAGCCGATCACTTCGATGCCTACGCTGTGTATCAATATTTACTAGCACGCGAGCTAGCTACGTTGGGCAGGGATTCACCTAGAATTGAAGTGTACAACAAGGTGAGCAAGTTCCATGTGGACCAGATTGGAAACAAAGAATTAGGTGTTCACATGCATGCGCTAGCGCTTACGACGATTTTTGATGTTATTGAGTTCGGCAAGAGCCTCGCTGATCCCATCTTCGTATGAAATAGGCCACTGCGGATCGAGCAGGTAGTTCAATACCAAGGCTGGATCTTTGTCTCCATCACCGATCATATAAAAGCTTTTGCCCTCAACGAGGTGGTTGAGGAGGCGGCCAGGACCGCCTGATGTCAATATATGGTACTCGGGATTCTCTTTACAAAATTGGATCAACTGGGGAAGAAAGCAACTACGGAACAGCCCACTAAAATCGTGGCCGCTGAGCCCCAGCCACTCAAGGTCATAGAAGATAGTGATCAGGCCTACGCGCCGGTTGAAGCGGTCTGACTCAACCATTAGCTCGATTTTGTTTACTCTAGCTCTCGCGCCCATAATCAAACCTTAATGCTCGTTTGGCTCCATAGCGCCCTTTTAGGTTGTCGGAAGTTGATAGCTAGGAATTAATGGTGGGGTCAGGCACTGGTGCCAACCTACCTACATCACTAGAACAACACATGTCGCCTCGACGACATGTCACGAGCTTTTAATAGCTTAGCGTGATTTCACGATCTCACCCACACGCGAGTTACCGACATCTACTAACGATATATTCGTGTCGTTCGACTTCGTTACGCTGTTCAGTGATTCTCCGGTCGTTACTGAGGCAATTTTACCACCTCAGCCTCGACCGGGATCAACATGACTGATTATGCGCAAAAGCTCGGCACTACCAGATCCTCGAAGCCCATTCTTCAGCCCGTAAACACAGACAGCGGGACACTCAGAAAAATGACATCGGACTATGAGTTAGCCGATCACTTCGATGCCTACGCTGTGTATCAATATTTGCTCTCACGAGAGCTAGCCACTTTGGGCAGAGATTCACCTCGGCTGAAGGTATACGATGTGATCGGTCGTTTTCACCGTGACCGCGTTGGAAAAGTCGAAATACAGGATCAAATGACGGCATTATCCCTTACGACGATTTTTGATGTGATCAAGTTCGGCCAGAGCAGAGCTGATCCCTTCTTCCAGTAATGTCGGCCACTCGGGATCAAGTAGATAATTTAGGACCAAAGCTGGATCTTTGTCCTTATTGGCTAGCATATAGAAATCTTTCTCAAGGAGTAGCCGGTTGACGCAGCGTCCTGGGCCGTCACACGATACGATATGATAATCCGGATTTTCTTGACAAAAACGAAGCAATTGCGGCAGATGCTGGGATCCGAAACCGCCACAAAAATCGTGACCATTGAGGCCTAGCCACTCAAGATCGTAGTAGTTGGTGATCAGGCCTACGCGCCGGTTGAAACGGTCTGACTCAACCATTAGCTCGATTTTGTTTACTCTGGCTCTCGCGCCCATAATCAAACCTTAATGCTCGTTTGGCTCCATAACGCACCTTGCGTTTATCGGAAGTTGATAGCTAGGAATTAATGGGTGGGGTCAGGCACTGAAGCTAAGTTACTGATACGTCCAAATATTCTAATTTCGGGATCTGAGGATTCGCTTCTGAAGCGGCTGATTAGCCACGCTTAAATCATAGCCATCACTACTCGGCGACCAATGACATCCGAGATGTCTTTGTACATCTGTGCCGCAATGCACAAAACTAACGGCCGTCGCAATTAAGCGGCATATCCAATTCCGGCGGCTATCATGAAACAACCCGAGCAGCGACTCGGATCGACCAGATCGGGAATGATCATTCGAGACCACATAACCGACGACACCGATGAGCTCACTAATTTAACGCGAAATTATGGAGCCGATGAACACTTCGACGCTTACGCACTTTTCCAATTTCTGCTTATGAGAGAGCTATCCAAGTATGGGCGCGAGTCCGCTCATGGCAAAAGATATGAGCTATTAAGCGAGTTTCATAACGATAAACTTAGCGTGCAGGATAGTGCCTACCAAATGACTGCTCTAGCGCTTACGACGATTTTTGATGTCGTGAATTTCGGCAAGAGCCGCGCTGATCCCATCTTCCACGACTAGAGGCCATTCGGGATCTAGCAGGTGGTTTAAGACAATACTTGGATCTTTATCTTTATCGCCCAGTTTATACGAGCGGGATCCTTTTACGAATTTATTCACATAACGGCCAGGCTCTACAACAGAGACAATGTGATGATCAGGATTTTGGCCACAAAAGGTTAGAAGCTGTGAAAGGTGACAGGGATTAAAGCTGCCAGCAAAATCGTGCCCTGAAAAACCCAACCACTCGAGGTCATAGTAGTTAGTAACAAGACCAACTCGGCTATAAAACTCGTCGTAATTCACAATGAGCTCGACGTGATTTTCTTTTGCTCTTGCGCCCACAAGGTCCTCAACTCCTAAGTGCCATGCGCAGCATCGGTATAAGCTCCTAGATGATTGACCATCGGGGTCAGTCACCCTCTGTAAGTGTTCGTTACGGTTTATTTTTATCGATTGGGATCAGGCGCTGGCGCTAACCCCCCAATTCACTTGAGCGCCACAAAACATGGTGATAACTGACCAAGAGTTTTCAGTAGCTTAGCGTGAGTGCCTGACCCCATAGCCGCCTGGCGCTAAAAGACGGTTAATATATCCCTAGATGGACAAAAAAGACGGCTTTTGGTCGGGGTTAGCTATGTATCGACAATTTGGAGAGTTTTTGGGAAACCGCAGCGCGCGCTCCAGGCGAACTCCGTTAATCGTCCGAGGCGCGCGCCAAACTGGCAAAAGTCATAGTATTCGGCAATACGGAATGAGCTCTTTCACTCACCTAGCTGAAGTGAATCTCGAATTGTCACCGTCTATGAAGACATGCTTTTCGTCACTCGATGCCAGTACTATTAGCCGCGAGCTTGAGTCCTTACTCAATACGCGACTGATCGACGGCCAGTCACTACTATTCATCGATGAGATTCAGGAATCTCCGGATGCTATTTTGGCACTGCGTGCGTTCAAAGAGCAGAGGGCCGGTCTTGACGTAGTCGCAGCGAGCTCTTTACTAGAATTTGCGTTAGACGATGACACAGTAAGATCGTTCCCAGTTGGGCGAGTTGGGTTCGCCTGGATGCATCCGATGTCATTTCGTGAATTTCTTCTCGCTCTGTCCGAGGATGGGTTGGTCGAATGCATAACCAAAGCCACGCCAGACAACCCGTTAGCTGAAGCGCAGCATCATCGTCTGCTCGAGCTGGTGCGCGAGTATTTTGTGATTGGCGGATTACCCGAGGTGGTTGACACCTTTCGCGAGAGTAAAAGCTACCTGGAAGCCAAAATTGTGCAGTCGCGACTGTCGCTCGGTTATGTCGCTGATTTTGTAAAGTACGGAAAGCGCTATGACTATAGGAAATTACAAACAATTTTAAGTGCTGTTCCGCGACTGGTTGGAAGGCAGTTTAAATTTGCACATGTAGACTCTGATGCGCGAGCTCGAGATCTAAAACAGCCACTACTCGATCTCGAGAAATCCGGTTTAGTGCGCATGATTCGCGCCACACACGCCAACGGTGCACCGTTAGCTGCAGGGGAAAAAGAGGGTGTTTTTAAAGTTCAGCTTCTCGACATTGGGCTCATGCTTAATATGCTAGGACTAGACCTTGGCTCTAAGTCACTGATTGATGCGCTTTTCGTTAACGAGGGCGCACTTGCCGAGCAATTCGTTGGACAAGAGCTGTTAGCAAATATGGCGCCCGATACGAGTCCAAGCCTTCACTACTGGCATCGGGAGGCAAAGGGATCTGAGGCTGAGGTGGATTTCCTTATAACCCACCATGATAAAATTTATCCCGTTGAGGTTAAGGCTGGGAGTACTGGTAGCCTGCGGTCGGCCCGCTTGTTTATGAGAGAGAAAAATGCGGACTTTACGATCCGCGTCTCCCAGCACCCATTATCCTTTTACGACGGTGTGCTTTCGGTGCCGTTTTATATGTGTAGTGAAATTACGCGCCTCCTGAGGTCCTGAGGGGTTCAGGCACTGGAGCGAAACCCCCAACTCACTTGAGCTTCGTGAGACAGGGTCATAGCTACCCACACGTTTTCAGCAGCTTAGCTTAAGTGCCTGACCCCATGCCCGACTAGAATAGCTGCGCAGACCAAAGTCGACTTAAAAACTCCTGATAAGGCAGAATCAAAATGCCATCTTCAGTGACACTTGGGGTCGACGCCAGACAGACAATACAGGCGGTTTTTACTTCACTGTGATCGGCCTTAAGTTCGCGCAGTCCGCGAAGATGGTCGCTATGGATGACGGCCGTGGCCTTGGCTTCGACAGCCAACAACATATCACCCACGATGAAATCAACTTCCCGACCGCTTGCCAGCTGCCAATAGGTCAAATCGTACCATCGCCCATTGTAACGGTTGTAGGTATGAAGTTCATGAAACACCCAGTTCTCAAATGCCTTGCCGAAATTCATCTGCTTCGGTTCAAGGTTTGTGCGTTTAGCGAGATGGTTCACGACGCCCACGTCATCAAAATAGAATTTAGGAGCAAGCCTTATTCGCCGCTTAGGGCGCTGCGTGAATGCAGGCAATTCATGGCCAATCAGCGTGTCCGTCAGGATCGAAAAGTATTCTTTCACTGTCGGGCTAGCCACACCGACGTCTCTGGCGATGGTCGAATAATTGACCTGCTCCCCATCACTCAGCGCGGCGGTTTGCAGGAAATTAGCAAACGCCGGTAGATTGCGGACGAGACCTTCAGCAGCGATCTCCTGGGTCAAGTAGTCGTTGACGTAGGAGCGAAGGTAGCTAGCTGCTCTGTCGGGATTTAAAAAATGTCGTGGCAGGTAACCCGTATTAAGCATACGAGTAAGATCCCAGTCGCTACCGCATTCGGCAGCTGATAGACCGGTGAGTTCAAAGCGCAGGGCGCGCCCGCCGAGAAGATTGGCGTGACCGCGCCGCAGTTTTCTTGCGCTTGAGCCGCATAAGGCAAATGCATAGCCGCTTTTTTCGATTAGGTGATGCACCTCGTCAAGTAGCGCGGGGACTTTTTGAATTTCGTCGATAATAATTCGGTCGGGACGTGTTGTGCGTGCTTTTAATTCTTGCCGCATGGCCTGCGGACTGGTGCTGTAATGCAGAAAAGTGTCAGCTTCTAAAAGGTCTACAACCATTGCGTTTGGATATAGCGCCGCCAACAAGGTGGATTTGCCCGCCTGACGAGGCCCCCAGAGGAAGAAGCTTTCGTTTGCCGCGGCATCTATTTTAATCAGTCGATTCAGCATGTTGGGTCTATATAAAGTAGTGGCTTAAAATTACCTGCAAATTTAAGATAGCACCTTAATAACCCGTAAGCAATTGTAATTATTATCTTTGTATTCGGGGTCAGGCACCGCTCCCAACTGAATGGAATCATTAGACGTCGCTATCTGGTCTCGAGCTAAAAGTGACCAGTAGTGGCGGGGAGGGTGATTGACTCGCGGGGGTTCAAAAATGAAAATCGTTTCACTCGGACCATGACATGAAATGGTATTTGGTAACTATTCAGGACGCAACCAGACATGGGACCTATTATCAGGGGATAGCGCGGTACCGAATGCTGGAGAACTGACAAGGATTATCAAGATAATTGAAAATTTGTCCTGAGCGGGTCAGTCACTAGCGCCAACCCCTCAAAATCGCAAAAACACTACAAAACACGGGCATAAAAGGTCCTGAACTTTCAGCAGCTTAGCGTGAGTGCCTGACCCCAGTAGTTTAGCAACCGAAGATTTGTTTAGCTTGGACTAGGTAGGTGTCGAGGCCGGTTTGCAGCGCGGTTAAGCAGCTTTCGCTAGCTGCATCGTCTTTGGCCTCGTCTAAGCACTTGTTAAAGGTTATGTTGACGGAAGCGCGACTACCTTCGGTGTACTTGCCGAAACGCTCCTGTTGGTCTGAGCAAGAGATCGCTGCCGCGCTCGTCTGAGAAGCCGCCGTTGCGTCTGCTGCGGACTTGCGAAGAGCTTCCTTCTTCACGGAGAGTGCGTCTTTTAAGCCAGTCTCAGCTGTCGTAGACGGGGTATTTTCTGGGCTCTTGTCTGAATTCTTTGTCCCATTGTGGCGCAGGTGTTCGATGGCTCCACATGACAGCGACGAGGCGATGGTGAGGAGGCAGAGTAAGGTTTTTATGTTAAGTTTCGCGGCATGCTTCTTTTGCATCTAGAAATCTCCGGTATTTAGTTAGGAAGGTATTGGTTAATGTTGCATGGGCTTTAGGATGACCCGGTCCGGCAGCTGGACAAAAGACTTCTCACGACAGGCTTCAGGGTCGTAGATCCGTGAAAAGCATCTTTTCAGATCGTCGCGCTCTGCCTTTATCATGGCGCTCGCATGGTTGAGAAGATTATTTTGTGGGTCTGGGACTGAACCCGCAAGCGAGACGCCCTTCAAGATATCGTCGATAATTTTGTTTTTGTATGTCGCATACTTACGTTGATCGACAAATTCCAGGTCGATTTTCGAAAGGACCTGCGAATTAAAGCCAGCGTCGATTATGGCTGTGTAAGGCATCGTTTCGAATTCGACCGGGGTAGCAGTCGCCTGGGTGCTCTTTGTGACGTAATTGACGGCGCTGTCCACTAGGGTCGCCTTATCTTTGAAATCGTAATTCCCAACTCCACCGTACGAGTCTACCTCAATGTGACAACCGTCAGTTGATTTGCCCCTAACTGTATCCATTAGTGTTTGTATCTCGGCGCTGGCTGTTAATGCCTTGAATCCCCCTTCGGCCTTTATCTTGGATTCCAGCGCCTCTTTCTCTGTAGCTGAGGCAGTCTCGCAGCGCATTACCGCGATGACACCCGCGGCTTTCCGCACACCGCTGACAAATCGGTCCCCACAGGTCTTGAAGAAAGTTTGGGGAGACTCTGCAAAACGGGGTATGACGTTGGCTGCCATCGTAAAGTTGTCCATAACTTCAGGTGCGAATGTGCTCGATACATTCAAGATGACGTAGCTAGTCTTTTCGCTGAAAACAAAACTGAATTTCGAACTGGACTTCAAGCCTGCTTTGAAAAGCACGGCTTTTCCCTTGCTAACGCTAGCATTCAGGTCCTGGGATTGCGAAAGTGAAGATTCTAAGGATTTTTGAGAATCTATATGTTCTATCCGAATAACAATCCTTGGTGCTGGCGATCCCCCAAAGGAGACCAAGGATGACGGTTCGACGCATCGAGATAATTCGGATGAGTATTCGGGCCCGCCAAGAGAATTAAAACCCTGGCCCATCCTTATCGAACTGAAATCAGCTTCACTCGGGTCAAAATAGTCTGTTGGTTTTGAGTATCCGGCGTGACGGCATCCAGCAAAATTGCATATTAAAAGAAAGTATATGCTGAGTCCCAGCAAGCGATTTCGTTTTTCGAAATAAGCCATGGTTTTAACCTCGTCGTGGTGTCCTGGAGTTGGCAATCCAAGTACTATTGGCAGCTGTAAATCTGTTTTGCCAAATCAAGCTGAGTCTTGATGTAGGCTTGGAAATTATCCAAGCATCCTTGCGAGCCAGGCCCATCACTGGCATTTATTAGGCAATTGTTGAAATCGTCCTGTGATTTTCCGATAGCCCCAAGAAAAAATGTATTAGCGTTATCGCGTCCATTGACGCAGTTTAGTTGGGCTGCAGATGAACTCGCTGCATTCTTAGCAGCTTCCTGGTCGCGGGATCGATCAAGCTTAGCCTGTATAAGCTCGGCTTGACGTTGATCACCTTCCCTCTTCAGGCGATCAATGGTGTCCTGCATCTCATTATGTTTGCCGACAAGAGCTCCGAATGCAGCACCCACGGCAGATCCCATTCCACTGCCTAGCAATGTCCCCACAGCAGCGCCGATTTTCACGCCTTCTAGAGGGTTTTTTGGAGGACTTAGTTTAAAATCGAATTTCATCCCGCCTTCTGGACTTAAACTAGTGTTAGCGATGTCGACCCCATCGGTTGGCACACTAGGCAATTTAAGTGCCAGATTTTTGTTAATTTTTTCGATGTACCCTAGGTGTAGAGCAACAACTACTCCGTTTTGCATGATCGGGCTTCCCGAGAAGCCAGGTCGAGACGAGCAATCGTGAGTAAGAAATCCTCGGATAGCGTCGTTAGCGCTAGTTGAACACAAGGTGTCGTACGATAACGAATCAGTGTTTCCGTCATAACCTACGAGCGTGAAGCTGCCAGTTGATGCAGCGCCCTGTTCAAGGTGATCAGTAAATGATTCGATGGTCTCTAATGTCATAATGTCGCGCTTAGCATCCCATTGAATGACTCGCTTAACACCTGTCATTTTGCCGTCTCCTGCTTTGAAAGTAATTTCGTCTGTCATCGCGGCGGTTCCGTTAATCAGGCAGTGTGTTGCCGACACAATTTGATTGGGCGCCGAAACAAACGCACTACAAATTCTGTCCTTTATGCGCAACTGTCCGACCGTCGAGAGTAATTTGGGAACTAGCACAGGAGTAAGGCGATCCTCCCCTATAATTGCCTTGGCGGATGCTGCGTTTTGAGACTTTGGCAAGCAGCCAATCAACGTTTGACTAGTAAGGACAGTTTGGCTCGCGACAAATAACCATGACAGTGAGGTCTTAAGCGTAGACTTAAAGTGTACTTGGGCGAGTTTGGTGGTTAATTGTGCGACATTTTTTTTTCTGAACATGATCATGACTCTTCTTCCCTTTCAATGCCTCGTTATTAGTGAACCAGCGCGCGAGAGAGAGTAAAAAGGAGATTAGATCGAAAATACGGGCGTCAGATTGGGACAGAAAAATCACTTCAGTTCAGGTCGAATATAAAAGGATTCTCAAGCGCGAAGTCGTTTATGCTTTAACAATATGCAAGGCGTGTACCATAGGGTTAGGTCGGAGCAATGGGGGTGCGGAACTGAGCGGTGGCAACTGAGTAAGAGACCAAAAATATTTAGATTAAGGATGCGGTCGGCGCGAATTGTGGCGATCCAATAGAGGCGAGGCGGAGTGTACAAAATAAAGCCACTTTTACGTTGATATGAAGAGCATAAGCTTTGTGCAGCAAGTTGGCCCATGTGTGCTCGAACGCAGCGGGTCCCCTGGTCGTTCGAGATCAGCCGTATTATCGGACTATTAGGTGAACACAATGCGTGGCTCTTGACTTGATTCTGGACACATTGGATTGGTTGTCTAATGCCTGGTCAATAGGATCAATAGGCGTCGTGCACTGACGCGAACCTTTTTCAATCAGTAGATGTCATCGTGTGATCACGAACCACAAACGATGCGCTTTCAGTAGCTTAGCTTGAGTGCCCGACCCCATGGTGGTCATGTCATTTCCTACGTGAATTTTGGTCTGCTATTTCCTCGGTGAACCATTTTACTTAGGAGACAGGCAGTGAGTTGGATTTTAAAATGGATGCCTCGGCGCATCGGCCAATTTCTTTCGGACATTAGGGAGCTGGCGGGCTTGTCGCTGGCGATCAAAGAATGTCGGGCTCAGCTTAAAGAGATTCAGGAAGTTCTGAATCAGCAAACAGCGTTACTGGTAAATTCCAATCGCAACCTAGAGACCATCATGGGAATGATAGATACGGCGCTGGAGCGAGGTCCGAAGAAGGGAAAGTTTGCCGTGTACCTGATGAAAACACCGCGATCATTGCTGCCAAATTAGAATGTGGGGTCAGGCACTTCGGGCAACTACTACAAATCTCTAGATCTCCCTAAATGCTCACGAACTATAAGGACGAGATTTCAGCGGCTTCGATTGAGTGCCTGACCCCATCGTCTTCTATAATCTTCTCTATACGATGCGGATTTGGCCCTCTGCTTGCAGATATTATGTTGTTTTTGTTAGATTTAGTCATAAATTACTAGGATAATCCGCGGCTTGGAATCTTCTCTATGGCTCGTCGACAACTAGACAAGGCGCAAGTCCAGGATGCGCTCCTTAGGATCCTGCGCAGCGAAGGTCTTCGGCCCGCAGGTGAGCTGCCACGGCGGCTCAACATCAGCCACGCAACGTTATCTCGCATCATCAAATCTCTTAGCGACGACATCGTCATCATGGGCCGAGGACGGGCCACCTTCTATGCTTTGAGGCGGCAGATAGAAGGCGTGCCGGACTTGCTGCCAGTGTTCGAAGTCTTGCCAGATGGCAGATCGCGGCGCTTAGGAGAACTGCGGCCGCTGATGCATCATTCTTTTGCGCTATGGTCGAGCAACTTGGAATCGGCTCAGGTTTTTCCTGATTTACCTTATTTTCTCGACGACGCTCGTCCCGCCGGATTCATGGGGCGTTTAGTTCCGCAGCGTCATCCCGAAATGGGACTACCAGAAGACATCCAAATGTGGAGTGCAGATATTTGCCTTCGCTACCTCTGCCGTCACGGATGGAATCTTCCCGGAAGTTTAATTGTTGGTGACGACGCCTTCCGTCGCTATTTAGAGCAAGCAGCTGCACCTGCTGACAGAGTGGATATCGGTACACGCAAAACCATGTATCCAAAGATGGCCAATGACATGTTGCTTTTGGGTGCGGCGGGGTCTTCAGCCGCTGGCGAACAGCCGAAATTTATCGCCACCCGCTATCCTGATCATGTGCCTGTTGTTGTTAAGTTCTCACCACCTACGACGAGCGAAGTTGGCGAGCGCTTAGCTGATTTACTCATATGCGAGCATTTGGCTCTTGAAACCATTAGGGCGCATGGGCAGGCAGCGGCGATTTCGACGCTGATTCAGGCGGATCATCGCGTCTTTTTAGAAGTGGAACGCTTTGACAGAACTAGCGACGGTGGGCGTCGTGGATTGCTCTCGCTACATTGTTTACATGCAAAATTCATCGGCAATATT
>Ga0315274_10014211_pt1 | contig 11294 bp, 10 predicted proteins | sample YL17G02_20_MG_FD_203700 | JGI IMG/M metagenome (GOLD analysis project Ga0315274, IMG submission 203700) | Sediment microbial communities from Yellowstone Lake, YNP, Wyoming, USA - YL17G02_20 | ecosystem: Environmental > Aquatic > Freshwater > Lake > Sediment | place: USA: Wyoming | collected...
TGCTCACGCGGTCGGCAATCTCCGAGATTTCCAAATCCTGGCTGACGGGCGCGGTAATGCGTTTGAGTTGTCCGTTCTTTTCGAGGCGCGCGAGAAATTCGCGCAGGTCGCGGTATGCCATCGTTCCTCCAAACCTAGATTTCGCGCCTGCGTACTTGAAAAGCCGAGCGGCATATCCAGATCGCCAGTCCCACGCTCATTCCTCTTGCTTGGGCGAGGGTGCGAAAGTTAGGTTAAGTGAGGCGCATCATAGCATTAAACGGGGGCATTGGCAAGCGGAAAAATCAGAAACCCGTTTTCTGCAAGAAAACGGGTTTCTCCGCCTAACGATTCCTCAGCAGCGTTATCAACTCTCGTTCGTCCACGACGCCATTTCCCACCACGTTGAAATACTTGCCAATCGGGTCGGTCGTGTGCGCGTCGGAATTGCAGAGCATCGGCAGGCGCAAGCGCGTGGCGGTTTCGCAAATGCGCGGCTCCTCCGCTTCGGACGTGTGCGGCGAACGAATTTCGATGGCGTCGGGCTTGAAGCGTTCGATGTCGGCGCGGATGTCGGGATGGAATCGAAAAGGATGCGCGAGCGCGATAAAACCCGCTTGCTTGCGGACGCGCGCATGCAATTCGGCATACGAATATCCCGACTTTTCGAGCGCGGCATCGCGGACGCCAACGACGATGAAATCTTCGTCGTCGGCGGTCACTTCGATGCCGCCAAAGATTTTGAACGGCGCATATTGGTCGTTCAGCCGTTTCAGTCGCGCCAGCGGAACGAATTGCCAATGATCGGTGAACACAAGCGCGTCGAGTCCGGCGGCAATCGCCGCGCGGATCTGTGCTTCTTCGGTTGCCTTGCCGCAATCAGAGCGCTCGCTGGAATGAACGTGCAGATCTATTTTCATAAAGGTATTTTGCCTGAAAGACCCGAGGGGGCGCTTGCGCGCAACCCCTCGGGTCTGGATTTACCGCCAATATAGCACCGAACGAGAAGATTGGCAAGCGGAAAAATCAGAAACCCGTTTTCTCTCCTGTGGGGAAAACGGGTTTGGGGATTGGTACTTGAGTTGTGCGTTTTGGGGATGACGACTCAGTGTTTGTTTGGTATCAGCGTAATCAAAGACCGCAACGTGCTATTCACGATTTCCGAGTTGGGAAAAAATTTGTGCACGTCAGGCGCAAGCACAACCGTACCTCTGGCAGGTTTGTAATGCTTAACCACTTTCGTGCCGTCGGCTTTGTGGATTGTGACGGTGTAGCCCGCTTGCATCGCGCGGTAATGCTTGCCGCGCACGCCGCCCGTAAAATCGTACTCGGGGAGCATATCCGTACCATTGGAATTTGAATTTCTACGCGTTACCTTCTTCATATTTTCTCCGTTCTGGTGTGGTTGCCTTGCGGCAACTAATCAAGCGAATTTTGTTTCCGCGCTCGGTGTAGACGACAACCAAGACGCGATTCTTGTCCGAAGTGCCAATGTCAATGTAGCGCGGTTCGTCAATCGAGTGCTCTGGGTCGGGAATCGTGATTGAGAACGAGTCCGCGAAGACTGTTCTCGCTTCATCGAAACTGATTTTGTGTTTCTTGAGATTCTCTTGCGCTTTGTATTCGTCCCATTCAAACGACGGTTGCATTGTAGTGATTCCCTTGCCAAGAGCAGTCGCGTCAACATCTTACAACACTCAACAACTTTTCGCAAGTGACACTTTTGCGAAATTGATTTGTTGCTCTATTCGTACCTTAACGCCTTGATAATCTCCATCTGCGATGCTTGACGTGCGGGGAAGAGCGCGGCGATGATGCCAAAGATCAAGCCCACTGCGGTCGCCGCGAGCACGCCTGCGAGCGGGAACGAGTACGCCATCTTGAAAATGCCGCTCGCACTCAACCCCTGCACGAACACGTAACTAAGATACAGTCCCGCCAGGACCCCAAACGCCGTGCCAAGCGAAGCGAGCAACAACGCTTCGGCAACAATCGTCTTCCAAACTTGACTGCGCGTCGCGCCAATCGCACGCAACATGCCGATTTCGCGCGTGCGTTCGATGACGCCAATCGCGAGCGTGTTGAGGATCGCAATCAACGACGGGAACGAGAGCACGGCGAGAAGCACATAGATACCGGCAAAAACCGCGTCGTATTGCGCGAGGAATTCGGCGGCATATTCGCGTCCGACCACCAAGCGGAATTGCGGATAGTCGGCGACGATTTGATTGAGCCATTGGTCTGCTAATGCAGCGTCTGCGTTAGGCGCAAGATTGACTTGGTAGAAAATGTCCTCGCTCTTGTTAAAATCCGATTTCATATTGGCTTGCGAGATGTACACCGTGTTGATCTTCATACTCAATACGTCGCCGGCAATGGCGACGATCCGATAATCTTGTTGTCCTGACGGCGTCGCCAGGGGGAGGACATCGCCGACTTGAAGATTCGCGCTCCCGGCGAGGATGCCATTGACGATGACATTGCGCGCGTCAGCGGCGAGCGCGTTGTAAGCGTCTTGGGCGTTGCCTTTTTGGAAATCCATTCCCGAAATTTTCGGGTACTCGACCGGATCGATTCCCAGGACCGAAATCGCTGTCTCGCCCGTGCCAGTTTTCAGCGAGACGGATTGAAGCGACGATTGAGCGTACCGCAACGAACTGACCACGCCGACGCCAGGAATCGAACTAATCTTGGCTTTGAGACTTTCGCTCGCGCCGACATCGCCTTTCCAGATGGCAACCGACGGTGGAATGAGCAAATAGTCACTGCCCATTGTTTTGTTGAACATGACCTTCACGGTATCGGTGAGACTGAACATCATTCCCCCCGCGCCGACGACAATCGCCAGACCGATCATCGTCGCGCTTGCGGTGATTGCCGCGCGCGAAGGTTGTCGTGTGAGATTGCCTTGCGCGAGTTCGCCCGTGCCTTCACGCGCAAAAACCAGCGCGAGCAAAACGCCAAACAAATTCGCAATCGGTTTGACCAAGGCGGGCGCGACGAGCACCAAGCCGACGAGAAACAGAAATCCACCCAGCGCGACGAGCGCAAAGTTGCCAACCAGCAGTCCCGCTAGAGCGACGACGATCATGACTGCGCCGACGACGGTACCGATGCGGCTGATGCGTTGCATGGCTTCGCTGAGCGATGGGCGCAGTGCTTCGATGGGTGTGACGCGACTCGCGCTTAACGCGGGCAACAATCCTGCGAACAGCGTGACACCCACACCCAGCACAATCGAAACGACGATCAGCGATGGATCAACGACCACCGTCAATTCGATGTTCAAGAATTGTTTCATCAGCGGGGTTGATCCGGCGGTGATGAGGAGTCCCAGCAGATAACCCAGTCCGATGCCAATCGCCGTGCCGATAATGCCTTGCACCAATCCTTCGGTCAGCACCAGCCCAATGATGGTTCCGCGATTCGCGCCGATGGCGCGCAACATGCCAATGTCGTGACGACGCTCGGCGACAATCGTGCGGAACGTGTTAAAGATAATGAACCCGCCCATCGCCAGCGTGAGAAAACCGAAGAGATTGAACATAATTTGCGCCATCTGAATCGCGCCGAGGAATTCCGAGCCGCTCGACAGCCCGCCGAGAGTGTAGGTGTTCCCCAGTTGTGCTTTGATCTGATCGACGATGGCTGCGCTTTCCACCTTGTCCTTGGTCGTGAGATTTGCTTCAATGACGTTGATGCGTCCGGGCGTATCGAGTAGTTTTTGCGCTTGCGCCAGCGTGATGATCACTTGCTCGTTGCCGACTGACACGTGACTTGGGAGCAAACCAACAATCGTCAACTTGACGACGCCCTGGGTAGTCGGTAATTTCATCGTGTCGTTCAGTTTCACGCCCAACGAATCGGCGAGCCGTTCCGAAATCACAGCGACGGTGCCATCGCCTGGTTTTAGAAATCGACCCTGGGTGACGTTGTAATCGTGAAGGTTCGGCGCGACCGCCGGATCCACGCCGACCAGCGACAACCCAGTGACCGTCGAATTTTTGCCGTAGAAATTCGGCGGAATATTGATGACGCGTTCAATCGAACCAGCGCTGACGGCAATTCCGTCGACTGCTTTGACTTTGTTCAACGTAGTCGCGGAGAAGGATTCGCCGGTCTTGTGCGTAATCATCACGTCGGTTTGACCGGACGCCGAGAGAATGCTATTTTGAAAGGCGTCCATAAACGAGGGCAAGTAAATGCCCATGCCGAAAATCACCATCACGCCAATGACAATGGCGAGCGTGGTGAGAAAGGTTCGTAGTTTGCGCCCCCACAGATAGCGGGCGGCGAGGGTTAATTGTAGGTTCATGATCATACTCCTGGGAAGAAGACAGACAGTTAATGGGTCTGGTCTGCCCACTCCCACCAGATGAATGTGGCGGCTATTCCGGCGACGCCAGTTAGAATTACAATTACGTAACTGACAGTGCCAAGAGTCTCGCCTTGCACATACAAAGCGGGGACAGCCCAAGGAAAGTATTCTCCCCATCCAGCGGCATTAGTGAGTTGCGCCAATCCCATCACAAGTATCATAACACCTATCGGCGGCAAATAACCATGCCATGCGCTCGCAGAGAAAGCGATCGGCGTTGCGAGTGCGATGGTTGAACATGCCGCTACTGTTATGGTAATTCCGCTTTGCCAAAAAACTTGCGGCGATACTTGCGGAAGGCCCAGCGCCGCGCCAACAAAGAGAGTGACGAGACAGGTTATTACAGTCAATGCGGCTGACCACACCGCAACCACGACGCACTTGCTCAACACAATCGCAGAACGCGAGGTGGGCAACGCGAGCAAATCTTTCACCGTGCGATCGGAATACTCACGACCAAACACCCAACTGGCAATGAGACCAAAAAGAATAATGCCGCCAGCCCCTACAGCCATGGAAAGAAATCGAAGGTAGGTGGGCCAATCCGCGGCACCCATCGTGAGTTGCGCCTTGGTGCTGATCAGTCCAACACGGCGCGCCATGTCGGGATCCTTCAGGACGATCATGAAGAAACCGCCGCCTAACGGAACCATCGCAAATCCAAGCGCGGTGAACAAAGGCATTTTGGATCGACGCGCTTTGAGAAACTCGACCCAGATCGCTTGAGCAAGATTGTTCATCTCGCGCCTCCTTCCTCCACGCCGACGAGCCGCAGAAAGTAATGCTCCAGGTCTTCTTCCTCAACGTTGAGCATCGTCGGCGCGTGACCGGCATTGACGAGTCGCGTTGCAATATCATCGGGTTGTTCGATGGCTGCAATGTCCTTGACCTCGATTGTGCCGTCCGATGTCATGTCGGCGGAGAATCCTGCGCTGAGAAGCGCGGAACGAGCCGCCTGACCATCTCGCGTGCGTATCACGAGCCGTCGCCGCCGATTGCGTTCGAGTTCATCCACGTCGAGTTCTTGAAGCAATCGCCCTTGATGAATAATGCCGATGCGTTGGGCAAGGCGTGACACTTCGCCCAAGATATGGCTCGACATGAAGACGGTGACGCCTTGTTCGCGCGCCAGTTCGATGAGGAGGTTGCGGATTTCGACAATCCCCGCCGGGTCCAGTCCGCTGGCTGGCTCGTCCAGGATGAGTAGTGTGGGATTGTGCAGCAGCGCCTTGGCAAGTCCTAGACGCTGCGCATTGCCATGCGATAACGTGCCCGCGCGCCGATCAGCGTACTCGGTCAAGCCCAGCCGTTCGATGACGCGCTCAACGGCTTTCGGCGCGGTGCCGGGACGAAGACGACGCATCGCTTCCAGGTTCTCGCGCACCGTCAGTTCTGGATACGCATCCGCTGTCTCGACCAGATATCCGACCAAACCCCACGGCTTTCTCTCGCCAACACGAATTCTGGTTCCCAGCACGCGCGCTTCACCAGAAGTTGGCTTGACCATTCCAAGGAGCAGGCGAATGGTCGTCGTCTTGCCTGCGCCATTGAGTCCGAGGAACGCGTAGATTTCGCCTTTGGCGACGCGCAAAGATAAACCATCAACGGCGGTGACATCGCCGTATCGTTTCACCAAGTTATTGGTTTCGATGGCTGTGTTCATTTTGCGTTTTGCCTCATCAACTCTTTGTCACGCTCGTAATCAACACTGCCCAACCCGATGGCATACGGCAAATGACCGTTGGATTTGTTCCCACGCGTGCTGCTTCGACGCGTTGGTGGATAAGGGTTGACATGGAGTTTCTCCTGATGTTGAATCCAAGTGTCTATTTTTCTGTCCCTGATCTAGGGTAGCGGCGCAAGCGGTACCCACCGCGCTTGTTCCCCTGGTATTGCCAGCATGAACTGGTTGTAGTTTATAGGCTGCCACTTCAAGCCATTCCGCCCCACAAAATACCGATCATCGGTGTATAAGTTGTGGAAATAGGTTGCGACCTGACCAGCTTCCGTGGGTGACATAGACCCCTGGTATTGGTTAATGATGACGGCGGCAAACTTGCCATTGTGATAGAAGAACTCCATTGCTCTCTCGGAAATGCTGGCAGCGGGCCAAAGCAAGACACCGTTGAAGATCAGACCAGCAGCAATGTCCGTACTTTCGAATTTGACAGTAGCAGCGGGTACCAGCAAGTGCGGAGGGCCACCAGATGGAATCTGGTGGTCAAGGCGGGTGCGAGCATCATAGAAGATGTATGGATCCGCTCCCAACATTTCTATGATCTCTGCAACTGCGTGGACTCGACCATCATCACCACCAGCATGTGAGTAGTAGATGTCGTTTAGGTTCACCCTGGCCATAGGAACACCTTGAACAGGATGTTCAAAGTCCCAGGGATCGAAGAAACCGTCCGAGTACTCATCGGTAAAATCATCTTCCTCTGGCCTGCACCGTACGTTGATCTGGTCGGCCATTTCCGCGGACATTTCGAACCATCGCCGCGGAGCATCATGCCCCTTCCCAATTGCTACCAGATAGGCTGCCACCGGACTGATCCGGGTATCCCGCGCCAGGATCAGAGTGTCTTGCCCCCATTCCAGAGCTTGTCCAGCATTTGCATCATAGATTCGGGCACGAACGGAGGGCAAGCCGAAGCCTTTGGAGGCGGCCAGAACGGCAACGGCCAATTGCGCACTGTTCCCCAACCCCGTGGTCTGACGAAGCCCATCAATCAACGTTTGTTCGTCGGGCGTGAGGGTTGGCATCTGTACCGCGCCCGCGTAGCGCGTGACGATAGTAGCAAGTGATGGGACGGTGCCTCGATCGTCACGCTGGAGTAGAGGATACCAGACCGCGTTTTCGTTAAAGATCAACACGGGGTTCCCCTGGGGATTGGATACCCATTGGCTACTAGTTACATCTAATAGCCCATCTGGAGTCGAGAGATAACTTTGGTCACTGTCAGTGTAGACAATATAGAGATCATCGAGTGAGCGCGAGGAGCGTTGGAGGTAGTACGTGAGCGCTGCGCGGTCTATGGTCAACATTAAATTACGCACGTTCTTCAGCGTGCTGACTGGCCCCATGGTGCGGCGATCCAGGAATGGGAGGAACGGGTAATCCGAGGGGAAGAAAGCATGTTGGCGAACAACGGGAAAGGCAGTCACTGCGGGGTTGGTCAGAACATAGGGGCGGTATGGATGCGATTGAATATCATTCAAGAACGCTATGTCGGCAAGCAAATAGACTTCCGGGTTCTTGACCGCCAGAACACGGCTCGAATAGATGCCATACCGATAATATAGATCCGTCTGCGCCGCCTCGAGAAGGTGATGCCACCCATCCAAGTGGACTTGCGCCGCGCGAGTGGTTAGATCTTGGGTTTCCGACGCAGGTCGCTGCAGCGTACCGTGCAGGTAGACATCTGGATGGCACGCCAACTGATCAAGAGTGGCACCTGGGCTCGGGTTGATAACGAGTGGTGTAACATGAATGTACTCAAAGGGCGGAAGAAGCGCAGAACCAATACCCATTTCGAGATAGCGTCCCCCGAAGGCACAAGTCCATCCGGAGACGGTCATCGAAGACGGGCATATCCCAAGTTGTGTATAAAGTATGAGGTTATGGCCCGAAAAGTCAACCACGCCATCCATGTTCTTGTCGACGAGAAACTGAAAGCCGAGGGAAGGATCAGTGATCGGTCCGTTCATCTCCCACAGAAAGTACGTGGCGTCTGACGTAGCACAAGCATAAAAGTGGATCAGATCACCGCCGGGTGTTGTTGCAGCTGAGTCGCCGCGGTTACCATACGCAATCGGAATAGCACCTTGCCAGTCACTTGGATTACCATCTACCTGGATTTGACAGGATTTGGAAATCAGCGGCAAGTAAATACGAAAAGTATCCAGGGCCTTGCGCGGCGATGGCGTTGAGCCAGAAACAGGCAATGGCTTAAGACGCGTTGGAGTAGAGCTTGGCGCGCCAGCGGAAACACTCGGTTGCCGAGCGGCGAGGCTCATGGTGACGAGAACAAGACTGATGAGCAATACTACACGGAAGATCAAGAATAAAGTACGCATTGTCAGCTCCTTTCTCAGAAAGCACATCTACTTGAAGTTGGACTTGGGTGAAGCTGCGAACGCCCACCTACTGATTGAACCACACCTCGTACACCGCGTCGCCGTAGCGCAACACCATCTCACCGGAGCCAAAATCCGAATGTGCCCACGCGCTGTCCACGCGCGATGTTGTATTATGCGATTTCATCCATCTTCCCGTTCCGTCATTTACGTACAACGAAGAAATACAGCCAGAACAGAACCGGAAAAAGGATTATCAATACTCCGCCGAGAATGAATCCAATACTTCCCGGCGCATCTGCGTTGAGCAGAACCGCATCCTTTGGATTCTGCGGATTGTAGAATACCTGCACCAAACCGGCTTTTACGGTCTCACTGAGGACATGCTGCGCATCCTCTTCATTCTGGCTTGAGACGTTTCCAAAAGCAATTCGACTGGACTGGTGACGCACGCCATTGACCAGGTATTCATATTCAACGGTCGGGCGATACCACGTTTGGCGGCTGTGCGTTTTGCCACTTTTGACAACCTGCTCTTTGACCTCAGCCGACAACGCCTTGCCTTGTACACTCGGCCAACTTGCGCTCGCCCGTACCCGGATGCGTTGACGCAAACCATAAAACACAAGACTTGCGCCGATCAGTAGGATCGGTCCAAAAAACAAGAGCATGATTTGAAACTCAGTAGACATGGAGTTCTCCTTTTGTCAGAGCCACTCAACTACTGACTGAACCACAACTCGTACACCTGGTCGCCGTACCGTAACACCATCTCGCCGGAACCAAATTCCGAATATACCCACGCGCGGTCCACGAGCGGGTAACGGCTCAACTGAATCGGCACCTCTAGCCACCTGACAGTTTTAGAAATGGGACACTGATTAAACACAGATAATACAAAATCAGTGAAAATCAGTGTGAATCAGTGTCCAAATGAAACTGCCAAGGGCAAAGTGTCGGATGGCTAGTCGGCACATCGTTGACCGTCGGCTTGACATTCCAACCGGTGACAAAGCGACCAATCGTCGGCGACTCGAAAGTGATGACGCCACGCGAAGCGTGCGCCGTGACGCGCGAATATTTATGCAATCGCCTTCATAATCTCCGCGACCAATTCCGAGTTGCTTGCCCCTTGCGAATCCAACTTCGTCTCTTTCACGATTTTCCCATCCTTGAGAAAGACGATGCGCTCGGCGTACGCGGCGAGGCGCGGATCGTGCGTCACCATCAAGACCGCACGCCCCCATGTCTTGACGACCTGCTGAAGCAGTGCGGCGATTTCATCCGACGATTTGGTGTCCAAATTTCCCGTCGGTTCGTCGGCGAGCACAAGCACGGGTTCGGTAATCAACGCGCGTGCAATCGCGACGCGCTGCTGCTGTCCCGCCGAGAGTTGATCGGGACGACTGCGTAATCGTTCGCCGAGTCCAACTTTTTTCAACCACTCGATCGCTTTTTGTTTTGCTTGCGCTGGACGCGTGCCATCGAGCAAGAGCGGCAGCGCGGCATTTTCGACGGACGACAGAATCGGAATGAGGTTGAAGAATTGGAACACGAATCCGATTTTGCGGCGGCGCAGTTTCGTGATCACGTTGTCGGACATTTTGGCAAGCGGCTGACCCTCGATGCTTACGCTGCCGTCGGTCGGGCGATCCAACCCGCCGAGCAGATGCAACAGGGTGGACTTGCCACAACCGCTCGGTCCCATCACGGCAACAAATTCGCCCGCGTTGACACTGAGATTGACGTGATCGAGCGCGGTCACGGCAGTATCGCCTGTGCCGTACACTTTGGTTAGATTTTCGGCTTGAATGAGTGACATGGTAACTCCGATTTTCGATTTATGATTTTCGATCTGATGCTACTCCACATTCGGCAAGATGTCAAAGTAGGGGCGAGGCATTTGCCGTAATCACTTGGTCGAGTTGATGGTTTCGTCAACGCGAAAACAGATTTGCCAAGAGATCGGAATCGCGCAAATGCCTTGCCCCTACGCGCGCGTTGCGAAATTTCTTGTTCCCTGCTAACTGTGCTACAATGAAAAACCGTTCCCTACGACATTTGTTCTTCAACCGATTATCAATGCGAATTCTGATCCGTCTCCTCGAATCACTCAACGCTTATCGCGGGCAACTTGCCGCGCTCGTCTTGCTCGTGCTGGGCGTCACCGCGACTTCGCTCGTCACACCGTCGCTGATCCGCCGCGCGATTGACGATGGTCTCGCGCAAAATCATCCCGCCGCGCTCGGTCAATTTGCGCTGCTCATCGTCGGCGTTGGGTTACTGCGCGCGCTGTTTGGCTTTGCGCGGCGTTACACTGCCGAATGGCTCATCAATCGCACGGGGAACGATTTCCGCAACGCGATGTACGACAAGATTCAGCGGCTGTCGTTCAGTTATCACGATTCGGCGCAGACGGGGCAATTGATGAGTCGTTGCACGGAAGACATCAGCGCGCTCTCGCGGTTCGTCGGGCAGGGCGCGGTCGAGTTGATCCAGATCGTTTCGCTCTTCGCAGGCATTTTGTTTCTGCTTTTCAGCGCGAGTCCGACGCTGACACTCATTGGCTTGAGTCCGATCATCGTACTGACTTTTGTGACGGTTCGCTTGGGGCAAATCGTCAGTCCGATGTTTCTGCGCGTCGATCAAACGCTCGGCGATCTCTCGTCCACCTTGCAAGAAAATCTGAGCGGCGCGCAAGTCGTCCGCGCGTTCGCGCGCGAAGAATTCGAGAAGGGAAAATTCGGGAACGCGAATCGCAAACTGTACGATGCGCAGGTGCGCGTGGTGAGCAATTGGGGCTTTTACATGCCGACGATGTCGTTGTTCATCATGCTTTCGACCGCGCTGATTCTCTGGT
>Ga0315274_10014212_pt1 | contig 11294 bp, 7 predicted proteins | sample YL17G02_20_MG_FD_203700 | JGI IMG/M metagenome (GOLD analysis project Ga0315274, IMG submission 203700) | Sediment microbial communities from Yellowstone Lake, YNP, Wyoming, USA - YL17G02_20 | ecosystem: Environmental > Aquatic > Freshwater > Lake > Sediment | place: USA: Wyoming | collected...
GATGAGCTGGTCTTTAAAACCAAGGAACTAGACAACCTGACCGGGGCCGTCGATGAAGGGAAAGAAAAACTCGAGGAGTTTCTTTCGTCTTTTCAGAAGAAAAAAGCGAAGGCCGTGACTCCTCATGAAGTTCCCGCGCTCTTCCAGGAGGGGGAGGAGTCGGCCTCAACAACGAAGGCGGAGCTCCCGCCCTGGGCGAGCGGGATGAAAGAGGCGCTTCCTCCGTCGGGCGATCTAGAGAAGAGAGAGGAGACGGAGACAGAGGGGGAGATCGAGGCAGAGCAGCCGTCGACCCGCCCCGAATGGACAACCGATTCAGGGATCGGAATACCGGAGAAAGTGACCCAGGTGGCCCTGCCTTTCGGCGATACCGCCGTCCCGGCGACAGGAGAGGAGAAAGAGGAAGTGGCCGAAGAAGAAGAGACAGAAGAAGCCGGAACAGAGGCCCGCCAGCGGGCCGGCTTTTCCCTGAAGCTCAAGTCCAAGCTCGTCGACCTGGTCTTCATCACCGCCCTTTGGATCATCACCCTCTGGTTCACGGCTCAGGTGATCGGCGTGTCCTTCCTTCGGGTCATCGTGGGCTCGCCCGTTCCGGTGCTGGCCCTCTACTTCATCCTTCTCCTGCTGTATTTCTTTCTGTTCCTCTACTTTTTGGGGGAAACCCTGGGAGACCACTACTTCTCGGAAGAAGATTAGCCCCGCCTTAAAGAAGCGCGAAATCGTCGCCCAGAAACCTCTTTCGGGCCTGTTCGTCCGCCGCGATCTGGCCGGGGCTTCCCTCGATCAGCACAGCCCCCTCGTCTAAGATGTACGCCCGGTCGGTAATCCGGAGCGTGTCGCGGACGTTGTGGTCGGAGATGATGATTCCGATGTCCCTTTCCTTCAGGCGGAGCAGGATCTTCTGGAGCTCGATGATGGTCAGGGGGTCGATGCCCGTGAACGGCTCGTCCAGGAGCAGGAATTTGGGCTTCAGGACCAATGACCGGCAGATCTCGAGTTTCCGGCGTTCTCCTCCGCTGAGGCTGTGGGCCGACTGCTCGGATAGAGAGAAAAGGCCGAGCTCCTCAAGGAGATCATGGGAGAGCTTCTCTTTTTCCTCGTCCTCATAGGGGAGGAGCTCGAGGATGAGCCGGAGGTTGTTCTCCACCGAGGCCTTAAGGAAGACCGAGTTCTCCTGCGGGAGGTAGGTGATGCCGAGGCGGGCCCTCTCCGGGGTCGCGCGCCGGGAAATGTCCTCATCGTCGAGATAAATGGTGCCCTGGTCCGGCTTGACCAGGCCGACGACCATCTGGAAAGTCGTCGTCTTGCCGGCGCCATTCCGGCCCAGAAGCCCGATGATCTCGCCAGACTGAACGCGGATATTGACCCTCCGGACGACCTCCCGGCCGCCGTAGCTCTTGGTCAGGTTTTCCGAGCGCAGGACCGGCATTGAGAGATGTGACCTCGTCGGCTAGAATACTAAGGTCTATCCGTAGGCCTGTCAAGGAAGCGTCGGCTCTAACCTTGCAGGCCGGCCAGCCTCCGGCGGGCATCCTCGACTTCCGGCCGGCCGGGGTCGGCGTCCTTCCAGAGGTCGAGGAATTTCCGGTAATGTTCGATGGCTCTGGCCATATCCCCCTTTTGTTCACAAATTGTTCCCAGCAGATAGAAGCTCCTGGCGTAAACATCCCCGCAATCAAGCCGGCCTACGGTAAGACCTGTAATTTTATGATATGTCTCTGCCTCCTTGTCCAGGTTCCCCGCTAAGTGATAGGCCAGCGTCAGGGAATCCAGGAATTCGGCATCCTTGGCCGGAGGACCGAATGATTCAAGGGCTAAGGCGCTGTCCAAATATTCGATGGCTTTGGAATATTTTTTTCTCTCAATTTCCATGAGACCCATCAAATGATGATGATATCTTATCCCCTTCTTGAATAATCCTTTCTCGATGATCTGCTTCAGCTCGCTCGCCGTCTCTTGGGCTCTATCCATGGCTTTCATCTCGATATAAACGCGGGCCCTTAAATACAGAGCTCTTCTCTTCCCTTCCAGGTATCCCGCCCTCTCTGCGCTTTCCCAAACGGCTTGGCAGTGTTTCAGAGCCTCTTCGAAATCTCCCGATTTGAGACAGGAATAAGCCAATCCGGTAGAGAACAGGGATTTCCACAGAGGCTGGCCGAGCATATCGGCCAGGCCGGCGCCCTGCTTGCAGATGCTCTTTGCCTTCTCGTATTTTCCCTGCAATACCCACAGATTTCCCAGACGGCCGAGCCCGATCCCACGGGCTGCCGGTTCCCTTGCCTGAAGAAGCTTCTGGTATTCTTCTTCCGCCCTTGCCGGCTCTCCTTGGTAGAGGTAAATATCTCCTTTGGTCAATAGATTTTCGTAGTTATCGGGATCAAGAAGAAAGGCTTTGTCCACCTCGGCCATGGCCGACCCTAGCTCCCCTTGATGGGTGAAATTCTCGGCTAAACTCAGACGGATCTGGGCATTATCTGAAAAGCTTCGAATATAGTCCTCGAGGACCTGCCTTGCCTTATCATTAAGTTCCTTAGCCTGATATGAGTAAGAAAGCTGGGTATAGCTGGGAACGAATTCGGTCCTGTTCCGAACACACGCCTCGTATCTCTCGATCGCCTGATCCCATTCCTCCAACTGATAATGGATAAGAGCTAGATTATGGTTGGCCGTGGTGTTGTCCGGATAAAGCGTGATCAACTTGCTGAAAGCTGCAATGGCCTGGCCATAGGTTTCTTCGGAATCAGCATAGAAACTCCCCTGGATTTGATAGCGCTCCGCTTCGGAGAGGCGGTCAACCAATTCCAGGGCCTTCTGCATGAATTTCTCTCTGTCGGAAAAGAGAAAGAGATTGTTATAGCTCATCGCCATCGACCGATAGGCCATGGCGAACCCGGGGTCGATCTCGACGGCTTTTTCCATGAGCTGGATGCTGCGGCGAGAATCCCCGCTGTTGTGATATTTTCTCCCTTCGCTGTAAAACTTGTAGGCTTCTGGAGAGCTCGTCGTAATCTTTCCGATTTCCCGGTCGATGTCGGCGGCGATTTGCTGGTCAGAGAGTCTAAAATTGGCTTTGATCTTCCGGGTCAGCTCATCCACCATGGAGAAGATGCTTCCTTCGCCTTTTCCGGCGACAGACTCCGACGCGACGAGTTCACCCGTGCGCGCCTCCTGCAGCATGACGTTGATCCTGAATTCATCGCCCGCCCTGGCGTAGGCTCCCTGCAGGAAATGGTTGACTCCGCCCAGGCTGGCGACTTGTTCCAGGACTTCCGATGAATAGGTCTCCGCCTCGAGTTCGTTCAGCTGGCGGAGGATGTTGACGAGCTTGTCTTCACTCAGGATCCTGATGTACTTCGACTGGGTGAGGTCGGCGATCATCAAATTGGACAGCATCGTCCGCCAATGATCCAAGCTTTTGTCCCCGGTGTTGTTTTTGAAGTACATGATGGCCAGCGAGGGCTTGCCCGACGGAACAGGCCCTGTTTTTTTCCGGGGCAGAAGCCGCCAGACGGCCACCGCGATCAATAGGAGAAAAAGAGCGGCGAGAGCGGGAATCCGAAGCTTCTTCAGGCTGAACTTGACGGTGATTTCCCTCGAAGTGAGGGGTTTCCGGCTGGGGATGATTCTCTGGGTTGTCGGTATTCCCTGGCCGATGCTCTCCAGCTCGGAGCGCACTTCTCCGGCGCTCTGATACCTTTTCTCTTTGTCTTTTTCCAGGCAGCGGAGGATCAGGCGGCTGAGGTCCTCGGGAATCTGCGCATTGAACTGTCTTGGGTCTTTTGGGATTTCGCTCTTGTGTTTGACGCCGACGGTGAAAGGCGTGTCGCCCTCGAAAGGAACCCGCCCCGTCATCATTTCGTAAAGGATGATGCCGAGCGAATAGATGTCCGAACGCTGGTCGATATCCTTTCCTTCCACCTGTTCCGGAGACATGTACTCCGGCGTACCGATCATGATTCCCGCGCCCGTGATCCCTTTAACCCTGAGTGACCTGGCGATCCCGAAATCCATGACCCGGACCGTCCCCTCCCGGTCGATCATGATGTTCGAGGGCTTCAAATCCCGGTGGACCACGCCCAGCCGGTGCGCTTCGGCCAGCCCCTCACAAACCTGTTTGGCCAGGCTGATGGCCGTCCCGACACCCAGCTGTCCGCTCATCCGGATCATGCTCTTCAGGTCTTCGCCGGCTATATATTCCATGGTGATGAAATACGAGCCCGCTTCCTTCCCCAGGTCATACATCCGGCAGACATTCTTGTGAGAGATGTCCCGGGTTATCCTGAGCTCGTGGCAAAATCTTTCGATCGTCTCCTGATCGGCCGAGATTTCGGGCTTGATCAATTTTAAGGCGACCTTGGCATTGACCTCTGTATCGAGCACCTTATAGACTCTTCCCATCCCCCCTCTGCCCAGCTCTTCGATGACCTGGTATCTTCCGGCAAAGATGGAGCCTGTGGTCAGTTCCTTGACCGGAGTCTGGAGCGTCTGGGTAGGAGAAAAAGAGGTCTTCGAGGGAGGCCCGAGCTGGCTCCCGCAGGCGGCGCAGAAGAGGGATGTATCCAGGTTATCCTGATGACAGCTTGCACACTTGACGGCCAACGTTGATCCCTTGAAATTTAGCTGGCCAGAGAATATCAATATCAAAATCAATAGTCAACTGGAACAGCTTCCTTTTTTGCCGGGAAGAGGCCGCTTAAAATGATCCCGCAATTTGGGCTGTTACCGCAAAAACCAGGCGTTGAGAAAAGCAACTCTGCCGGCTAAAATGATATGGGCATTGTCAGGCCCATGAAGGAAAGATGGACCTCCAGCTCTGAAATTCTTAAGCCAATGCAAACAATAAAGCAGGTTATCAGCGCCTCCCGCCGGACTGACCTCGTCGCCTTTTTCCCGGACTGGCTGGCAGATGCCGTTCGGGAGAAAAAGGCAGAGGTCCAGGGGCCGTCGGGCCGTGTCTATACCGTCGACCTCAGCCCGGAAAGCGTTCATACGTTCGTCCTCTGGTCGAAGAGCTTCGAGAACCTCATCGCCAACGTGAGCGGCCTCCAGGACGGGCTCCGGGAATACGACCAGCTCTACTTCCATTTCACGATCACGGGGATGGGCGGGACGCCGGTCGAAAAAGAGGTCCCCTCGCCGCAGGCCGCTCTCCGGCAGCTCGAACCGCTTCTCGCTCTGGCCGGACGTCCCGAGCGCATCTCCCTGAGGTTCGACCCCGTGATCTACTGGCTGGAAAAGGACAAAATCAAGACGAACCTCAGGTTCTTTGAGGAACTGGCCGGGAGAGCCGCCGAATTGGGGATCCGGAATATCCGGTTCAGCTTCGCTCAGTGGTACGGCAAATCCAAGCGCCGGGCGGAGAAGCTGGGCTTCCCCTATGTGGACCCACCCCTAGAGGAAAAAAGGAACGACGCCTTCTATCTTTCGACAGTCGCCCGGTCACACGGGCTGAGCCTGTATTGCTGCAGCCAGGATTTCCTGGCCGATATCCCGGGGATCCGGCCCTCGGCCTGCATCGATGGCTGGCTGCTCCAGGAATGCCATCCGGAGGGTGCCCCTGTTTCGATTACGAAGGACAAGACCCAGAGACGGGAATGCCGCTGCACGGAGTCGGTGGACATCGGGAGCTACGCCCAGACTTGTCCGCACAGCTGTGTGTACTGTTATGCCAACCCCAAAGTCTAGATGCCCAGGGACAGCCTTTCGGCCAGGGCGGGGGGGAGCCTTTCGGCCAGGATCTTCCGCTGGGCTTCCTCGATGTTGTAGTCAAGCCGGTGGAACTTGATGATCCGCGTCTCCGAGTCGTAGATGGCGCAGGAAGCGCGGGGATTCCTGTCCCGCGGCTGGCCGACCGAGCCCGGGTTGATGAGGTAGCGGACGCCCTTCTCGAGCTTCACTTCGTTCGACTCGCCCTCGATGAAGGTCCCTTCGACGATACTGTCTTTCTCCACGTAGACGAAGGGGAAATGAGTATGGCCGAAAAAGCAGAGCGGAGTCTTGATATGGTCGAAGGCCTCGGCGGCGTCAAACTCCCCGAAGATGTAGTAGTCCTCGTCGAACGGCGCGCCGTGGCAGATGGTGATCGTGTCGTGGAGGAATTGCGGACCCTGCTTCTGACGGAAGAGGAAGTTGTAGTTCTTCTTCAGAATTTTCTCTTTGGTCCAGAAAATGGCCGAGGCGGCGATGGGATTGAACGTCTCGATGGAGTCCAAGCCGCAGACGGCCTTGTCGTGGTTTCCGCGGATTATAGAGAGGGGCTTTAGGGTCTGGATCTTCTGGATGATCTCGTTGGGCGAAGCTCCATAGCCGACCATGTCGCCCAGGAAGATGTAATGGTCGATCTTCTTCTTCTGGATGAACTTGAGCACGACCAGGAAAGCTTCCTGGTTCCCGTGGATGTCCGCGAAGATCAAGTAGCGCATGGGTTCTAGGCGCCTCCCAGCGTGGAAGAGTGGAACAATTTATGAGCTCGGTAGGAACTCCGGACCAGCGGACCGGCGGCGACATCCCTGAACCCGAGCGCCAGCGCTTGCCCCCCCATCGTCCCGAATTCTTCAGGGGTGTAGTAGCGGCTGACCGGAGGGTTTTGTCGCGAGGGCTGCAGGTATTGTCCGATGGTCAGAAGATCGCAGTCAACACTCCTCAGGTCCGATAGCGTCTGTTCGACCTCGGACTCGGTTTCTCCGAGCCCGACCATGAGTCCGGATTTGGTCAGCGCGCCCAGCTTCTTGGCCGTTTCGAGGACGCCGAGTGATCGCCGATAATTCCCGAGATGGCGGTTGATACGGGGATAGCCTGGTTCGGTCGTCTCCAGGTTATGGTTGAGGACATCCGGCCCCGCAGCGATGACTATGGCGAGCGCTTCTTCGCTCCCCTGGAAATCAGGGACGAGGACTTCCACTTTCGTCTGTGGCCGAGTCTCTTTGATGGCCCGGACGGTCTGGGCAAAGGTCCAAGCACCGCCGTCGGGGAGGTCGTCGCGGGTGACTGAGGTGACTACCGCATAGTCGAGCCCCAGGGAAGCGACGGCTTCAGCTACTTGCGAGGGCTCTTCCCCGGACACACCAACCGGCGCTCCTTTCTTAACGGCGCAGAAGCCGCACTGCCGGGTGCAGGTATCGCCGAGTATGAGAAACGTCGCCGTCCTGGCCGTCCAGCATTCGGCGATGTTGGGACACTTGGCGCTCTGGCAGATGGTATGGAGGTGTTTTTTTTCTAGGATTTTGGCAACTTCAAAGAAGCTCCCGTGGGCAGGGAGCTTAACCTTCAGCCAGGAGGGTTTGGGCGGGCGGACGGGCCCGTCCGTCGGGGCAGACTCCCGACTCTGGTTGATGGATGCCTGGATGTTTGACAAGTCCCCTGTCTATCAGACCTGGGAAGATCGAAATCGTCTAATATTCCAGTTCGCGTTCCCGCTTCATCCGCCGCCGCATGCGCTTGCGGGCTTGAGCTTCTTTCATCCGCTTTCTCTCTCCGGGCTTGAAGTACACGGAGTGCTTCTTAATCTCCTTGATGATAGCTTCCTGTTGGACCCTTCTCTTGAACCGCCGGAGAGCGCTCTCTATGGATTCTCCTTCGTCAATAACGATAAAAGCCAATAAATTTCACCTCCTTTATTGGCAGGTCGAATAGGGGATTTATACCCGAACGCCCCCTTAAAGTCAAGAAAAGGCTCGGGGCATGGGATTCGTCAGCCCGCTCGTTTCCCCAGCGAGGAAACTCGCTCCGCATCCTCCTTCACTCTTCTCTCCTTTCAGTCGAGAAACCGTGCCCGCTCAGTCGTCCACGGACTTCCTCACCCATACCCTTCGCCTTGACCAATAGAAGAGAACCATGCCCGCTCTCCTCCGGAAAATTATGGGGACACAATACTTAATTCAGAGCGGACAAAGGCATTTTTCAGAATTAAGTTTTGTGTCCCCATAATTTTCCTGGCTTCAGCTTCCGGCATCATCCTGCGGTGGCAAAAGCCCGCGAACACGATCTGCGACTATTGATTCGGGATGACGGCGGTGGCGGAGGCCACTGCGCCGCGGCCGGTCTCGAGGTTCCTGATAACCAGGCGGCACTTGTAGAGTCCTGGGGATAGGGAAAAAGAGGCGACATACGAGAAATTCTCTCCTGCGAACTCGGTTTTCCGCCGCTGTTCCCTTTTGAGTGTGACGATGTTTTCTTTCTCATCGAAAACGATACTGATGATCTCGACCTTGCCCGCCAGAATCTCCTGGATTTTGTTTAGAGGGACCTCGGCGGCCAGGCAGAGGTTCCCTTTTCCATCGGGAGAGTACGGGAGGATGGCGAGAGGGAAGCGGACCGGAGTCTGGAACAGAGGCTCGTTGCTCAGGGCCAGGTCCACGAGGTGGAGCATCCTTTCGAGGCCGTTATATTCCTTGAACGGCTTGGGATTAAAGTACCCCTTCTGGGCATGGACCTTGCAGCCGGGCTTTGTGACTTCGACCTTGATCTTATGATAAGCACCGTCCCACTTGTCGTCGACATAGTAGCCTAGGACGTAGTAGCAGCCGGTGAGGTCCTGGATCTTCTCGATATGCTGTCGGTAATTGTTGATATTGCCGAAGTACTTGCCGCCCGTAGCGCTGGTCATCTTCTGAAGAGAAAAAACTCCAAGCATCCTGGTGTCTGTCTTTATTCCCGATCCGAGCTCCATGGTGTCAAGGGCATAGATGGCGCAATTGGCGGACCCCATCTCCTTGAGCATTTCCTCAAACTTCTGGCGCAGCAAGCTTTCCCCCCAGCTTGCGTATTGACTCGCCTCACTTGACGTCGCGGCAGAGGCTATTGCTGCTGACTCGGCTCCGGTCGCGCCAAAGGGCGCCTGAATCCCGTAGAGGAGTGAATAAGGAACGCCGGACGAGAAGAGAATGACGTGTTTATGGCCTGGTATATATCTCAGGGCCTTGGCCAGGTCGCTCAACTTCTGGCCAAAATTAAAAACTTGAACTCGGCTATCCTCGGCTGTTTGGATCTTCGCGGCAAAAGCACTTTTCGCGGGCGCGCTCTGATCCGACCATTCGCTGGCGTCAAGGGCTTTTTCCCCCGTGACCGATCGCCAGTATTCTTCTTCAAAATTTTCGGCTCTTCCTATGACCTGCTCGATGCCGAATCCTTTCACGGCTTCACGAGCCTTCTGATGATCGGTTGTCAGGTATTCATGAAGCTTCAGGCTTTTCATAGCCGAGTAGGAGAGCACGCCGACTTCATCCTGAGGCTGAAGCTGAGTGTCGATAAAATGGAGCGCCGCTTCTCTTGCTTTTATAATACCCTTGGCATTGCTATAGGCAAAATCGAAGAACAGGAAGAATTTGCGGGGCATAAGCCCGCGGGCCGGCAGGGCCGGAGTCTCTATGACTTCAGGCTGCGCTTCCTCTTCTTGTGAAGGGAGCGAAAGGACGTGCCTCTCGAATTCCGTAATCGGCTTCTTTTGCCCTTCATCATAGATGAGGAAATCGTCTTTGCTCAGGTCGATGGCGGGATTTCCTTTTTTATCAGTCACATAGACTTGGATCAGCTTAACCGTGACTTTGACTTCGTGGCGGAGTTGAGTTTGTTCTTGGTGGTCAGAAAAAGCGGGCTTGTCCGACCGAAGATAGGGGCCTGCCAGAACAAGGAAGGCGACGGAGATACCCAAGAGCAGCTTTCTCATCCCCCGAAAACACTCCGCCTTATTTTAGGCCGTCTTCACCCGGGCGTCAATATCCTCGGGTTGCGGCCTACGACTACTGGGCCGCTATGACGGCGGTGGCGGAAGCGACGGCGCCCTTTCCGGTCTCGAGGTTTCGGATGATAAAGCGGCACTGGTAAGTGCCCGGAGCCAGAGCAAACGATCCGCCAAAAGAGACCCGCTCTCCGGAAAGGGCAGAAACCTTTCTCTGGCTCTTCTTAAAAGCGGCGATGCCTTCCTTTTCATCAAAAATGACGGTGACCATCTCGACCGGGCCCGTCATGATCTCCCGGATTTCATCGATGGGGACCTGGGCGGCCAGACAGAGGTTGGCCTTTCCGCCGGGCGAGCAAGGCACGACCTCCAGGGGAAAGCGAAACGGCGTCTGAAAAAGAGGCTCCTCGCTCAAGGCTAGGTCAACGAGATGGAGCATCCTCTCGAGGTCATTGCATTCCTTGAAAGGCTTGGAGTTGAAATATCCCCTCTGGGCGAGGACATTGCAGCCCGGCCGGCTGACCTCGACCTTGATCTTACGGTAGGCGCCGTCCCCCGTAGCGCTGACATAGTAGCCCAGGACGTAGTAGCAGCCGGTGAGCTCCTGGATCTTCTTGACGTGCTGTTCGTAGTTGTTGATGTTGCCGAAGTATTTCCCGCCCGTAGCGCTGGTTATCTTTTGGAGAGAGGAGGCGCCCTGCATCCTCAAGTCGCTGTCGATTGTCGCGGACAGTTCCTGCGTGTCGAGGGCATATATGGTGCAGTTGGCCGCACTCAGCTCCTTGAGCATGTCCTCGAATTTCTGCTGCAGCCAGAACTCTCCCAACTCTTCGACTCCGATCTTGCCAAAGGGGGACTGGACTCCATAGACGAGGGAATAGGGGACTCCCGAGGAGAGCAGGACGACGACTTTATGACCAGGGACATATCTCAAGGCTTTGGCCAACTCCATCATTTTCATGGCGAAGTTGTTGGCCTGCATCTTGCTCTCTTGCCGGTTTTGCGCCCAGCCCCACTCTCGCTCTTCGCCATAGATCTCTTTAGGGTCGAAAACGGATCCCGCCCGCGTGGCCTCGGCCGGGTTCGCAAATGCCTTGGCCTGCCAATATTGCGCCTCAAAGTTCTCCGCCCTTCCGGAGATCGACTCCATCCCGATTCGCTTGATGACATCGCGGACTTTCTTGTGGTCGGTTGTCAGATACTCATGCATCTTTAGGCTTTTTATGGCGGAGTAGGAAAGGAGGCTGATTTCATCCGTCGGCTGAACCTGGTTATCGATGAAATGGATGGCCGCTTTCCTGGCCTTTTCGAGGCCGATGCCGTTGTTGAAGGCGAAGTCGAAGAGAAGAAAGAACTTCCGCGGCATCAGCTCCCGGGCCGGCTCTTCGGAGGCTTCCGGCTGAGCTTCTTCCTTTGATGAGGGGAGAGAAAGGATGTGTTTCTCGAATTCTGTGATCTTTTGTGGCTTCCCCTCATCAAAGATCAAGAAATCATCCCCGGTTAAGTCTACGACCGGATTCCCTTTTTTATCAGTCACATAGACTTGGACGAGCTTCAGGGTGACCTGGACTTCGTACTGGAGCTTCGTCTCTTGCTTTTTGTCCTGGGCGATGGAATT
>Ga0315274_10014213_pt1 | contig 11293 bp, 10 predicted proteins | sample YL17G02_20_MG_FD_203700 | JGI IMG/M metagenome (GOLD analysis project Ga0315274, IMG submission 203700) | Sediment microbial communities from Yellowstone Lake, YNP, Wyoming, USA - YL17G02_20 | ecosystem: Environmental > Aquatic > Freshwater > Lake > Sediment | place: USA: Wyoming | collected...
GTCCGCTGGTCGCGGTCAGGTCGGTGGTGGCCAAGTCCACCGTGACGGGCAGGTTCCCATCATCGCCCCGCACGACGCCGATGATCACCGCGCCCACATCTTCGGTCAGGGCCGGATAGTTGATGATAGGGGAGGGCGGGGGATAACTGGGGAAACGGAATTGGATTCCAGAGTCGTTGTCGGCGATGGACACCGTGGCGGTTGCGCGCGCACCCAGGACCGCTCCCCCGGTGGGATTGTTCAGGGTGACGCGGAGGGTCTTGGTGCCGTCGGCGAAGCCGTCGTTCAAGACCGGTACCACAATGGTCTGGTTGGTTTGGCCGGCGACGAAGGCCAACGTCCCGGAGACCGGCGTGTACTTCATTCCGGCCACCGCGGTGCCGTCAGCGGTGGCGTAGTCCACGCGCACCTCCGTGTCGCGATCACCTTGGCGCTGGACCGTGAGCGTCACCGCCCCGGCGGCTTCGTTCACACTGATGCTGCTGGCGGTGAATTCGAGGGTGGGCTGGGCCAGGCCAGGGCCGACGGCGGCCAGCAGCCACCCCAGGACCGTTGCCAATCCGCTCGCCCGGCCGCTCAGGATGGTTCTGCTCAGGATGGTTCTTGCGATGTGTGTTTTCATAGTAGGAGTAATCAGGAAAAGCTCGGAAAGGTTACAGACCGGTCACCCGGGCCGCCTTTCCCTTCGAGGATGTAGCCATTCACTTCCGTCTTGCCGCCTTGAGTGGCGTCGATGCTGCTGACTTCCACGCGAGCCACCAAGCCCGCGTGGAAGTTGTGCGGTTATGGATGGCGCGATGGGCCTCGGGGGCCTGCTTCAGCGCACCCACCCGCCGCTACACGGATTTCAGTAGGTGATACTTGCCTCCATCGTGGCTTCGTAGGCCTGATTTCAAGGGAACCGGCACGTGCGGTTCCCTTGACTCGTGGTCACCTTGGGAAGGTTCAGGGCAGCGGCAACCCGCGTATTTCAGCGTCGATCTTCACGAGGCCGGGTCCGACGCCACCGGGAAACAAGGCCATACTGGTGATGAAAAGGCTCGTGCGCTCACCCTTGCCCGTGCCGAAGGCCACACTGCCCGGAGTATCGACGTTATCGACCGCCGTCGCGATGACCCTGCCAGGACTGCCCGTCAGGGCTCAGCCGCATAACGACATTGTGCGAGGGCATCGGCAGGTAAAAGTTGCCATGGACGTCAAGGGCGATGCCGTCGGCCCCTGGGGGGCAGGGGCCCTGGATACGGTGCGGGAACGTACACAGCAATCTCAATTGCGCCCGGCTTGCCGTTACGCCTCACCGGAACCTTCGCCACGATGCCAAGCTCCGTATTGACTACGTATAACGTGCCGTGGTGATAAGCGATGCCGTTGGCGCCGATCGGGGCCGGAATGCCCGGGATCTGGCCCAATCCAGAAAGCAGTTCGTGCCGCAGCCACAACTCTGCCGTTCCGCCTCGCGGAATGACCCAGATGCCGCCCTGCCCAAACCAACCGACACTCCCATAATCGATCAGAGGCGGATCAAACGAGAATGATTCGGTGACAAACAGGTTGCCTTTCTGATCGAACGCCAGGGCGTTCGGACAGACGATGTTCTCAGTGCCCGGCAGGCGGATCGCCTGGCCGTCGCGGTCCACACGGTACACCCCGGTGTTGGGCCACGTGCCCCGGGCCACGTAAAGGTTGCCAACGGCGTCCACGGCCAAGCCGACGGCTCCCGGCGTGCCGAAGTCGATGAGCACTGATTTCTGGCCCGAAGGTGTGAATTTCCAGATCTCGCCGCGAGTGCCGAAGCCGCCTCCGATGCTGACATAAACGTTCCCTCTCTTGTCAACGGCCACCCCCTCGGGAGACTCCCCCGCAGCAGCATCAAATGGGATGTAGGCTGGAAAGGCGCCGCCAGCCGCCCTTGCGCTGCTGCCGACCAGTGAACCCATCGCCACCAGGAGGGCGGCGAGGCATACCTGACGCAAAATCCCACCTTTCAGCGGGCGATCTATTAACGTTTTCATACTGGTAAACTTTCTTCTTGTTGGTTCTTTGTTGTTTTGTTGTGCGGCGTTTTCAGCGGCCCGGAAGCGCTTGGTTCGTCGCCGATGCAACCCGCATCGGCCGCGCTTCCAGTCCACCGGCCGTACTGGAGGTAATCAGGAAAAGCTCGGAAAGGTTACAGGCAGATCAGTCTTCCCTTTGGAACGTCCGCTCCTGGATCCAGCGCACGTCCGGGTTGCCCGGACAGGGATTGCCCTCGATCGTCCTGAGAATCGGGTGGTTCCGAACCAGCCGTGGCGTGGTGCGCGGGTCCCGCCATTTGCGGGGTTCAGCGTGGCCATCGGCAAAGCTGAGGTTCCCCGCGCCGTTGTGGTAACTGCCGGGGTAGCCCACCAGCTGATACAAGGCCGGATTGGCTTCCCGAAATCCATACGGAGGGACCAGGAAGTGGCTGTCCGTGACGGAGTCCTCCCGCTCATCCAGGAAGACGAAACACTGGGCCGGTCCCGGATTCCGAATGTCGTTCATTGTCTTGACCATGAGCCTCCACATCCATTCCGTCACCCAAGGGGGGCCGTTGACAGTTCGAGAAGGGTGATAAGTCCCGAGTTGCTCGTTCATGGAGATGCTCCGGGTGCGGGGAAGGCGCACGCCCTTGACGGTGCGGGTGCTCTTGTCCGCCGTACAGCGCCAGATTCCGGGCACGGCGTCGTAACGCGCGAGCGGGCTGCGCAGCAAAAAGGAAACGTCAGTGCTGTCCTCGGGCGGCACTTGCCCCTCGTCGGGCCCCGGAACGTCCAGGGTCAACCATCCCCGGACCCACGATTCCCAATCTGCCTCGGCGTAATAGCCGATGTTCATCGGGACGCGGTCCTGGTGGTCCTCCGGATACATCGTCCACGCCAGCGTCATCTGCTTCAGGTTGCTCAGGCAGCCGATCCCTTGGGCCTTGGCCTTGGCCTTGGAGAGCGCCGGCAACAGGAGGGAGGCCAAGATGGCAATGATGGCGATGACTACGAGGAGTTCGATCAAAGTGAAGGCTCGAACTGGATCACTGCACCTTGGTGGTTTCATGCCTTTCAGGTGTCGCACTTCGGTCTCAATGGTCACCCGCCCGCTGGTTTTCTTTGGCCTCGATTTCCTCCCACGAGGGCGCGTGCCAGAGCAACACCGTTCCCTCGCGGCTGGCCGCGAACAGCGTGCTGCCGTCCGGTGAAAAGCCGATGTGGACATACCGACCAGGCTCGCCTGGTAGCGCTGCCAAGTCACGGCCAGTCTCGACGTCCCAGAGTTGAACCGGGCTTTGAAGGCTGGTGCCGGAGCCGACCAAACGGCTTCCGTCGGGCGAGAAGGCCAGGTCGGACAAAGCGTTGCGGATGCCGGGACTCACGGACTTGGCTTGTCGGGTGCCCCTATCCCACAGCATCACCCGTCCGTTCATTCCCGCCGTGGCGAAGAATCTTCCGTCCGGCGAGAAGGCCACGTTGATCGCGCCGGGAGATTCACAGTCGAACGAAGCCTGTCTCTGTCCCGTCATAAGATCCCACCAGACCGCCGTCCCGTCTCGATATCCGATCGCCACCGTCCGTTCGTCGGGGGCGAAAGCCGGTTCCAGAACTTCCTTGAAGTCGTAGCCCAGCAGGCTCACCTCGTGCCACCCGGCCACGGACCAGGTCTTGAAGACGATGTTGCGGTTGGATTCGAGAGCCCCACAATTAAGCAGCGTGCTGCCAGGCGAAAACATAAGGCCGAAGACTACTGGTTTCGGGGCGAGAAGGTTCGTCACCAGCCGACGCGCCGGCAAATCCCACACCCGGACATTGCCGTTGGTGTCACCGAGGACAGCCCAGCGGCCGTCTCCCGAAAGCCGCAAGCTCATGTGGTTGCTGCCCATGAAGGACCATTGCTCTATCTGCTGCAGGGTCGTGCCATCCCACCCCCACCGCACGACTGCGCCCTCTGGCTGGCTGATGGTGAGAAGCGTCTTGCTGTCCGGGAGGAAGGCCAAACCCCAGAAATAGACCGCTGATGGCAAAACCTCATACGGCACCGGCGCCTTCCTCCTCGGGTCCCAATACCGCACCGAACCGTCCCTGCCGCCCGTCACAAGGTCCTTGCTCTCCGGAGGCCATGTGAGAGCCCAGACCTCGTCGGTATGCCCCTGGAACCGCCGCAACTCCTCGCCCCGAGTCAAATCCCATAGGCGAAGGGTTCGATCGGCGCTGGCCGAGGCCAGCGTTCGCCCGTCGGGGGAGAAGGCCAGGCCGAGAATTCGGCGACTGTGCCCGGCGAGTCGCGTTTCCGTGTTTGTCCCCAAATCCCAGACATGAACGTCGGTGTCCCCGGCGCCAAACCCGGCCGCGAGCCGCTGGCTGTCGGGCGAGAAAGCCAAAGCGGTGATCCCGTCAGCCTCCTCTCGCACTGGGAGCACTCGATCTTCGCCCGTGATTCGGTCGCGAAGCCGGACTCGCGGTTCGGTTAGCCCCAGCGCGAGCCAATGGCCATCAGGCGAAAAGAGCACACAGCCGTAGTGGTCGGTCAGAGCTTTCGCCCTCGTGCCGCGGGGGTCCCAGACATCGACTGCTGCCGTGGGGAAGTTGGTCGCGACCTGTGGCGACCCGACGTCCCAGACGCGGACGGTTCCGTCGTAGGCCAGGGCGGCCATCACCTGGGCGTCCCTCGAGAACGCGATCGCAACGATGGCGGCAGAATGCGGAAACCGGGCGACCTCCTTCTGCTCCAGAACACTCCAAAGGCTGACCATCGCCGTTCCGCTGGCATCCTCGTTCCCCCAAGCCAATAGCGTTCCCTGGGTGGAAAGGGCCAGGGCTTTGTCGTAACCGTTGCCGGGCACTTCGGTCACCGGTCGCTTTGCCACCGCGTCCCAGAGCACGACGGCATCATTGTCCCGGCGCACCGCCAACCAGCTCCCGTCGGACGAAGAGGCCACCGCGGTCACCGAGTTTGAGTATTGGCAGAGGGTGAAGCGCTCATCGCTCTGGCAGCGCGCCCAGAGGTAGCGCCATTCCCAGCCGCGCAAGTCAGTCTGAATTTGAGATTTGAGATTTGAGATTTGAGATTGTCGCCGGGGCCGGTGCCGGTTGAGCAGTTCCCGAGCACGGCCCAAGTCGCTCTCTTCGAGGGCGCGCTGCGCCAGGTTCATGTCCGCCGCATAGGCATGGCGCCGGGTGAGCAGTGCTTCGGCTTCGGCGCGCTGCGTCTGTTTGAGAGCGACCAATCGTTCCCGATTAATGTGATAAACGGCCAGGGGCGAGCCGATGGCCACCGCCAGGAGCAGGACGATCACGCCAGCGCCGAGACTGGCCAGCGCGGGTTTGCGCCGGCACCACCGCCAGACCTTGCCGGCCGGGCCAAGCGGTCGGGCGAGGATGGGCCGGTGCTCGAGGAACCGCCCCAATTCCTCGGCCAACGCCTGTGCGGTGGGGTAACGCCGGTCGGGTTCCTTTTCGAGGCACTTGAGGCCGATGGTCTCCAGTTCCAGAGGCACGGTGGGATTCAACAGGCGCGGCCTCAGCGGTTCCTCGTTCAGCACCTGACGCAGGGTGTCGGCCAGGGCCTCGCCCACGAACGGAGGTCGCCCAGTGAGCAACTGGTACAGAATGGCGCCCAGAGCATACACGTCGCTCCGGCGCCCGACGCGTCCCCGCTGACCCGATGCCTGCTCGGGCGGGATGAACGCCGGCGAACCCAATACCTGACCGCTGATCGTCAGTTCCGAATTCCGAATTCCGAATTCCGAGTTCCAGGCCAGGCGTTTGGCGAGTCCGAAGTCCGTCACGCGTGGCTGATCGTCCGCGTCGATCAACACATTCGATGGTTTCAGATCGCGGTGCAGGATCCCGCGTTCGTGCGCGAAGTGGACCGCCTCGGCAATGGTGCGGAGGTATTGCACCGCCCTTCGGGCTGGCAGCGGGCCGTTCCTCGTCACGTCCGCCAGCGTCGGTCCCGACACATAGTCCATCACCAGGTAATGCTGACCCTCGGCGAGACCCACTTCGTGCACCGCCACGATGTTGGGGTGCTGCAGGCTGCCCGCCGTGACGGCTTCCGTGCGGAACCGATGCACGGCCTCCGGTCCGGGCAGGGCGGCCAACGACAGGACCTTCACCGCCACATCGCGATCGAGGCTGATCTGCCGGGCCTTGTACACCACTCCCATGCCGCCCTGACCGATCCGCTCCACCAGTTCGTAGGCCCCCAGGCGACACGGCAACGGGCCCCCCAGCGGGCCAGTGGACACCGGCGTGGCCGCGGGAGTCCCCGGTGAGGCAGGCGCCGCACCCGGCTCGCCCGCAGCCGCATGGCCCAGCAGGCACTGGGGACAGACCCAGGGTGGCGTCCCGGCGGGCAACGCCGTTCCACATTGCGGACAAGTATGCGTCGAGCTCATCGGTCACCCGGCTTGGCTGGATTCACGAGCGATCCTGATCCTGGTAATACGGAAAAACGGACAAAGGTTACCGGTCACTCCGAGAACACTGCCCTGAGATTGCGCAGTTCCTCTTCCAGGTCCGCGGCGGTGTGCACGGTTTGTGCCACCTGTTCCCGCAGCAGGTCCCGATACCGCCGACGCAGCCGATGCACCGCCACCTTGACCGCGCCCTCGGTCATCCCCAGTTCGGCTCCGGCTTCCGCACAAGTCAGGTCGGCCCGATCGCCGGACAGGAACACCCGGAGCCGCTCGAAGAGCCTCCCTTTGCTTTCCAGTGCGTACTCCTCCTCCAGCCGCTGGTATGTCCTCTGGATCAGGTTCGTCGCCCACGCCCGATCGAACAGCTTGTCGGGCGTGCTTTGATCCGCGGCGTCGAGCCGATAGCGATCCTCGGCCTTCTGGCCATCGAAGGGGATGTGGGGGCTGGTTCCCCCGCGCTTGGCCGCGGAAGCCCGCTCCCGCTCGTTGATGAGGAACCGCTTGACCGCGGAGAGCAGGAACCAGCGGAACTTGCCTCGCTCCCGATGCACCGCCGACAGGTAGTGCTTGGCGAGCAGCCGGGCGAAGAATTCTTGCGTGAGGTCCTGGGCATCCTCAGGCCGGTGTCCGGAGCGGCGCACATAGGCATAGAGCGGATACCAGTACAACCCGCACAATCTCTCCAACGCCTGGGCGGCGTGCGGGGACTCGCCTTGGCCCGCCGCGAGCACGACGCTCCAATGGGTCGTGGTGAACTCCCGGCTCGCACCGGCGGGAAACCCGAGACAAGCTTCCTCGGCCATGCCGTACGTTCTACGCCGAAATGACCCCGCGCAGAAGCCAAAAAGTGAGTCATACCTCCGAGAGGATCGTATCGACGAGTTGCTGGCCCGCCTCCGCGCTATACTCCTCTTGCGCCAACCGTTTGCCGAGGTCGAACTTCCAGGCGGCGCCGGGGCATGCCCTCCCGCGGCCTCAGACAAGCTGATCCGCTCAAGGCTTGACCACAATGCGCCCGTCCGAGGCCCCGCCTCCCTAGAGAATGAACTCAACCGGACAGGGCGTCCGGCGTTGGGCACGGAGTTTTTTTGCCGTGTCGGGCATTTCCGCGGCGTATTGTTCGCATAGTGCAAACGCCGCGTCGGCCGACACGCGTGCCGAGCGGTCGTCAGTGTCCGACCAATCAGGCAAGTCTAACGTCTCAGGTTTGGTTGGGCGGCTGGAGTCGAAGGAGCTTTTCATGCAGTTCCGGCGGGCCATATTTTACGAAGAGCTCTCGCCATTCGGGTTCGGCCACGTTGACGCGGTTGATTCTTACCAACGCGATCACATCATCCACATCATTCTCCACCCTCCCGGCGTGCCCGTGGCGGATGGCGTGGGACTTGATTAGAACGGACAGTTTCATTCGATCAACGGGCATTGATCTACCGCACCCGGCAACAGTATAAGAGTCAGATCCGCATCGGCCAAGCCGAATACGCATGTCTCTATCGGTTAGCTTGCCGGCATGACGAGGCGCACCGATTTGCCCGGCTCACCCCGGATCGTGAACACCAGTCCGTTGGCGGTAAGCTCCACGGCAGGTTCAAACCGATATGGATTGAACTCGTAGGCGCCCATGTCTGCGCGGGCGATGGCCGTCGCCGTTGCCGTCCAAGGCCCTGGAGAGACCGAGGAGATCAGTGGGGCTGAGGGCGGTGACGTTCGTGCTCCCGTCGATGCAGGGCGAGTCCGGGCGCAGGCGGAAGTCGCCGGCGGCGGAGGTGAGGAACAGCAACAGGAGGACGAGAACAGCGAACAATGAACCTTGAACATGGAACGTTGAAGTGCGGGTCCAGTATGGTTTCATGGGAACGTCTTTCCTATTGGCCAGGCGAGTTGGATGGTTCACGCCGTTGGTTCAGGGTCGGCAGAGGTGCTCACGGTTTCGGATGGGCGAGGAGCCAGTCGATGACGCGGGGCGAAAACTCCGAGGAGGGCGTCGGAGTGTGGCCGCCACCGTTGATGGTCCAGAGTTCGACCGCAGCCCCGGGCGGATGCTGCGTATAGCGGGTGACCACCGTGTCGAGCCCCGGCACATCCAGAGTGAGATCCATTGAGGGTGCGGGATCGGTGACCGGGTCTTGGGCGCCGTTATGGCCGGCCCACATCTGAACGGTCCGCACTGCGCCGGGACTATGAGGCGTATTCACGTGGTAGCCGCTGGCGATGGTAATGGCGCCGCCCCAGTAAGCACCTGTGACGTCGTCGGTGCCGCGGATGTCGAGGATATGGACCGGTTCGGAAGGCACACAGAGGCTGGGATCGACGGCTTGAGAGCCGGCCAGAGAGGCGATGCCTGCGATAAGGTCCGCGCACTCGCAAGCCATGCGGTAACACAAAAAGCCCCCGCTGGAATGGCCGATCAAATAGACTCTCTTGCGGTCCACCGCGAAGCGTCGGGCGGTCTCCTCAATCACGTCCCGCAAGTAGCCGGGATCATCGACGACGGGGTACCCAAAATCCGAAAGGGGATCCAAACTCACGTCGGCCTCACTCCAGGCCAGCCAGCTCCTCAAAGAGTCCACCGTGGCATCCGGATAGCAATAGAGGAACCCACGTGCTTCGGCCAGGGGACGAAACCGCATCCAGTCCTCCGCCGCCTGCCCGGTCCAACCGGCCCCGTGCAGGAGGATCAGCAGGGGCATGGGCGTTTGGCCGTCGTAGCTGGACGGAACGTAGAGTGTCACCGGCCTGGGGGTGCGGACCTGATAGAACGTCACGGGGACCGGTGACCCGATGTTGTACGGACTCCGGGCGGCCGCCAGGGTTTGCCAGGGCCCCTCCACCCGATCCGCCCTTTGCAGTTGTCCGCCTCCGGTCCAGGTGAGGATATTGACATCCCGATCGCGCCGGACCGCCAGCATGGAATTGAACGACGGCGCCAGCGTGAAGTCGTTGTCTTGAATCGTCACGGTGGTCGTCGCCGTCCGTAGAGTGGCCCCACCCGTCGCATGGCTCAACGTCACTCGGAAGGTCTCAGCGCCTTCAGAGAGGGCATCCCGAAGTATCAGGATCGTGAGACGCTTGACGGTTTCATTCTCCTGGAACTCCAGAGTGCCGGAGAGCGCCTGGTAGTCATCTCCCGCCCTGGCGGTCACATCGCTGGTGGCAAAATCGACCGTAAACGGCCGCAAGTCCCCGTCGTTGCCCCGCAAGACCAGCACTGCGATGGTGCCGGCTTTCTCCCAGACCGACTGGCTGGTGAGTTCAAAACCGAGCCCGGGATCGTTGTCCTGGATCGAAACGGTGACGGTCGAGCGCGGCCCGAGCACGCCCCCACCGGTCGGATTGCTCAGGGTCAGGCGAAAGGTCTTGGTCGGTTCCGTGATCCCGTCGTTGAGGATCGGGATGGGAACCACCTTGACCCTTTCCCCAGACGCGAAGGTGAGCGTGTTGTTGGCACCCGCGTAGTCCAGGCCGCTCAGCGCGGTCAGGTCGGTGGTGGCGAAGTCCACCGTCACGACGGAGTTCGTATCATCGCTGCCCCGCAGCACGCGGAGGAACACCGCGCCCGCATCTTCGGCCACGGAATCGGTAGCCGACTCGAATTGAAAGCCTTGATCGTTATCGACAATCGTGACCGTGGTCGTCCTGGTGCCGCCCAACGTGGTGCCGGTCGGATTGCTCAAGGTCACCCGGAAGGTTCTGTTCGCCTGCTTCAGGCTGTTGTTGAGGATCGGGACACTGAAGAACTTGAGCAGCTCATTCGGCCCGAACGCGAGCGTGCTGGCCACGCCGGTGTAATCGACTCCGCTTATCGCGCTCAGGTCGCTGGTGGCATAGGCCACCGTGACGGGGAGCTCCCCATCGTCGCACCGCACAACGCCGATCCGCACCGCGCCCGCCTCTTCGGCGATGGAGTAGCTGGCGAACCGGAATTGGATTCCCGAGTCGTTGTCGGCGATGGACACGGTGACGCTTGCGCGCGCACCCAGGACCGCTCCGCCAGTGGGGGTGCTCAGAGCGACCCGGAAGGTTTTGGTGCCCTCCACGAAGCCTTCGTTCAAGATCGGCACCAGAATCGTCTTGTTGGTTTCGCCGGCGCCGAAGGCCAACGTCCCGGCGACCGCCGTGTACTTCACTCCCGCCACCGCCGTGCCGTCGGCGGTGGCGTAGTCCACGCCCACACCCGTATCGAGATCACCCAGGCGCTGGACCGCGAGGGTCACCGCCCCGGCGGTTTCGTTCACGCTGAAGCTGTTCGAGGTGAATTGGAGGGTGGACTGGCCCCAAGCACCACTGACGGCGGCCAGTAACAGCCCGGCAGTCAAAAGGTTCATCCTGGTTTTCATAGGATTCTTGGTTCATCGGTTTCAGTTTGACTGTGAACCGTCCTCACTCCCGCGCGCCGACACCGTCGAAAAGCCGGGGCGAGGATGGCCGGACAATTGGAAAGGCAGTCGCTTCACGGCACCGACACTGCCCGGTAGAACAGGAACGGTTCGGTGGTGGCTGCCGGATCGGTCAGCGTCTGGCCGCTGGCCGGGATGGGGACGGTTGCTACCGATTCCCAGTTCACCAGGTCGCGGCTCCTCTCGATGCGCACCGACTTGCCCGGTTCGCCCCGGACCGTGAACACCAGCCCGTTGGGGGTCAGTTCCAGGGCAGGCTCAAACCGATACGGGTTGAACTCGTAGGCGCCCATGTCCACACGGGCGATGCCGTCGCCGTTACCGTCCAAGGTCCGGGGGAGTCCGAGGATGTCGGTCGAGATGAGGGCCGTGAGGTTCGTGCCCCCATCGATGCAGGGCGAGTCCGGGCGCAGGCGGAAGTCGGCGCCGGCGGCGTTCACGAAGCGCGGGTCGGCATCGATGTTTCCCGGAC
>Ga0315274_10014215_pt1 | contig 11293 bp, 7 predicted proteins | sample YL17G02_20_MG_FD_203700 | JGI IMG/M metagenome (GOLD analysis project Ga0315274, IMG submission 203700) | Sediment microbial communities from Yellowstone Lake, YNP, Wyoming, USA - YL17G02_20 | ecosystem: Environmental > Aquatic > Freshwater > Lake > Sediment | place: USA: Wyoming | collected...
GGGCGCGTCTTCAACTTCGCCGGCGAAGTCCGATATTTCAGCGAAAGGCGGGCGTGTGAGGGCGAAGTACAGCCATGCGGTGGGCGCGATTCCCGTCAAGGAAGAGAGCCAGCCGAAACCCGTCCCGGACCAATTGTCCGGGGAGCAGGGCATTCCGCCGTCCGGCTTCTGGAGGGAAAGCAGTTGATTCAGAAAGAATGGGGCGTCCGGGCCGCCGGCCGAAACAAATTGGGCCGTTCCTTCGCACCAGACGCTGAGGGGACCCATGCCGTCGAACCCGACGCGGAGTCCCGAATCGTCGGTCGTGATCAGCGTGCGACGCACGAAACCCAGCGCGGCGAGGGCTATGTCCGGACGCCTCACCATGGGCGAACGGGCGAATTCGGACATCCACGCGGCGCAATCCATGGCGATGACCGGATCGGGCGCGTTTCCCCGCCACCAGTATTTCAGATCCGGGTCCCACACCTTCGTGAGCAGGTATTGCCGGATCCGGTCCGCTTCCAGCATCCGGTTCGAGGCGACCATCGCCCACCAGGCGTCCACCGTGCCCTCGGTGCTGGGCGCCGCCGAGCCCGAGGCGTCGACGCGGGCCGCGAGCCAGTCCGCGATTTTCCGGGACGGGGCGGATGCCGACGTATTGCCGGATTTGGAGGCATAATTCCACAGGGCCATGGCCGCCCAGGCCTGGTCTCCGATCCATTGATCGTCGGCCAGCTCCCGTCCGGTCGACGGATTCCAGGCTCTCGCCCAGTGCCCATCCGGCTTCTGGGACGACAGCATGAAAGCCGCGAGACGTTCGGCGCTCCCGGCGGGCGCGTTTGAGGCGGCACGCCCGTTCCATTCTCCTTCGCGTGTCAGCGCGATCAGCGCCAGCGCTTCATCGTAGAGATAGGCTCTGGGGTCCGGTTCCTCCTTCCACGATTGCAGAAGCCCGGTGGATTTTTGCTGATCCATCAGGTACCGTATCGCACGGCCCGCGGCCGCGGTATCCGTCGCCGCCGATTCAAAGCCGTCCGGACGCGTCCATCCCGAGGCCAGGTCCGCCTGAAGCTGGTCGATGGTCATCCGTCCTTTTCCGCCTCCAGAACCCGCGGCCGGACGCTTGACCGCCACGAAGAAGCGGTCAATGCGCGACCAGTCGATCTGAGGCGATCCGGAACGAGGCGGTATTGTGAAAAAATAATAAAACATTTTTTTCGGGAAAGACAGATTGATCATCCATCGGGAGACGGCGCTCAGGCCGTCGCAGTCAAGGCCGAAAAACACTCCGTCCCTGTCGGCGAACATGAGGCTTATTCGGTTGGCCGTTCCGGCGCTGCCTTTCAGAGACAAACCGAAAATGTCCTTTTCGGACAGATCGACGGGAATTGGAAACGTATATTTGGCCTGAACCCATTCGCCAGAATTCAGGTCCCAATTCAGCCGGACGGCCTTGCCGACAAATCCATCCTCGATCTCCAGGGAGCCTCCGGTCCCGGCGTCTTTTTCCACGCTCCAGTTCCGCAGGGTTTCGCAGTCCAGAACCGTTTCACCGGTCCAGCCGGGAGAGACCGGATCCGGACTTTGGCTCAGGGAATACCGCGCGGGGATGAAAGAAAGGAATATCAAAAACCATTTTTTCATCCATCCGGTTCTCATCGGATTCCCTCTTAATTGGAAACGACAGGCGATGGAGGATTTTTCATTGTCGGCGGTAAACAGTCAGCCTTTCGTCCCTCTCCTCCCGGTAATGCGTATTCAACGCGTCCGATGGGCCGCGGCACAGGAGCACGGGCAGGCCGAATTCCCTGGCGTAGCGATTGGTCACCGTCCCGATCAACTTCGTTGACCCGAAGAATAGGCGGACATCGCCGGTGTCAAAGGCCACGTGGATCAGATTCTTCGAGTTCAGGCTGTCCGGGGTCCAGAGCAGGAACTGGTCGTTGTAGCACACCGGTTCGGGAAGGCCGGATGAGCGGCCGTAATACCGGATCGACGCGGCTTCGCCGTAATTCCCCGCATAAATCATGCAGGATTTTTTCCCCGATTCAGGAAGGCTGTTGTAGGCGACGATCACCAGGTCCGCCAGTTCCCTCCATCCCGTCATGTCGGCGTAATCCTGGGGCAATTCGTGGATGCGGCCCGTCTCCCAGCGGAGCGGCGCCGGTCCCGTGTACTTCAGTGCGGCGCGACCATAACGCGCCATGGCGTCATGCTTCAGGAGCGGAAGTCCATAGGGGGCGATGGGAATGGACAGCGACATGCACGCGATCAGTACGTAGACGACGGATTTCTTCCGTCGGTGCAGGTATTTATCGAGCATCACCGCGCCCGCGGCGAACAGCGGCGGATACAATCCCAGTGTGTAGTACGATTTACCCCGCGCCAGCATCAGGATGGCGACACAGAGCACGAATGTCAGGGCCAGGGGGCGATGGACGTGTTCCGCACGGAAGAAAAGCAGGACGACGATACCGGCCATCCAGAGGCCGAGAGCATGAACGTTCATGAGCAACTGGTCCAGGATGAAATTCGCCAAGCTCACGTTGACCAGCTGGGTGCGCTGGAGCTCGGCCATGTGGTGGATGACGGGCCAATTGTGGCGGAACTGCCAGACCAGGTTGGGCAGCACGAGAACCAGTCCGATGGCGGCGCCGGTCCAAAAATGCCGCGAGGCCATCAGTTTCCGCTGAGGCGTCAGCGCCAGGGCGATCAGGAAGGCGAAAATGAAAAATACGATGGCGTACTTATTGAGGAACGCGAGCCCCCATACGAATCCCAGGATGTTCCAGTATTTCGGATCGTTCCGGCGGAGCATTCTGACCGCGATCCAGGCGGAGAGCACCCAGAAGAACGCGTCGAACGTCACGGGCTGGAGCATGGAGTTCATTCGAAGATACGAGACGGAAACCATATACGCCAGGCAGGCGGTGAACACGGCCAACGCCCTTCCGCCGAATTCCAGAACGAGCAGGCCGACAAGAATCACGGTTGCCGCTCCGGCGAGCGCGGGGAAGAACCGGTAGGCGAGAGCGGAATCGCCGAGTAGCAGGCGGGCCACCCTCGCAACAAGCGCCGTGAGCGGCGGCGTGGAAGCGAAACCGAAATCGAGGCGGTCGCCTTCGGCGATGTACAGGTACTCGTCGCGGTGGAGTTCGTAGTTCGAGGCGGTGAGAAGGTGGATCAGCAGCTTGGCGACCGCGAAGAAGGCGATCCAGACGTGTTCCCGTTCTATTTTCGCTCGGATCACCGTCTGTAATCCTCGGGCGTGATCGGAATGCTCAAAACGAAGCGGCCCTTTCTGTCGAAAAAGTAATAGTCAAAGTTCGCCTTGTTTTTTCGCAGCATCTCCAGGCTCTTGTTCATCTTGAGGTTGCCGATCAGCATCGGCTTAAGATTCGAGTTCATCGATTTCACATCGATTGAATCCAGAACCTGGCGGGTCAGGGTGTAGTAATAGGTGAACCGTTTGCCGGGACCGGCCGACGTGCTGTCCAGCCGGGTCCCTGCACCGACGTCGATGGGGCATTTTTTGTTCATTTCAGCGGAATTCCGCCTGAGCACCTCCTCGTAGGGATATTTTGTATCGCATCCCTGGACGAGGAGAATTCCCGTCCCAGTAGCCGCAAGTATGACCAAACGCATGACATGAAGCACGACCTGTCGATGCATGATGACCTCCAAAATCAATGCCGGATTTTTAAACAAGGGTTCGAATTACCGCAGCTGCAGGATTTTTCCGCCTTCCGTGTAACCGCTGCCGTTGAAACCGTCCACCGTGAAATAATACGCCACGCCGCGGTTCAGGGCGCGGACGTGCAGGCTGTCAGCGTCCTGAACCTGATAATGGAGGACCAGTTTGTCCGGCGCAACGCCGAAACGCAAGATGACTCCGTCCGCCCGGGGAACGGGCTTCCATGAGACCACGGCGTGGCGGGGATCTTTCGCGTCGCGTGTGACGGTGAAGCCCTCCACGGCGGACGGCTTTTCCCCTCCGGCGTTTCCAAACACGCGCAGGCCGGAAACCGCGAGGCTGCCGTCCGGAACGCCGATATTGGCAAGCCTGATGAAACGCGCGGTGATCGGGACTTCCAGCTCGAAATAGTCGTGCGTGAGGTCCTCGTGCGGCTTCGAGCGGTCCACGAGAATCCCCCAGGTTTTTCCGTCCTTCGAATACAGGAGTTTGTACAGGTGGCATTTGCCCGGAACGCGTCCGTAAAGCCCGGTTCCGTGCTCGGCGAAATTGACCTGGATCGCGTTCACCGTGCACTCGTTTCCGAGATCTACGCTAATCCATTCCTTCTTTCCGCCTGAGGCCGCGGCCCAGTAAGTGCGGATGTCCTCGTCGAACGTTTTCTCCGGCTCGAAGCCAGGAAGGGAGGAGGAGACTTCCGCCCTCTTTCCGTATGAGAGGAGCATCCATCCGGCGAAGGTGCTTTTGCCGAAGGCCCGGATCCCGTCCGGCAGGCGGATAGGGTAATCCCCGAGCACGGTGTGGGTGGACATCACGCCGTCCGCGTCGAAGCCGGCGGGGAAGATGCCCAGCCGGCGCTCGAACATGTGCTTGACCGAAATGCGGTTCGTGGCGGCGCGCCAGTAATTTCCGTATCGGTCCGTGAACGTGCAGCCGTGGCCGGCTCCCTGGATGAATCCCCTCGGTTTGAAGCAGACCGGATTGTATGGCGCGTACCGGAACGGTCCCAGCGGTTTTTCGCCGATGTACACTCCATCCGCATAGGACGCGTATTCCGTGCCCGGCGCCGCGTATTGGAGGTAATAGGCGCCGGCGTGTTTCGTCATCCACGGCCCTTCGATCCACGGACCGGATACCTCGGGGGGACGGGGACCGTCCAGAACCTGGTTGTCGTCGCCGACGTTCTCCCATCCATGGCTCCGGGTATCCGACTTGAACAGGTCGACCGGCTTCCCATGAGCCTTGAAATTGTTATTGGGATCCAGTTCGACTCCGCGGATCGGATCGTTCGGCGAACAGCCCCAGTAAAAATAGAGCCGCCGGTCATCGTCCACGAAGAAGTCCGGGTCCCAGTTCGGGAAAAAGCTGTTGATTTTCCGCCACTTTCCGTATTTCGGATCGGTGCTCAGGTACATGGCAGCAGTGCTGTCCCATGAAGACGCCTTGAACAGCATGGTGTCGCCCATGACCGCGACGGTCGGGGCGTAGTCCTCTGACGGCAGGGTGTCCATGGCCACGAAATTCCAGCGGGACATGTCGGGCGACCACCAGTATCCGCCTGATTTGGAGGCGAACAGATAATAGTCACCTTTGTACATCACGACCGACGGATCCGCGGCCTCGCGGCGCGAGGGGCTTTCGGGATTTTCGCGGATCATGAAACGGTAGCTGATGTTGAGCGGATTGCAGAACGTGGTGGGATTGTTCCGGATTCTGGCCCTTTGCAGGCCGGTCTCGCATCCTATGGACAGAATCGTGAAAGCGATTAAGAGCGCGATAACCGGGTGTTTCATGACGGCTCCTTTCGGGAAGGTTCGAGAGCGGAATCGACAGCTTTAATATAAGAAATGTTTGGAGATTTTCAAGCGCGGAAGATGGATCAACAGGCCGGATCCGACAATAAAAGCAAACCGATGGACCTTCACCGAAACACTAACCGAGGCGGCGTTTCGCCGCGGGGTTCCACCGGTTTCAATGTTGAAAACGATGATAAATAAAATCTCGGCGTACTCTGCGCCTCTGCGGTGAGATTCAAACCGCGGAGACGCGGAGAGCGCGGAGGTCAGTTGGGAATCCCGGATGGATAAACCCATCGAATGGTTTTTGTTACAACATCAACTTCCATAATGCCTCAAAGTAAGAATTTTGCGGACCGCTATTTCATCAGGATCAACCGCCTGACCGCGGTGAAATGATCCGCCTCGAGCCTGGCATAATACACGCCGCTCGGCTCGTCCGTTCCGTCGAATCGGACTTCGCGGCTGCCCGCAGTCTCGAGTCCGTCTACCAGAGTCGCGACTTCGTTCCCGAGCACGTCGTAAACCTTCAGCGTGACGCGCTGTGATTCCGGAACGCTGTAGCGCAGGGTCGTGGACGGATTGAATGGATTCGGATAGTTCTGGTCGAGCGCGAAAAAATCAGGCGTCCGGCCGGCAGACCGTTCCTCGATCCCCGTGGCCGCATCGGCCGTGAACTGGCCGATCATTCCGGATCCTGAATGGAAATCACATTTGTACTGATACACGCCCGCGACCAGTACCGCATAAGAGAAAGAGCTTCCGGTCGCCTGGTGCCAGGCCGCGGCGCCCGCCGGAACCGATGTCGAGGACAGGGGATGAGAGCTGAAACTTCCCTCCCATCGGATGGTATCCCCCACGGTGCAAGTCAGGTTGTTGGGTGAATAGGTGGATCCGAACGCGCCTCCGAATTGAATGACGTGGGTCGTCGCATCTGCGTTCAGGAAAGCCATGCCGATCAAGAGACCGCCGAGCAACACAACAGTCCGGGATAGGATAAAACCTTTGTTCTTTTTCATGATAACCTCCTTAAACGAAATGTGTGTTCAAAATATCAGATTTTTTTTATTTCCGAATCGTTTCTTTGCGATCAAGTGATAACGCATATGCCGGGGATAAGTTTCATTTTTTTTTGTTCGAAAGCGATGAAACGGGAAGATCCGGAAATAACGAAGGTCCGGGAAAGTTTACGACAATGATTGGGGATTCGGGCATTATCTGCTGACCGGGAGTCGACTACGCGAGAAAAAAATATTTTCAAGAAAAATGGCGTCCGACTTTCGTCCGAACGCCATTTTTCCTGAAAATGGAAGAGAATGAAATTGATCACACCCCGTTATTTGATCAATGTCAGCTTCTTGAAGGCGCTGAATGGACCGGCCTCCATCCTGTAATAGTAAATACCGCTGGAAAGCATGGAACCGTCCAATTCCACCGCGTGGGTCCCCGCCGCTTGGGTGCCGTCTATCAACGTGGCGACCTCACAGCCCAATACGTCGTAAACCTTCAACGTGACGTGCTGGGCTTTCGGAATGGAGAACCGAATCGTGGTCTTCGGGTTGAAGGGATTGGGATAATTCTGCGCCAGCCCAAAGCCTTCCACAACGGCCGATTTTAGAGAAACACCATTTACGGCAGGCGGATTATAGATCTCAGGAAATTCATAGACATTAGCGGGTTCCCTCATGTTTTCAGGGGTGTATTTCAGCTTGTGATCGGCGAGCAATTCGACTGTACCATGAAGTTTAGCGTCATTCCATACCTGATCCATCAAAACGGCAGCCCATTCAATGGACCCATTCCTTCCGGTTTCATCATTGTCATGGTTCATGTAGGCAATACCGAACATAGAGCCTACTTCCGGCGCGACAGGGCCTTTATTAGGCGTGCCGATCCATTCCCATTTGAATCGCATTTCGAGGGCATAGCCGTCATCCGTCAGCTTTCGCGAAAAATCATCATATGTGAGGACCATCAGGCCATTGGTTGGTTCAAAGCCCCAATTCTCAGTTTTACAATTGTCAATACCGCCATATACCGACGGATCGACATCGGAACTGTCCATGCAGGTCAAACGCGCCGCCCAAACAACTGCGTCATCCATGCCCGGATCCGGATCAATCTTTATTTCAAGGCAGTCGTTCGCCCAATTCGTGGTGTTGTTCTGATTCACAATGTCGTCTGTAACTTTCTCATAAATATAAAAATAAGTTTCGTCCCACGCGGAATACAGATTCGCCGAAAGATCCGCATCACCGTCGGGTTGCGGTCCGTTGTTGTTGAAGACATCCGAAGGCATCCAAATCCAGCCGTCACTCGGACCGGTCAATGTGTTGTAGTATGCGTCTTTCTCCGCATCGATTTTAATGTCCAATTGCGCAAAACCGACAGCGAAAGGAAGAAGCAGCAACAAACAGACAAATAGCCAACTGTTCTTCATGACAATTCCTCCTACCATGGTTTACATGGTTTTGTGCGGTGTTCCGGTTTTTTTCTGCAGCACGTCACTGTTATACACCGATAACATTTTTAATAAACCGTCCGCCTCCTTTCTTTACTTTGCGGTATGTGATATGTGTTTGAAATATCCAATATATCGAATCAGGCTCAAAATTGTCGATTTTGGTCAACTTATAAAGCTCTCTGAGTAATATGGAATACGAAAAAAGCGGGTCAGACCCTATTGTTAAATATATAGAATCGGATTTTTATTGTCAAGCTTTTTCAATATGCTCTATTTGTTACATTAAGGAACGGAAGACGCTGGATGTGAAACAAAAGAAGAACAGATCAGAAAAATTGCGTCCGACCTTCGGCCGGACGCAATTTTTCTTGAAAATGGATGAGAATGAAACGGATCACAACCCGTTATTTGATCAATGTCAGCTTCTTGAAGGCGCTGAATGGACCGGCTTCCATCCGGTAATAGTAAATACCGCTGGAAAGCATGGAACCGTCCAATTCCACCGCGTGGGTTCCCGCCGCTTGTGTGCCGTCAATCAACGTGGCGACTTCGCAGCCCAATACATCAAAGACCTTCAGCGTGACGTGCTGGGTTTTTGGAATGGAGAAGCGAATCGTGGTCTTCGGATTGAACGGATTTGGATAATTCTGGGACAGCCCAAAACCTTCCACAGCAGCCGATTTTCGGGAAACACCCGTTCCAGCGGGGATATACATTTCAGGGGTTGCATTGAAATTGGCGGGTTCCCTCAGGTTTTCCGCCACGTATTTAATTTTATTTTCGGCCAGGAGTTCGATGTAACCGTGATTTTTACAGTCATTCCATACCCTGTCCGTCATCACGGCCGCCCATTCAACAGACCCATTCCTTCCGATTTCGTCATTGTCATGATTCATGATGGCAAAGCCGTAGGTGTTTCCCACGTCGGGAGAGATGGGGCCTTTTGAGGCGGTGGCGATCCAATCCCACTTGAGGCGGAGCTCAAGAACATAGCCCGTGTCCGTCAGCTTGCGGGCATAGTCCTCGTAGGTGGGCCTTTCGGCCGTTGTCCAACCCTCGGCAAGATTCCGAATACCGGCATACAATGACGGGTCGACATCACCGCTGTCTTGCACGGTTATAGTGAACGTAAAAATAGTTTGGTCGTCCACACCTATATCCGGATCAATTTTGGCGTCGATACAGTCATTCGCGTACCAGGTCCCGCTGTTCTGATTGACAACATCGTCGGTGACTTCTTCATAGACGTAAAGATACGTCGCATCCCATGCCGACCACCAATTCGCGGAGAGATCCTCATCGCCGTCGGGCTGCGGCCCGTTGTCGTTGAAGGCCTCTGACGGTAGCCAAACCCAGCCGTCACTCGGACCGGTTAAGGTTTTATAGTATGCGTCTTTCTCCGCATCGATTTTAATGTCCAACTGCGCAAAACCGACAGCGAAAGGAAGAAGCAGTAACAAACAGACAAATAGCCAACAGTTTTTCATGGCAATTCCTCCTACCAAGGTTTACTTGGTTTTGTGTGGTGTTCCGGCTGTTCTCCTGCGGTAAATCAAAAACACTCACCGATACCCATTTTAAATAAGCGTTTACCTCCTTTCATGGGTTTGCATTATGAGATACGAGTTTGAAATATCCGATGAGTTAACCCAAACAACGCAAAAAAAACGAGTTAATCCCTGTTTTTAAATATATTGAATTGGATTTTTATTGTCAAGCTTTTTTCGTCTTGATCCATAAGCCCTTTATCCGATCGTTGATTTGAGTGGAAAATACGGTCATAATATTTTACATTGTCTTCAGGGCGCAATGCGGGCGGACTTCGTGCAGGATAAAAAAGAAGGTGAAACCGATTCGACAACCAGGTTTGAAAGCCATGGATAAAATCCGTTGTGTCGTCTGCGGAAATCATCATCCTGAACGATTCCAGGTCCGGCACCGCAAGCCAAATTTCTTTGTGGTCGAGTGTCTTGACTGCACGTTTCACTTCATTCCTCCCTCATTCCGGAAAGGCGTTGACTACACGAAATACAAATACGCCGATGTCGCCGCGGAAGTGGCGAAGGCGGACGTGTGGCTGAAAGTCCGGCGGAACCTGCTCAGATACCGGCTGATCCGGAAATACCGAAGGTCCGGAACAATTTACGACATCGGGTGCGGATTCGGGCATTTCCTGCTGACCGGGAAACAGCTGGGGTATGACGTGTCCGGCGTGGAAATGAGCCGGGCGAACGCGTCCTACGTTCGCGACATGCTGGGGATCCGCATTGACGAAGGGGATTTTCTCGCGGTGAAAGAGGGCGTCCAGTATGACGTTCTGACTCTGTGGGACGTGCTGGAACACGTGGACGGGGCGGACCGCGTAATGGAAAAAGCTGGGCGCATGATCAAGCCCGGCGGAATGCTGTTCATCCAGGTGCCGCAAATCGACAGCTGTCTCGCCTCCCTCCTCAAGGGAAAATGGTGGGCGATGGGCCTGGACCATGTCAATTATTTTTCAAGCCGGACGGTGGATCTGCTGCTCGACCGGTATGGATTTGAGATCCAGAAAATCGTTTCCTCGATCGAACTGAAAAATATTCTGGTCTATGTTCTGCTGCCGAAAATAAGGCGGAGGCGCAAACGGCCGCCCATGACCGCGGCAGTCCGGCAGAGGGAATTCAACCGGATCACCCGGAAGCCGATGTGGATGAGAAGGATGATGGTGCTGGTCCACAATGCCGTCTATACCTGCCTGTCCCTTTTGGGGATCGGGGACGAGATGATCGTGGTCGCTCGCAAACGTTCGTCATTGTAATTCCAAATCCGTCAACCGTACCACGAATTTTTTCTCCCCCGTAAAATCGAAACAGTTGTTTACAACAGCGGTCCTGTTAGTCCCAAAACCGCGTTTCATTCCGGCGGGGCGGTCAGTTCCGACGCCGCCTCCATTCCGGAACTGACCTCGGGCAGAATCCCCTTCCGCACGAAAATCGGATGGATGATCCTTCCAATGTCCGGAAGTTTCCGCATGAACGCGGCCGCACCGGCAATGCAGCAAACGCCGCCGATCAGCGCCGCGTTTGGAGCTCCGATGCGGCTCGCCAGGCTTCCGGCGAGAAGGCTTCCGAACGGCGTCATTCCCATGAACGCCATGCCGTACAGCGACATGACCCGTCCCCTTTTATCGTCCTCGACCAGCGTCTGGATGAGCGTGTTGCACGATACCATGTGGGTCATCATGCCGAACCCCACGACCGTCATCAACAGCAGGGAGAGCGGAACAGAACGCGATTGCGACATGGCGATCAGCCCGATCCCGAAAACGCACACTGCGGCGGGGATGATCCGCTCGATTCCGGCGGCGGATTTTCGCGA
>Ga0315274_10014216_pt1 | contig 11292 bp, 9 predicted proteins | sample YL17G02_20_MG_FD_203700 | JGI IMG/M metagenome (GOLD analysis project Ga0315274, IMG submission 203700) | Sediment microbial communities from Yellowstone Lake, YNP, Wyoming, USA - YL17G02_20 | ecosystem: Environmental > Aquatic > Freshwater > Lake > Sediment | place: USA: Wyoming | collected...
TAACGGGAAACTGCACATAATTGTCAATGGCACGGATGGTGGTCTTTGGTGGGGAGTCGTTGATCTGTCTGACAACAGTTTCTCCGGATGGCATGGAATGTCTGGACTAGGCGTTCCGACTCTGACGAATGTCAATTCATGATAAGAAGCTCAAGATGATAAGTTCGCATAGTACAGGCATTATCTCGCATCTAATGAGGTAATTATCCGTCCACTTGGGCTCGCTTCTTTCTTCTCTCTATCGCCTTAATGGCGTAGCTGAAAATCGGGAACGTCATTAGAATAGCAACCGTAACAATAGACGTCACGCATCCTAAATCGAACCATTCTTGAGGTTCATAATCAACCACTATTTCCACGATTCCAGTCTCGTTCATGGCGAACCCACTTTCAACAGAAAGAACCGGAGATGACTTGTAAGTTTTCCCTTTGACGGATGCCTTCCAATTTGAATCATAAGATTCACATATCACAAGCGTGAAAGCTTCTGACGCATTTACCCGGAAGATCATTCTCGAAGGGGACGTCCTTTCAAAGCCAAGAATTTGCGAACCGCTGAACTCTGGTTCTCTCAGTGCATCCACAATGCTCTGAACATTAAGAACGTTCTGAAAACCTTCTATATCGGCATCACGGATCCATATTGTGTTTGGCAAAGGTTCACTAGTTTCGTGTCCACTCCAAATGCTGAATTGCATGGACTTCACCCTTTCATCTGACGGTATGTAACATATTTGGATCTCTTTCCAATCAAAAGAACCATCTCCCACTGATAGAGCATATTGACTATTGATCATCTGCCGTTCGTCGTCGTATTCGAAGAACTTGACATGAACTCCTTGAGCGTTTCTCGCTTTTATGCCAAATTCTATCGTGTAACTTGCACTATACTGGACAGTGATTTGGGGGGAAGTTATAGTCTTCCAGCCCCATGTCGACCCCAGCAACTCAAATTTGAGTGTCTTATTGTCGAGTGTTAGATTGCAGGCCGCCCCGAACTGGTCTGCGGGCGTAGACTCTCTCCATTCGTTCAGTTGCTCTGTCGAGTCAAAGTCGAATCGGGTCGTGCTGATCGTTTTATTCGTGATCTCTAGCTCGCGTGTCTGATTCTCGTATGAAGAAGTTGAAAGACGTGCGTAGGATTTTGGGCCTTGGAGTCTGTAGATGTCCAGTTCCCCGATAGTCTTAACGAAGGTGATATTTGCCTGGCTTGACAGAAAAAGTCTCATCTCTGTCGGGTTCAAAACATCTCTGCCGATTGAAGCAATGTAATTGAAGTCCAGGTCATTACGTTGAAGGATGTATTCTACGTTCAAAAGACTCACAATTGCATCAAATTCTTGTGTTCTGTTGAATTTCATGGCGTCTCGCAACTGATTAATCAACACCACTGCATGAGGGTTGACTGCATACGAAGAAGTGGGATTGACTATAGGTTTTTGAATAAGTCTTTCAATGAAGGAATCACTTCCATAGTATCCCCATGAGTAAGGAATTTGGTAATAGTCGTCAAAAGGTGTTATCAGAACTTTGAAGTCGCCCTCTTGATGGTCTAGCCAGTCAGCTGCTTCAATCCAATAGCCAGGCAGTCGTATGTATGAAGAAAATGGGATTTCTTTGGTCTTGGTCTCGATCGGATTTGTCAGGAGAGGAAATGCAGAGATCATCAAAACTAGTATGACAAATCCAACAGAAATGTGACTGAGAATTCGGCGATTGGGGAAGTACTGTGCCAACTTTCCTGCGATCGCGTTTGTGGAGAACCCGACAAGAACAGCTTGAAACGGGAGCAATGCCAACGTGAATTTGGAGATCGGTTCTCTGAACATGCTCATGTATGGAACTAAATCGTACAATAGCAGGTTCATACCGCTAAATGGTTCGTGCAATCCCTTCGCCAAAAAGATGAAGACCAAAATGAGTAAAACGAAGTATGAGTTGATCCTTCTTCTGTCTCTAAAAAGAACAGCAGTTGAAGCCAACAGAATAGGGACTAGAAGTAGCAAACTGAAAATTGTGTTATCAGCATAAATGCCATAGTAGGGAGAATATTCAGGTCTCCATCCCCATCCACCGTTTAGCATCAGAAGATTGAGAATTGATGCTCTGGAATGTGTCCAACTCCATGAAAGAACGTTAACCTCAGATACTAGTTGAGTGGAAGAAGACAGAAGATAGTAGTTGAGGATTGGAATGATCCACCAGCAGCTTGCCAGAAACGTGATCACTGCAATCACTATTAGTGTTCTAAGTGCGCGAGTCCTGTTCAGCTCTCTTTCAAAGGCGAGATAGTAAAGCGAAATGGCGATCAAAACGACTACAATGATGGCGTCGTTCGCTACGTTCATGCTTGCGATTGATCCAACAGATGTGAAAACAAGAACAAAACACACCATATTGCGGTACTTTCGGGAAGTCCGAGTAATCGCTCTTACGAGAAGCGCCATCATCAAAGGTAGAAAGGCAAAGGCCCACATCATTCCAACATTTAGAAGGAAGTTCAACACCGAGAAATTGAAGACGTAGAAAATGGCGGCTGTAACCGACGCCACATTCCTGCGTGGATAGAGTGTACTGGTTAGGAAGAAGCTCGAAAATGCAGCTCCGATTACACATATGAGTTCTGTGATAATTTGCCAGACTCCTATGCTGATGTTGGCAAGGTGAGGAATCATCCAGAGAATTCCATATAACGTGTAGGCCGGGTTTGGCGAAGGATTTCCGAAATTGTTTCTTGACCATAGGGATAAATCATTCGAGAGTATCCTGATATTGGGCAAGTATGCAAAATAGTCTCCTTTCGCGATAATGTAGCCAGGTACATACCATAGGAGAGGAACTAGTCCGACGAGTAGAATGACAACAGCTTCAATGCTTTTGGTTCTGTTCGTCAATTGAAGTCTCCCACTGATATGGCTATCGACTCACTTTAGTCGTTATACCCTCTCTAGTCCCCCTTATGTATTCCCAAACGTTTTCCAGTTGGACCTTGAGCCGGACAACCAGAGCAAGGAATCCCAGAACATCGAAGGGGATGAGCAAACACCTAAGCGGCAAATGCTTACGATAGAACACAACACGATCTCTTCCTCTCCAAAAAGCGCGAGTCTTGTTGATGTGTACCTCTTGTGAAAATGGAACGTCATGGAAAATCAGGGCGCTCGTACACAAAACAGTCTTATAACCCATCTCTCTGATCCGGATCGCCAGATCTATCTCTTCCCATCCGATGGGCAATCGCTCATCGAAAAGTCCTCCGCGGTCAACAATTTCCCTTCTGACCATGAAGGCATTCGGTATATAATCGACTTCAATTGTCGCTTTTCGAGCCGTTGCCGGCAAATCTTCAATATTCCTGTATTGCAGCAAGTGCCTGTGAATGAATAGTGGAGGACGGATTTGTCCTCCAGCGCACCATATTTTCTCTCGTCTCGAGCCATAAAGAGCAATTGGACCAGCCAAACCTACATCTCCATTTGAAAGAAATACTCTAATTAACTCATTTATGCTGGTTGCAGTAATGACGTTGTCGTCGTCGATCAGAAAAATGAAATCACCTCTAGTGCTCTTCAGTCCCGCATTTCTTGATGCCGAAGGCAGCTTCTCAGTGATATTTCTGATCACTTTAATCTCGGGAAATAAGCGTTGGAGGTTTTCATAAGTGCCATCAGTTGAGGCGTCGTCCACTACGATGATTTCTATCTTGTCCGGAGGATATGCAGAATTTCGCACAGATTGTATCAATTCGATCACGTTGCCCTTTCTATTATGTGTGGGAACAACAACAGATACCCACGGATACTGAGGCATTGATTATCTGCTCGCTTTTTCGCGTTGCGAATCCGTGATCGGCTTGGTTCCGGTCGCAAGGATGTTTGCCACTGAGAAGGGTGTCAGAATGCCGACTTTTGAGATTCTTAGAAGTCGCAGTATTCTCTGAGCTGGACCACTTCTGCCACCCACATCGTCTGCGGAAGCATATTCCACGTGCACTTTCTCCAATCCAACGTGCTGGAAATGGTTCTCAAGATGCTCTTTCGTGAAGAGACAGTAATGTCTGTCGCTTTCGCCCAAACCTCGATAGCCTTTTGCATGAAAACCGGATCCGAGACGGGGCGTTATATGGAAAGGCGGGTAAGCCGCATTATCTGTGACTAGAAAGAGAACTCCTCCTGGTTTAAGCACTCTGACCATCTCCTCAAGGACAGAACCCGGATTTCTTAAATGCTCAAAAAGGAACCTCGAATATACACACCCAAACACTTCATCAGTGAAGGGAAGATTCGTCTCAATATCGGCTACGACGTTGGCAGAACCGCGGTATCTGTCAACTCTCACGTCTCCATATTTTTGATGCCCGCATCCCAGGTTCAAGACGCCCGCAACACTCTCGCGCGTGCCATTCTCAGAACTGAAACTCCCTGAATTCGAATTGTTCACTTTGGTCCCACTGTCAAACCATGCTTGAGCTGCTCCTATGCTTGTCGCCATATATCTAACCATCTGATAGACAATGAACCCAATTGTGAGTTTGATATTTGCAGCAAACCTCTTACGATTTCTGATAAATGCAGGTCTGAAAGGAGAAATCTGTGCGATCGCTCGTTTGCCACCTACGCGGATGAACCTCATTATTGTCTTGCCATAGTTGTAGTACTTCCATGCTATTTCTGACAATTGCATGGGCTCGCCCATGTGAACTTCCTTGGACCTTACTTCTCCAATTCTGAGCCCATGTTTCAGGAGTCGGTTGTGCAAATCGTAGTCCTCCCCCGCAACCAGATTCTCGTCGAATCCTCCGATGCTTTCAAAGACGTCTTTCCTGATGAACCTGGCTGCGACGTTTAGGAGATCTCCTTCATAGCAGTCTCTTTCTAGCTTTCTTACCGCAGCCCAATAGCTAATGCGATTATCAGATGTATTCGGAACACAAATTGCGTCGTAACTTTCTTCGAGACATTTTGAAACAGCCTCAATCACCACGTTTGGTTCCACGATACAATCAGAATCAACTCGGTAGACGAATTCACCACTAGCCCTCTTTACGCCAAAATTGACTTGAGCGCTTCTTTCCTTGCCTCCCACTAGGCACAAGTCAGCATATCTGGAAGCGATCGACATCGTTTTGTCTTCCGAGTGATTATCGACTACGATAATCTCAATGCGAGAATAAGTCTGTTTTCTAATTGACATTAAACAGTCTTCCAAATATGCCTCTGAATTCAGAGTTGGGATGACAACTGAGACAAGTGGCGTTCTCTCCCCGAGGGAATTCGAAGCGCTTGTTTTCATACGCAAGCTCATTATATTCGGATTATCTCCCGAGCTACTTAAGAAATGCTCTAGCCAGTCCAGTTTGCGCTTCAAGTACGCTGGACCTTGTTCGCTGGCCTACCTAAGCGCGCGTTTTCTACTCAAAAGGTTATGCACGTGAACTCTTTTATGATTATTCACGAGGACTTGAAACGTTGAATCATAAATCAGCGAGATAGTCGATGGTACTTGACACTGCACTTGTTATCGCACCTATCTTTGCCACTGTGGTCAGTCCGTAGTCGGTGAGCAAGCGCGCGCTCGCAAACGGTGCAAGCGTAAATCCTAAGCAATTGCTGACTGAAGGAATTGCTCGGCACATCTTTCCCAACTGAATTGACGAGAGTACTCCAGCGCATCCTTGGACAAGCCTAGTCTTAGATTCTCATTCTCAAGAAGAGTGACGATTTTGGTTGCAAGATCCTCTATGTGTCCTGCTCTCGCCAGAAGCCCAGTCTTTTGATTCATTATTGAATCTCTCAAACCAGGCACATCGTAACCAACGCAAGGCGTCCCAACAGCATTCGCTTCAATAACATTTAGCCCAAATCCTTCCCTAGCGCTGGGGTTCACTAGTACCCAAGCCTTCCCGGTCAACTCTCTTCTTTTGGCATCGTCCAGATCTCGTAGGAATTTCACTCCGTCCGGGCTGATTCTTTTCAGGTCATCCTCGAAGTCGCCCTTCCCCATTACCCAAAGCTCCGCGTCGGGTAAGCGTTTTTTCACTTCTATGAATGCTTTTATCGCGTGATCTGGTCTTTTCGCCCGTTTCAGCCGTCCAGAATAAGCTATCACTGGAAAATCGCTCTTTTCTGAAAGCTGATTCAATGGCTTGAAATTCAACCCTTCAGGAACGATATGAACCGACTTGAACCCCAGTGCGAGAAGATCCAGTTTTGTGCTTTCTGAGACTGTAATTGTTGGGACGCAAACATAATTCATGAGCCATCTATTCTCCAGGACATAGTAACCGATGTAGTTTACTGGAAAAGGCGTCTCATAAAACCAGTATTGCCTGGCCAATTGATGAATCAACGCGACTACTCTGCTATTGTCACGTACGAACTTGGGCACGAAAAAGGGCCTGGTGTTGATCTCATCAATGATGAGATCGTAGTTTTCCTTTGAGAACCGTTTCTCATAATGCTTTCTTGCTTGGCGATAAACCGAAAACCTGCCCCCGGATCTTACTATTCTGACGCCTTCTGAGAACTCCTCCGATCTACAGCCCGGAAACTCGGCTGTAAACAACGTGACCTGGTGTCCAAATCCAACGAGCCTAGACGCAACTTCCCGAGTGAAGACCTCGGCGCCACCCATGGCGGGGTTGAGCCAGCAACGCCAATTAAAAATGAGTATCTTTAACAAATGATCTCGACGACCGCTTCAAAGCGCGCTGATACCATCGACGCACCCTCAGCCTATAAGCGATACCCAACAGATCCAGAAACATCCACCATGCCTCTCTGAAGCTGAACAAACTCTTCATCGTGATGTTCACAGGCATCTCCACAACCCGCAGACCATACAGATTAGCCAAAGCCAGCAACTCAACATCAAAAGCATAACGCTTCACAACCAACCGGGGAACAATATCCTTAAACGCGCTCTTCCTCAACGCCTTAAGCCCGGCTTGTGTGTCCCTCAGCTTCACACCTGTGAGCAACCGAACTAGCATATTGAAACTGAGACCAAGAAACCTCCGCACCAATGGAATGTCCACCACAGAGTCAGGATGCCACTTGGAAGCAATGACAATGTCTCCATCCTTCAGAGCCTCAACAAAGCTCGAAACCTTTTCCAAGTCAATCTCCAGATCGCTGTCCACAAAAATGACGGCTTCTCCAGTGGCCATCATGAACCCCTTCTTAACAGCGTGCCCCTTGCCCAGGTTACTCTTAAGGCCAATAACACGCACATGTCCATTCTGACTGGCGTACTTGATCGCATTCGCCCGAGTCCTGTCAACGCTACCATCGTCGACCACGACAACCTCATACCGAAGCCGAGAACCTCGAACAGCTTGGTCCAGAGAAGAGAGAGCACCCTCAATAGAGTCACCCTCGTTGTAGGCGGGCATAACAAACGAAAGCTTAACCTGCTCCATTAATGCTCACTCTCGCCGCCGTTCCCGCGCCTCCAGAAACAAACAAGCTGCAGAACAACGCCAGCAAATAGGGAAAAATAAGCGAAATTCCCAACAGCCTCGGCAGACCAAGGAAAACCCATGATCAGCAGGGCAACCGCAGCTATCAATAATCCAATGAAACCCAAGATGAAAGGGGCTCCCCAATTCTCCCCAAAATACAGCCTAGCCCTAACCAGAAAACCATTAACAGAACTCTTCATCATGATCCCCCTATGACACGTACTCAAGAACCGATACGGTGTTCCAAGGGTAAGCCACTCTGAAACCAGGCATTTGCTGACCAGTGAGCCAAATCAAATAAACTCGGTGAAACCCATCACGCAGAGCCGTTTCCAAAGCTGGTACACACGAAGAGCCAGCACCATAAGGAATAACCTTCACGTCCGAGTCTGCCCGCTCAAGGTAGATCAGAGTCCAACCATAGAACCTCTCTTCAGTGAGAACACAAGAATCTGCCACAGCATTCTCATCAAGCCATCCCAAAGCGTTCTTCACATCATCAACCTGACCCCAAGGAATAGACGACTGCAACATATTAACAGGAACCCAACTATTAGGCAGCACCACATATGAAAATGCACCCGAAGAATAGCCAACTCCAACAACCAAAAACGCAAGAAGAATCGAAGCCAACTTCCACTTGTTTTCACCGTCAAAGAGACCAAACCGATCGAATCCTCTTGCCGCGTAGATGCTTAACGGAAAAACCAACAGCATTATCCACCTTTGGTAGCCCGGAACAGGAAGCCACGGACTGACAACAACACTGAACGCGCCCACAGAAAGCAAGCCAACCATAGGACTTAGCAACCTATCTTTCGCAAAACCCTTAATCGCAAAGGGCAGAATCGGAAGGAAACAGATCGCCAAAATCGAAAAAACATCCTGCACAATCCAAAGATAATTACCCAAAGCATCCGAAGAACCCAAAGTGTAAGTCCACCAGAACCCCCACGAAGAAAAGACCATAAACGCCATAATAGAGAACACAATGAGACCAGGAGTCAAAGCGACTACAGCCTTCAACCTATCCTTTCTCTCCAGAGCCACAAACGCCAAGACACCGACAAACAAGAAGAAGGCAATGTACTCACGCGAAAGCGCCGCCAAAACCCCAAACAAACCTACTAACCACCACTTGTGCCTCCAATCACTCCTCAACGCCGAGAGGGCAGAGAAAACGAAGACCAACCCCAAAACATTCCTGAACCTGTCCCAAGACTCTCTCAGCGCGGCTACCTGAAAAACCAACAACACAGTAGCAGCAATGGAGAGGTTTCTTGACCACTTCAACCCCTGTTTCAGGAAAAGCAAGAAGGAACCAGCCAAGCAGCCGTAGAGCAAAGGCCCCACAACTTTCAGAATGAAATATGGATGCGCACCAGTGATGATCCTTATCGCCCATGTCAAGACGTAAAAGAGAGGACCCGATCTGAAAAACGTCACAAAAACGTCAAGCAAGCCATTGTATCCTGCAAACAAAGGTGGAGCATAGTAAGTGATGGTCTCATACCCCACCGGATAAACAGGGATCATCAGCTCAGGAATCGCCCTAATGACAACTCCCAAGGTGAACACCATCAGAAACGGAAGACCATGCTTCAGTGATCTAAGACGAGCAGGAACTGCTACTAGCCAATTCGTTTGCAATCTTTCCACTCTTAAAAGTTCTATGGAATACTTCATCATTCGTCAGCAATCCCTTGAGAGAAGCATATGCGATTACTGGCGTCAGCAACGCGTTCAAAACCCATGCATTCGCGATCTTTCCAAAATCCTTCTTGGCTCCTTCCAGAGAGAGAGCAACAAGCGAGGCGAGAATACCAGAAGGTACGCTTGCAAAGAAAAACAGCAGACCTGCAACAACAACCGGAATAGGCAGAAAATAACTTGGAAACAAAGACGTCATCAGCCAAGTCCCCATAAGAATCGCCACCAGAACACTGTTCAGGAATGAAAATCCAATTAAAAAGAAGTTGACTTTGTCTATTAAGCTGAGAAACTTGCACCTCAGAATGCTAAGAAAGTGCTTTCTGAAAACGCGTGTGTGGCCCTCAGCCCAACGCATCTGCTGCCTTACAAGTCTTTTGAGCGTGCTTGGGCATTCGCCTGAAGCTGACAAAGTGGGTTCAAATGATATTTTGTAGCCGTTCTCAAAAAGTCGCAACGAAAGGTCCGTGTCTTCGGTAATGACTCCCCTGAACCTCAGCTTCCGAAGGATGTCTGTCTTTATCATGTAGACGCAACCCGTCAACGGGACATAGTTACCTACTCTGTCAAGACCGTTGACCTCAATCATGTTGTACAAGCTGTGCCAGACCCGCACTCCCCTTGTTACCCAGTTTTCGTCTACGTTGAGATCATGTTTCTGATAGCCTTGAACAGCGGCGGCGCCCTCAGGAAATCTTTCCAGAAATCGATCAATCAAATCCTCTGAAGGAACGAAATCCGCATCAAAGACCATAACATGCGTGCTCTTAGGGTCTGTGTGGTCCAAACCAAAGTTTAATGCCTCACCTTTCCACCCTCTACGGGTGCCGCGATGGGCCACTTTGACTTTGGGATGGCTGGACCATCGGGCTAGCCTCTGTCCTGTGAGCTGGTCATCGGAATCGTCTATTACAATGACCTCATAAGGGGGAGTCTTGAACGAAGTGCAGGCCTTCAATAATCGGTCGACAACATTAGGTTCATTGAAGATTGGAAGCAAGACACTGACAAACACATTCTCAAGCTTGTTCCCACCTGTGGGTTGTGATCTGAATTTTGCTGACCTGAAAGAGGCAACAGTGAAAATATACCAGCGCAACGAATACAAGAAAAGGATTACTGTTTCTATGAAACCTATCAGCAGTATTATCCCGATTAGGTCCAAAGACTGCGCCCTGACTAATCTAAGGAGACTGGCTACTCCTCAAAACTAATGCGCCCGCAGTTGCCAGCATCATCAGGAAAACCGATTCTCTCAAAAGTCTCTTTCTCCGCACTAGCAATCAAGACGTGGAGTTGACATGTTCAAATCCATCACCGCTAAAAATCTTGCAAAACCTCGATCGTGAACCCACTTTTCGGCGGACTCGTTTCCCCAGCCCTTGGCTATCTCCCCCAGCCTCCGCGCCATGGGGAAGCCCACTGAACAGATCGTTCTCAAGACCCTACTCTCCATTGCTGATTGGAGTTTCTCTATGATTGATTCTAAGACTCTGGCTAACAATGGGCTCCGCACTTCTTTCACAACTTTGAGGGTCAGATCAACCTGAGCCTTCTCGAGTCTACTGAGCGCTCTATTCCAGACTCCTCGTCTCATGCTCCGCACCCTCAAAGCCCTCAAAACAGCGGTATAACTCTTAGAGCAACGGTGAGATCCACAATACTCTCTATTCGTAGAAGTGAAATGCTTCATCCTTTTTCGCCTAAGAGACCTAGTCCGAGGCAGAGACTAATATCCTTTTGCTCAACCGCGCACTAGGCTTTCCTGAATCACCACCCAGAAGCCTTGCCACTATTGTTGATTGAAACGTGTTCTTAATCATCTACAGAGCGTGAAGCCCTGGTCATCAAGGGTATTTCTCCAAATTCCGGATCGAAACCAAAAAAACTGTCAGATCAAATCTTACTGTTCTTGCTTGTCCCAAGAAGGCAAAACGCTCACACCACTTCATGTGCGCGCGCAATATTCTAGGCATGCTAGGATTCGTCGGTAGCTACGAGCAACTCTTCATTGATAGTGATCATTATCTCTAGCGGATTCTTTGCCTTAGCAACCTGTGAGTTGCGTGAGCCACTTTCAAAGCTTTTGCTACCGACAAAGTACAGCGCCCAACCGATGA